>Ga0181533_1002523_pt1 | contig 21305 bp, 17 predicted proteins | sample PEATcosm2014_Bin_45_FD_119772 | JGI IMG/M metagenome (GOLD analysis project Ga0181533, IMG submission 119772) | Peatland microbial communities from MTU Mesocosm Facility, Houghton, MI, USA - PEATcosm2014_Bin11_60_metaG | ecosystem: Environmental > Terrestrial > Soil > Wetlands > Peat | place...
CCGCTGCCTGCCTCACAGCCATGGCTCACAGGGGTGCTGTGCATACCACCGCAGCGCCCTCACCCGGCACTACAAGGAACCGGTCATGGCCTCAACCAGTTCTTTTACCGAAGGGGCATCCGTATTCGGCGGGCAGGCCAATCTCGTGCAGGCGATAGATACGATCTTTACGGTTTACGATCCCGACGTCATAGCCGTCCACACCACCTGCCTGTCGGAGACCATTGGAGACGATATCCCGCAGATAGCGCGAAAAGCGGAAGCCGAGGGAAAGATACCCAAAGGCAAGTTCGTCATTCACGCCAATACGCCGAGCTATGTCGGATCGCACGTAACCGGCTTTGCGAATATGACGAAAGCCATGGTGAGTTATTTTTCCGCGTCCAACGGGAAGCGGTCGGAGCAGATCAACATCATTCCCGGATATGTAGAGCCCTCGGACATGGAAGAGATCAGAAGGATTGCCTGCGAACTGGGTATCAGGGCGGTTATTTTCCCGGACACTTCCAATGTTTTGAATCGCCCTCAAACCGGGAAATTTGACATGTATCCAAAGGGCGGCGTCACAATCGGCGCCCTGATGAGCACCGGTGAGAGCAAGGCGACCGTTGCGCTTGGGCAGACCGCTTCATGGCCGGCAGCCCGCGCCCTGGATGTGAAATGCAACGTTCATTGCGAACTGCTCGAACTGCCCATCGGTCTTAAAGCAACGGACACATTCATCGATACGCTCAGGACCGTTGCGGGGGTTAGCGTCCCCGATTCGATCAACCTCGAGCGGGGACGCCTGCTGGACATCATCACAGACATGCACCAGTACTTCTATCACAAAAAGGTGGGGCTTGTAGGAGACCCGGACCAACTCATCTCTCTTGCCGAGTTTCTCGTCTCGATCGACATGTGGCCCATCCATATTGTTACCGGCACCCCAGGGAAGAAGTTCGAGTCCAGGATTCGGGAGATCACCAGTGAGATTCCTCACCAGGTGAATGCAAGGGCAGGGGGCGACATGTTCCTTTTCCACCAGTGGATAAAAAACGATCCCGTCGACCTCATGATGGGCAACACCTATCTCAAGTACATGGCGCGGGACGAGGACATCCCTTTTATCAGGTTCGGCTTCCCTATCCTCGACCGCATAGGGCACAGCTACTTTCCAACTGTTGGGTACATGGGGGGAGTACGCCTGCTCGAAAAAATACTCGATGCGCTCCTCGACCGCAAAGACAGGGATTCCCCCGAGGAATCATTCGAACTGGTGATGTAGACTTCAAGAAAGGATGACGAAAGTGCAAAAACCCGACCACCACATACTCGTTTGCGCCAGCTTCAGAGGCCTTGAAGCAAAGGGAAAGTGCATAAAAAAAGAGTCGATGCAGCTCATAACTTACCTCGAAGAGGAAATTGCAGACCGCGGCATGAATGCTATCGTCTCCAGCACCGGCTGCCTTAAGCTTTGCGAGGAAGGGCCGATCCTGGTCATCTATCCGCAGGGCTACTGGTACCAAAACGTGAGCGGAGAGAACGTGATCGATGAAATACTGGACGCGCTCGAAGAAGGCAAGCCTGCCGAAGGCTACCTCATGTAGGAGTTTTGAGTTTTTAGTTTCGAGTTTTTAGTTAACTCAAAACTAACAACTAACAACTAACAACTGGAAAATACAATGAACGCCGCAGGATCAGTAATCTTTAAGGAACGCGAGAACCAGATCCACAGAAAGGGCCGGGAGCCCTTCGACATGGACTGCAACCGGGAAAGTCTTGCCGGAGCGGTAAGTCAGCGGGCATGTGTTTTCTGCGGTTCAAGAGTCGTGCTCTACCCGATTGCGGATGCCCTGTGCCTGGTTCACGGCCCCATAGGCTGCGCGGCATATACCTGGGATATCCGGGGCGCCCTTTCCTCAGGCCCAAGCCTGCACCGGCTCAGCTTCTCCACCGACCTCCAGGAAAGGGATATCATCTTCGGGGCCGAGGAGAAGCTCTACCGGGCGCTCACCGAACTTATAGAGCGCCATAATCCAAAGGCGGCTTTCGTCTATTCGACCTGCATCGTAGGCATTATCGGGGACGATCTGGAGGCGGTTTGCAGGCGGGTCGCATCTGAAAAGAAAATCCCGGTCCTTCCGGTTCAATCCGAGGGATTCAAGGGGAACAAGCGCGAGGGGTACAGCGCCGCCTGCAAGGCCATGTTCCGGCTGGTAGGAACGGGAGATACCACGGGCATCTCCGATCTCAGCGTCAATATTTTCGGGGATTTCAATCTGGCCGGCGAGCTTTGGATAATCCGCGATTACTTCGACAGAATGGGCATCGAGACAGTAGCCAACATAACCGGGGATGGGCGTGTCGAACAGATCATGCGTGCGCATGGCGCCGCCCTGAATCTGGTCCAATGCTCCGGGGCCACAATCGAACTTGCCCAAATGATGAAGGAATCCTTCGGGGTCCCCTTTATGCGGGTTTCCTACTTCGGTGTTGAGGACATGGCCCAGGCCCTCTACGAGGTTGCGGGATTTTTCAAGGACAAAGACCCCGGGATTATCGAGCGAACGCGGGAACTGGTCAAAGATGAACTTACCTTGCTCTATCCGGAGCTTCAGAAATTTAGAGAAGACCTTTCAGGAAAGAAGGCCGCTATCTACGTGGGGGGCGCCTTCAAAGCCTTCTCACTGGTCAAGGCCTTCCGGCTGCTTGGAATGAAGGTCGTCATGGTCGGTTCTCAAACGGGTACTGAGGAAGATTACAGGGAACTGCACGAGATCACCGATGAGGGGACCATCATAGTCGATGACTCCAATCCCCTGGAGCTTTCGAGCTTTCTCAAGGAAAAGGATTGCGACATTTTTGTCGGGGGTGTCAAGGAGAGGCCAATAGCCTACAAGCTCGGGGTGGGATTCTGCGACCATAACCACGAACGCAAGCAGCCTCTGGAGGGGTTTGTGGGAATGCTCAACTTCGCGAGGGAAGTTCATTCCTCTGTGATGAGCCCGGTTTGGCGCTTTGTGCCCCGCAGGAACTCATGTCCCAGCGCGACACCCTAAACCATGAAAAGGCTGTAGCTTAGCCCCTTGTGGGCGTTCTTTTCGTAACATGAAAGAGAAGGTTTGAGATGGAACATCCGCCATACGTGTCCACCACCAACGCCTGTAAGCTCTGCAAGCCCCTTGGGGCCTGCCTCGCTTTCCGGGGTGTCGAAGGCGCCGTGCCCATGCTGCACGGATCTCAAGGCTGCGCGACCTACATGCGCCGCTACATAATAAGTCATTTCAGAGAGCCCATGGACATCGCCTCTTCGTCCCTGGGAGAAAAACACGCGGTCTACGGCGGAGCATCCAATCTCAAGAAGGGACTGCGAAACGTCATGACCAAGTACGGCGCCGGGCTTATTGGTGTTGCGACGACCTGCCTGACGGAAACCATCGGCGATGACGTGCCGATGATCGTAAGAGAGTTCCGCCGGGAGATGAGGGACAGCGGCTTGCGGGACCTGCCGGCGCTCGTGACGGTATCGACGCCGAGCTACTCCGGAACGCACATGGAAGGGTTCCATGCCGCAGTGCGGGCCGTAGTCGAACAGATGTCGGAGGATGAGAAGGGCGCACAAATGTTGAATTTGCTGCCCGGTTTCCTCTCACCCGAGGACCTTCGATACCTAAAGGAAATTATGGATGATTTCCGGTGCCCATCGGTCATTCTGCCCGACTTCTCCATGACACTTGACGGCCCGGCCCTTCAGGAATATGAAAAGATCCCTCGAGGTGGAACACCCTTGGAAGACATACGCCGCATGGGGGGAGCGGCTGCAACCTTTGAGTTCGGCGCAACCCTGCAAGATTGCAAAACAGCCGGGAAATTTCTCCAGGAGCGCTTCGGCACGCCACTGCACAGTATGGGAATTCCGATAGGCCTTCGCGAAACAGACATTTTCTTCGATGCCCTGGAGAAGTTGAGTGGCGCCGAACGCCCCGAGAGGCATGTTCTTGAGAGGGGACGCCTGCTCGATTCGTACGTGGATGCGCACAAATACCTTTTCGGCAGGCGTGCGGTCATTTACGGCGAAGAGGACCTGGTGGTTGCGCTCACCTCTTTTTTGACCGAGGTCGGAATTACGCCCGTGCTTTGCGCATCGGGTGGAAGGAGCGGGCGGTTCAAGCCGGCCATAGAGCGGGTCACAGCCGGGATAGCGCCCCACCCGCCTGCTGTGCATGAAGGAACGGATTTCCGGCAGATCGAGGAGTTAGCCCTGGAGCTTTCACCAGATCTGCTCATCGGGCACAGCAAAGGTTATACGCTCGCCAGGAAGCTCGGCATTCCCCTCATCCGCGTGGGGTTTCCCATCCACGACCGATTTGGAGGACAGAGAATCCTCCACGTGGGCTACAGAGGAACACAATCGCTTCTTGACCGCATTGTGAACGCCCTCATCGAGGGAAATCAAAACGATTCGCCGGTCGGCTATGCATACATGTGAGAAAGGAAGCTGAAATGAACATCTCGCGCGATTTGAGCCGCCATCCCTGTTTCAATGCCGCCGTCAAGGGTTCATACGGCCGCGTCCATCTGCCGGTTGCGCCTCATTGCAACATCAGGTGCAACTACTGCAACCGCAAGTACGATTGTGTAAATGAGAGCAGGCCGGGGGTTACAAGCGCTCTGCTTTCCCCGTTGCAGGCTTCCCTGTATATGGAAAAAGTCCTTGAACGCGAGACGCGCATAGCGGTCGCCGGAATCGCCGGCCCCGGAGATCCGTTTGCCAACCCGGAGGAAACGCTCCAGACACTGCGCCTTGTAAGAGAAAAATATCCGCATATTCTTCTGTGCCTTTCGACCAACGGGCTCCAAATCGCCGGCTACCTGGACGAAGTCGCCGAAATCGGCGTCTCCCATGTCACTATAACGGTCAATGCCGTCGATCCGCAAATCGGGCAGAAGATATATAGTTGGGTCCGCGACGGAAAGATCATCTACCGCGGCTTACAGGGCGCCCAACTGTTACTCGACCGGCAGATTGCCGCCATAAAAGGATTAAAGAGCAGAAACGTTACGGTCAAGGTAAACACTATTGTCGTTCCTTCCGTAAACGACCTCCACGTCGAAGAAGTCGCCAGGACCATGGCGGGTCTGGGTGTAGATGTACTCAATTGCATGCCGATGCACCCCAACAGGGATACGCCTTTTGAGGATATAGAGGAGCCTTGCGGGGAAATGATCGAGGAGATCCGCGCAAGGGCAGGGCGTTACCTGCCGCAGATGCTTCACTGCACCAGATGTCGAGCCGATGCGGTGGGGCTGCTGGGAGAAGACCGCAGCGAAGAGCTTCGCGGGTGTCTCAGGCAATGCGCCGGTCTTGCCCCCGGCCTTGCCGATCGGCCATATGTGGCTGTAGCGACAATGGAGGGGATACTGGTAAATCAGCACCTCGGAGAAGCGTACAGGCTCCAGATCTGGTCCAGGACCGAGAAGGGTTTTCATTGCATAGGGGAGCGTATGGCCCCCGAACCTGGCGGAGGCGCCTTGAGATGGAAGCAATTGGCCGAAACCCTCAAGGATTGCCGGGCTGTCCTGGTGGCCGGAATCGGAGAAAATCCTGCGAATGCGCTCGCAAAAGCGGGTATAGAACCAATCGAGATCAGCGGGTTTATCGAGGCGGCGCTCGCTGCGGTTTATTCCGGCAGGGGCTTAAACGAGTTCAAAGCCCGGCGGCGAGGCTGCTGCTCAAAGGGTCTGGGATGCCCCGGCTCGGGCGAGGGCTGCTAACCCGGGTTCGGCCGAGGGACTCCAATAGCTTCACGTTTGCGGAATGACGATAGCGCGATAGCCGTCTATTCAGTGGATAGCCATGGAAGCAAACAAGTACCTACAGCCGCTTTGAGCGGCCCATGTTTTCCCATGCCTCCTGCTTGGCCGGAGGTATCTGACTGTCTCTATCCGGGGTATCCGTGGTATCCGTGGCAAAAAAAGCAACCACGCACCATATTCGACTAACACTAAAAGCAAAGAACCACGGATTACACGGAAACCCCGGATTTCACGGATGGGGTATGCCTCTGCTTACATATATTGTGGTGGGCGTCACGGCGTGTCTACCAGTTTCGGTGGACTAATGCCAAGGGCCTGCCAGACGACAGGTGCCAGGAAATCGGCACATAAATCCCCTTGACAGCATCCACAACAGGTGCTAGCCAAAAACTCCGAGCAAACGCTATCTTATCACCTCACCCCCTCCCAAAGGATTTCTCTATTACCTGATGAACGCTCTTCTGATTTATCCCAGCTTCCCAGTGACCTTTTGGAGCTTAAAAGAAGCTCTGCCCTTTCTGCCCGCTCGGGCCACCATTCCACCTCTGGGTTTGCTGACCGTGGCGGCCATGCTGCCCGACACCTGGGGTAAACGGCTGTTGGACATGAACGTCCGCCCCTTAACCGACCAGGACTTGGCCTGGGCCGACGTCGCTTTCATAGGCGCCATGGCCATACAGGCCCAGTCCACGGAGGAGGCCATCCGCCGCTGCCGGGCTGCGGGGGTCCGGATCTGCTCCGGTGGAGTGATCTACGCAACGCCTCGGGACGACCTAAGTCCGGTCGATCATCTTTTCCTGGGGGAGGTCGAGGACACTCTGCCTCAATTTCTGGTCGATCTTCAAGCCGGCAAATCACGGGCCGTGTACCAGGCGGAGGGCTTTCCGGACCTGGCCCGCACGCCGCGTCCCCAATGGGATCTGATAAATTTTTCCGACTACCTGACCATGGCCTTGCAGGTCACCCGCGGTTGCCCTCACGACTGCGACTTCTGCCACGTGGCCATTATCAACGGCCGCCGGCCCCGGTCCAAGGACGTAGCTCAGGTTCTGGCGGAAATCGACGGCCTTTATCAAGCCGGCTGGCGTGGACCGGTCATGTTCGTGGATGATAACTTCATCGGCCAAAAAGCCGTGGCCCGGCGGGTTCTGACCGCTCTGGCCGACTGGCAGGCCAGGCATTCGTACCCGTTCATCTTTCTAAGCCAGGCCAGCGTCGAAGTGGCCGATCACGCCGATCTGTTAGCCTTGCTTCAACGGGCCGGCTTTCTGCAACTCTTCCTGGGTCTGGAAACTCCGGCCGCCGCTTCTTTGGCCGAATGCAACAAAAAACAGAATCTTAAACGCGATCTGATCGAGGCGGTCCGGATTATCCAAAAGCATAGCATCGACGTTTTGGGGGGATTCATAGTCGGTTTCGACGCAGATCCCCCGACCATTTTCGAGGAAATGGCCGAATTCATCGAACAGGCCGCTTTGCCCACCGCCATGGTTGGAGTTCTGGCGGCCCCGCCAGGCACCAGGCTCTACGCCCGTCTGGCTGCCGAAAATCGCCTCACCGGCCAGTCTGACGGTGATTCCATCGCCAACTTGTCCGGGATGAACGTCATACCGGTCATGGGCCGCGCCCGGCTGCTATCCGGGTATAAACGATTATTGACAAGGTTGTACGAACCGAGGCGATATTACCGCCGGGTGGCCGATTTTCTGAGCCATTTTTGCCCCAACCCGTTTTTGCCGGGCCGTCTGCCGACCAGGATCGAGGTCCGTACTTTCCTGCGGGTGGTCTGGGCCCTGGGGATCAAGGACCCGGACAGAAGGTCTTTCTGGGGTTTTCTGGTCCTGGCTTTATTGAGGTTCCCTCGGCTCTTCCCTCTGGCCATAGCCACCATAGTTGGCGGATATCATTACAAAATTGTGAGCAGACGTTTCGCGGCTACGCCTCACTGAAGGCCGGAATTCCGGGGATTCAGTGAATCGTGCTAACCATGGATTCGCCGTAAAGGATGCGCGGGCGCCTAACTACCTGCGGTATCCGTGGCATCCGCGGCAACAAAAGCCAACCACGCACCATATTCGACTAACACTAAAAGCAAAGAACCACGGATTACTTGGAGCAGCATAGCCGCAACGTTTAAAGCGACCATACTTGAAGTTGAGTAGCAGCATCCATTTGAATCATTTTATCCGTGGTCATCCACTCCGCTGCGCTCGCCATCCGTGGTTTAAATCTTTAAAAGACAAGTACTGAAAACTACGGATTTCACGGATTTCACGGATTGGGTTTTTGTTCTCATCAGCGCACCACACACTTCCAGCGCGGATTTTTGTGCTTGAAGTTAAGCAGCAGCACCCATGTGAACCATTTTATCCTTGGTCATCCACCCCGCTGCGCTCCCCATCCGTGGTGTAGGTCCTTAAAAGACAATGCGGGAAACCCCGGATTTCACGGACGGGATATGCCTCCGCTTACATATATTGTGGTGAGCGTCATGGCGTGTCCATCAGTTCCGGTGGGCTAATGCGAGGGGCCTGACAGACGACAGGTTTCATGCAGTCGAGCGTTGCCGGGCATCACCAGGGGTTCAGAACGCGCGTTACACAAAAGCGAATACTCGATTCTGCCCCCTGCCGTCGACGGCCTTTCCATTATTTAAACATAGCGACCGGTTGGGACCATTCTTGCTTCTTGCGCCCTGCGCTCCTGCTCCCTGTTCACTGCTCACTCCCATGAGTGTATTGAAAATGTGCCAAAACATATACATGGATGAACGAAGGCCCAGGAAGAAATTACACTCCTTGCCATAAACTCAATCGGCCAGCCACTCAGGTTGACGTTCACGTTTGAAAAGGATACTTAAATTCAGACCATCTGCTGCAAGGCAGCCGATTTTTCCTGTGCATTAAAAGCGGATTCCCCGTTGAAACGCTCTCGCCCCAAGCTCACCGCAGGGCCGTTTCACTGGGGGGCAAGGAGAGAGAGGGATGATGCAGCAACCGCAGGTTGCGCCGGCCGGCGTCGCGCAGGGCCGGACCATCCTGGGGCATCCGGCCGGCTTGTTTGTCCTCTTCTTCACCGAGATGTGGGAGCGCTTCTCCTACTACGGGATGCGCTCGCTTCTCGTCCTTTATATGGTCGACCACCTGTTCCTGCATCCCGAAGCCGGGCAGAGTGTGCTCGGATTTGGCCTCGTTAAAGGCGGGCTAGAGGCGGTCTTCGGGCCGCTCGAGCCTCAAGCGCTCTCCTCGCAGATCTATGGGCTCTACACCGCGTTCGTTTACCTGACCCCTTTCTTCGGGGGGATGCTCGCGGACAGGGTAATCGGCCAGCGCCGCGCCGTGATCCTCGGCGCCGTCCTGATGGCGATCGGCCATTTCCTCATGGCCGCCGAATCGCTCTTCTTCCCCGCGCTGCTGTTCCTGATCCTCGGCAACGGCGCCTTCAAGCCGAACATCTCGACACAGGTCGGAAGCCTCTACCCTCCTGGTGATCCGCGGCGGGACCGCGCCTTCACGATCTTCTACATGGGGATAAACCTCGGCGCGTTCTTCTCGCCGCTCGTCTGCGGCACGCTCGGACAGCGGCTCGGCTGGCACTACGGCTTCGCCGCTGCCGGCGCCGGTATGGTCGCGGGCCTCTGCCTCTACCTTTTCGGACAGCACACGCTCTCCCCCGACCTTCTCACGAGGACGGCGGGACGGCCGCGCAAGAGAGAGCCGCTCACGCACGACGAGTGGAGGCGGGTTTCCGCACTTGTGGCGCTCTGCGCGTTAAATATCATCTTTTGGGGAATCTACGAGCAGCAGGGCAACACGTTGCAGCTCTGGGCCGACCGGAACACGAACTGGAACTTCTTTGGCCTGGACATCCCTTCGACCTGGTTCCAGGCGTTCAATCCGTTGCTGATCTTCCTCCTGGCCCCGCTCCTGAACATATTCTGGTCCTGGCAGTCCCGCAGGGGCTCGGAGCCGTCAAGCATCATGAAAATGGCCCTGGGCTGCTTCCTCGCGGGCGCTGCTTACGTGGTCATGGTCCTCGCCGTGCAGGGGACGGGGCCGGGGGAGCGCGGCAGCGTAGCCTGGCTCATGGGGACTGTCTTAATTCTCACCATTGGCGAACTCTATCTCTCGCCGATCGGCCTCTCGTTCGTAACGAAGGCAGCGCCGGCGCGGATCGTCTCGACGATGATGGGTATCTGGTTCCTCTCGAGCTTCTTCGGCAACTATCTCTCCGGGTTCCTCGGCACGTTTTGGGAGCGGATGCCCCGCGAAGCCTATTTCCTGATGCTGATAGCGCTGGGCCTGGGCGGGGGAGTCGCGATATGGTTGCTGGGAAGGCCGCTGGAGAGGGTAGTGGCGGGGCGGAACAGGACGGGATCTCAGTTGTGAAGATGGTACCAGGGCGACTGGGTGCGCGATCGTTTGGTTTATTCTCAATGGAGTAAGCTTCTTACGAATTTTTCTGGTGCCGATGCACTGTCTTCTGCGATAAAGGTGGCAATGTCCTTGAGATCAAGCCGAGCCGAGGGAGACCAGATCAGCTTGAAAGCCATTCCCTGAACTCCTCTCTTACCTTTTCGTGGGAAATACCCTTACCTTCATCCAGTTCGCGCAGTCCCCTGCGCACGCCTGCCACGAAGTTGATGCGCTCTTGGATATCTTCCCAGGTAGCGTCTTCAGAAAGCTCTTGGATGCTCTTTATGGCTATTTCTTTGGTTGTCATGTTCAAACCTCATTGTATGTGGGCTTCCTAATTCCGCTCTTCGAACTGCGAACACACCACAGATTCGTGCCACCTTAAATAATTTCCAATCATTTCATGTGATAGACGATATTCATGGAGGCAAGAGGTTGTCAACAAGAAAGATATTGGTTACTGGGCGGTATGGAGCGATACCCGGTGATTATTTCTTTTTGAGGAATCTCAGTCTCTTTGCCGCTTTACCTCCAGGGCGGACTTTATGTTTTGGTAAGCTGTACGGGCAAAGGAATTGAATTTCTCCGCGTGGGCCAGGGAGGGCATTCCATTTGGGAGAAGTCCGAGATTGCCGGGATAGCGGGCATCGACATAAAGTTTGTCCAACATCTCGATGATGAGAAGGTCGGCATCAATTTCCATGTAAGGCTTCACGATTTCAAAGAGTCTCTCCAGGCTGTGTACCCTGACTGAGCCAAGTTCGTACTCCTCGATTGCCGCTTTAAGCGACTTTTCAACAGCCTGTTGAGCATGGAAAGCAACCATGTGTGTCAGGTGTTCATCCCGCCCAATTCGTTCGATGACGCGAAGATCGTCCTCTGCGGCTTTGAGCCATTCCTCAGAGAGCTTTTTCATACAAAACCTCGCCGCGTTCCGCGACCTCCCTGGCGAACATGCTCCCCTGCCGGATGAATTCCTCGTGCATCGGTCTTGTGTGAACAATCAGGTCTATCGGTATGCGCTTCTTAATTTCCCGCAGGACCGAGGACACATGATGATAGTGTTCCATGTTCTCTTCAAAGCTTTGGGGTATGGACCGGTCATCGATAACAACGAGAAGATCGATGTCGCTGTTGATACCTGGAGCGCCGCCGGCGTAAGAACCGAAAACAATCACCTTTTGGATATTGCCGCCTTCTGCCAACCTGGAAAGAATCTCCTGTCTTATATCCTCCGGAATCATAGGATCAGCTCTCCTCGGCCTTTTTCCATCCAATCCAGTTGATTGTTCCCGCTGCAGCGGAAACCAAGCACGCAACGTTCTGCTTTAACCATTGAGTGGAAAGCATTATATCATACGGCAGTTCAATCACCGGAAAAGATTTTACGTTTTGAATGCGCTGATCATTTTGTTTCCTGCAAATACAGGGCAAATACAGGGGACTTCGTGAATAGTGAATAGTGAATAGTGAATGGTGAAAAGCCAAATTCAACGGTTCGTGCAATTACCCTCGCTGTTCTTCCTGAAAATACAGGGCAAATACAGGATCGGCCTGCGCAACTCCTTGATTTCATTGACAGGGTCTCTGATGGGAGCGGGGAGCAGGAAGCGGGGAGCAGGAAGCGGGGAGCAGGAAGCGGGGAGCAGGAAGCGGGAAGCAGGAAGCAGGAAGCGGGGAGCAGGAAGCAAGAAGAAGGGTGAGGGGAGAGGACGGAAGAGGGCAACCTGTCATTCCTCGCCTGTCTTCCGTTAGTCTACCACCTTTATTCGGTTTTCAAAGATCCCCACTGAAGGGAAGCAGTGAACAGAAGAAAATAACTCCTCTTGGTTCTATCGCCTCGCGACGAGCTGCGAGAAACCATTTTGCTCCGGCAGTATTATATCAGGAGGAAATTTGGCTCTGCAAAACGGCAACCAGAAGCGGCAATAGAAACGGCAAAAGAAACGGCAACCAGAAGCGGCAAAGGGGAGCGGGGACGCGGAGACGCGGCGACGTGGGGATGCGGAGATGCGGAGATGCGGAGATGCGGAGACGCGGAGACTGGTCATAGACAGGTCAGGGAGAGACACGGGGGAGCGGGGAGCAGAGAGAAATAATTCCTTTTGGTTCTATCGCTACGCGAGGAGCAGCGAAAAACGAATTCCTCAATTCCCAGCCACACATGGAGAAGCGCAGCGGGGTGGATGGACACCGTTGGAGACGGATAAAAACATCAGTTCCTCATAAGAGCGGTAAAGCCAGATTCCTCGATTAATCTTATGAAACGGGGTAGGTCCGGCCCGAGCACTTTCGTAATTATGCAAAGGAGGGATCAAACCAGCCCTTTTCAGATCGATCGGCCTTTCGTTGGTGACGAAGGCAGCGCCGGCGCGGATAGTTTCAATGATGATGGGTGTGTGGTTCCTGTCGAGCTTTTTCGGCAACTACTTTTCCGGGTTACCCGGTACATTCTGGGAGCAAATGCCAAGAGAGCAGTGAGCAGTGAACGGTGAGCAGTGAGCCGAAAATGGCGTCAGGAGGCCCGTTGGAGCGGGTGGTTGCAGAAAATGACAAAACTGCCTGGAAAGCGGGGGATTGATGCCATTCCTTCGATTGACATAAGCTAGATAGCTGTTATTGCACAATATTACAGGCCGGCATGTGGTAACCTGGCATTTCAAAATTAATGCGCAAACAGTAAGGGGCACTACAGGAAGCTCGGCATCTTACTGTTCTTTCAGCAATCGCGAGTTAACATATGCAAATCATTTTCGTTATGCACTCCGGCCACATCGGGATTTCTAGCATTGGCAAGGAAGTTTGACTTTCGCTATGCCCGAGCTGATGGTGATTTTGAAGAAATTTTTTGCGTACAACGATAAGAAATTGGAGCTGTCGGTTGGCGCCTATTCTGCCAAGGGATATTCCATGATTGAAACCACCAAGGAGGAGGCAGGCGGTGTGTGCTTAAGAGGTCTCCACTCGATTCACCACAAGAAGATTATGTTCTTGGATCAGTTTTGCACGCGCTCTGACCGAGACGCGCCTGTTCTTGAAACACCTGATGTCCAGTGCTGACGTGGACTTCTGGCCTTCCATATGGCGAACTTTCGTGCAATATTGTGCAAGGTACCGTGTGAACTTCAAACCAGATCGCCGGTTTTCCAGAGATCAGCAGGAATATCGACGAAAGGCTCGCGGTCTGGACAAGCCTCGCCCAAATTATAAACGTAAGTATAAGGAACCATCCCCGCTACACCAACCCGAAACTCGTAAAGGTGCGAAAGGACAGTTGTATTTGTTAAGTTAGCGGCATTAGGTCCGACCCCTGATCCGAAGGCGAGCGTAACGGGAAAGGCGGCTATAAGTGAAGGCTTTTCCAGGCTTATCCTGACTTTCAGGGAAATTCGCTCACTTAGGCATATTTTCCTGTTTCTCATTGCCTATTTCCTCGTAAGCGACGCCATATCGACCGTGATCGTCTTTTTCTCATCCTATACCGTTTACACTTTGCAGTTCACCGTAAAACAGAATCTTTTCCTCCTCATGCTTATCCAGTTGTCTGCGACCGCCGGGGCAGCGGCCTCCGGAGTGCTCGCAAGTAGAATCGGAACAGTGCGCACGCTCATCATTACGATCGTAGTGTGGATATTGGCCCTGCTCGGGATAATCGTTTTTTCGGACATCTTCGCCTTCTATGTCCTTTCGGTTTGCGCCGGACTGATGTTGGGCGCTACCCAGGCAGCGGCGCGGAGCTACATGGCAATTGAGGCCCCCGAAGGAAGGAAAGCGGAATTTTTCGGCTTTATGACCTTCAGCGCCAAGATAGCCGCGATCTTCGGCCCCCTGCTCTACGGGGCCATATCCAGCCGGACCGGCAACCCGCGCATAGCCGTGCTGTCTTTGGAGGCGCTGTTCATCCTGGGGTTGTTTTTCATGCTCCTGGTCCCGCGAAAAGTTTGACGCCGCCCAAGGCCTCAATGATACTTGAGCCTGAGGCGAGCGCCGGTTGAAATTCCACTTTACTTGCCCAAATCGAAAGGTCCTGTCTGTATTGTGACGTACACGGACTCTATAAATCATCGTGAAACATCGGCTCCACCCCAAGCTCGGATACCTCGGATCTGTAGCGGAACATTCTCCTTGACCTTCTGTGATCAGTATGTAATTGTGCCCCAATTTTATATATATTCTCTATCATTGCAGTGAATCAGGGGGCCATTATGCTCGACGAACACCGCGAAACCTTTGGCGAACCCTCGCGACCCATTTCCGAACACCCAAGTAAAAGAATATCAGCCTCTGGTCTGCCTATTTACGATCCAATACTGTTTCCTCTAGTGAAGCGGAGTGAATTCGACTGTTTCTCGCAGTGCCCAAAAACTCCGCGTATAGTCCCGGCCGAATAGGCATCGGCGCCTGCGGGGTTTTGCCTCGCATTTTTTAGAGACCGGCAGATGACTATTTTGCCTAGAACAAAAGCGCTCATGGGGTAATCGCAATGCTTTCTCCCTGGGTGCCAATGCAACATAGTGGTGGTTTTTGCACTTTATCGTTTCCGAGCCGTAACCTTTTTGCTGTTCTTGCACGATTCAAGTCTGGGCACTCTTCCCAGGAGAAGAGGCAGATTCTCCGAAATAGCATCCGAAATGAGTTGAACCCTGGTTTCAGGATGTTCCTGGCTTTATTGACTGGAATGGGTCCTATCCCGGCGTGTTGGTGGGCATGCTATATAAAGAAAACATTTCATTGATGAACTGTTGCTTGCCCGTGAGGGACTTGCGGCATTTGGCTCCTCCTCAAGGTCTTTTGGCGATATCAGGCATCTTGAAGAAGATGGGCTTTGATTACACACTCGTAAATTCCGCCGAAGCGATTCCACCCGATCATTTAAACACAAGCTCTTTAGCGGATGTTCTTGGCGGGCTGAATTCAAACCTTGTCGGACTGTCCGTTTGGGACTCCGTTTTGCCTTTTGTCATTCCAGCCATACGGTTAGCCAAACAGCGAAGGCCCGATCTCTTTGTTATATTGGGCGGTCCAGCCGCATCCACGGTAGGCCCCAAGGCTATTTCGGAGTTTCCCTGGATTGACTGCGTCGTCGCAGGAGAGGGCGAAACCGGCTTGCCTGGGGTCTTGTCCTTTCTTTCCGGACAATTTCGAACCCCGCATGATTTGCCGGCGGGAGTGCATTTGCGCCGGCAGGGGAACGTCATGAGCGGAAAGAGTCCACGTACCCGGTTGAAAGGCTGCCGGATAGCCGCGTTGGATTACACGCTCTTTGACTTCAGTAAGTATGGGCGATTTGAGGTGTCAACATCCAGAGGGTGCGTCCATAATTGCAGATTTTGCAGCGTTAACAGCGCCTGGGGTAAAGGTATCCGTCTTAGACCAATGGCCTCGGTCCTCGGCGAAATTTTCCGGCTTGTCAACACGATCAAAACCGATTTGATTCACGTCATTGATGATTCTTTCTTATCTTCGCCTGATCGCGTCAAGGCCTTCTGCAAAGGCTTCCAGGAACTGAGGAAAGATTCAAAAGATTTGCGGTTTAGCTGCTATGCCAGAATTGATGATCTGACGCCGTCGATGGTTGATCTCTTAGCCAAGTCCGGATGTGCCGGTCTGTTTACCGGCCTGGAATCGTCACGGCTAAAAGACAACAGCATCTCTCTTCGCGGCTGTTTGGGCCTGATATCAGAGCTTTCGCGGGATTTCAATGTGATGGCGAGCCTCATTTGGGGCGATCCGGAGGAGAGCAAAGCTGATTTTGAAACGACCCTCGCTGTTTCAGCGAAATTACTTGATTTTTCAGAGAATGTGGCAGTCAATCTATATCAACTTGCCCCGCTCTCGGGGACCTTCTACGCAAAACATCACCGATACGAATACTACGATTCCAAGAATATCTCCGAGTTCGTTTATCCTGGTTATCTGCCTCCACTATCCGCCGATGAAGAAGCCGAGGCGATGATAAGACTGCACCCCGAGATATTTCCGGCTTTCTATCGCGTGAAAACCCCATTCTTCCACTGGAAAAGACAAAGGGTCAAGGAGTTTTTAAAGGACCCCTGGACCGGCTGTCATACCGGGGCGATTTCACATGGAGCCGCGTGGTCATGAAATCATTACCTCGCAACATTGAGTTCAAATATGGTCCTCCAGGACCCGGCTGCGTGTGTAGTTCCCATGATCTTGGCGAGCTTGAGGATTTCATCCAGGAAATGCCTGATGGGACATGGCGTCTCCATGCACGGGATTTTCGCCCGCTTTGCTGCGGCGATGGGCCGCTTGTCTCTCCGCCCGGTCTTTCGGGCTATTTTTTCCCACGGGACATAGAGCTGGAGTGTGTCCAACATAATCGTGAATGGGCTGACGGTCTGCACGAACATCCTCGATTTCTGTTCGCCTACCTGAACCTGTCAACTGGCTGCACCTTGCGGTGCGACGGCTGCTTCCAGGGAATGGACAGATCCAGACGCAAGATTGTGTATTGGCAGACCTCCTGGCTGCCGGAGCGTTTAGATGAGATACTTGACTACCTTATAAGCCGCGGGGGGCAATCAGTAGCTTATGCTGGCGTTGGCGAGCTTTTCATGGACCCGGGGGCCTTTGCGCTTATTGAGAGGGTGAGGGCAAAGGGGCTTGGTTTTGTGATTTTTACAAACGGCCAAACCCTGATTGACCGGCAATTGGTCGACCGTTTGGATAAATTGAGCGTTACCGTGATTCTTTCTTTCAGGGATACCGATGAAACTGAACATGACCGCCGGACCCATCTGTCTTTTTCCTTTCGCCGAACGATAACGGCATTGTCCCATTGTCTGAAAGGACGTTTTCGAAGAGATCGAAGATTGGCCGTCGAGATGCCGGTAACCCGGCTAAATCGTGATCGGGCGGCTGATCTCCTCATTGTTGCGCGAGCATTGGGCGTGACTCCGCTAATCGAGAGCTATGTAGTCATCGGCCGGACAGATGAGGAGATCAAAGAGGCCCTGACATTTCGCCAAACGGATGATTTCTTCCAGAAAATCAGCGGTATCGACAGGTCCCTGGGATACGACAACCGGACCGAGTGGGGGCAGCGGATTGTCGCGCGCCCCCCATGCAGGCGTCCGCTTTTTACCTTTACCGTTTCAGAAGACATGAAGATAGTAGGCTGTCCCGCAGATGCAAAGGTCCTTGGGAGCATTGATAATCAGTCCATACAAATGGCTGTAGAGACTAGGGCGGCAAAGGAGCATATTTTGAATTCTGACCTGTGTCCCTGTTCTACTTTTGTGGGAATTGACCTGAATAATATTCCTAAGTGGTTGCCGCTTGAGCTGGTGAAGCTAACTAAAGATTTTTTTGCTCCTGAATCCATACGCGATTGTTGAATGGAGTCATGATGGCCGATTCTAAAAAGGGGAAGGAATCTCAGTTTATCAATGGCGTTAGGTCCCGCCTAAGTTGGGCTTCTAAATGGGGCATTCCTTGTACTGTCCTCCTAATCTGGGTTTGTGCGGGTATTACTGTGTATGTCTTCTCTAAAGCGGTTTACTATGAGCCTCACGATGTAGTGACCAAAGCTGCAAACGAAGTTAGTGAACTCAAGGATTTTATTAATGATAGTCCTGGTATTCCGTATGATTCTAAAAATGACATTATTCAGAAGTTAAATGGAATACAAACTACCCATAAACTAGGGGTAGCTGGAAACTGGAACGAATCTTTCAAGACCGGAGTTATGGTTTTATTCTTAACTTCACTTTTTGCCCCTCCCATTGTAGTGTTGATACGCTATTTAGGATATGTTAGCAGGCGCACTGATAGTAACGTTGGACCAACACGAGAGCACGACGTTATAGATTATCTGATATATTTTATTCCTTTTTTTATTCTGAGTTTGGCGCTTCTTTTTCAGATTGATAATGTTCTATCGGCAAGAACATCTGGTATGGCAGCTATTGCTGGGGTGATGATTCTCTATATGTTATCAAACCTTGGAGTAGGCATACTTCACATTGTCAATAATATGAAAAATGCGGCTGTAAACCTCGAAACCAACTTAGCTAACGCTGATTCGGCAGTCAAAGCCATTCCAGCGATAGAGCATTATTCCAGAATTATCGGGTCTGGAAGAGGTCCCGATTTAGCATCGGGACTCCGGAAGCTAATGGGAAAATGGGGTGCGATCTCAGGTTGTGATGACACTCCAGACGGATTAAGAGGTGTAGCATTAAGAACATTATTGAGCAAATACTTCGAGGAAGAGTATGATGACGTATCTGGAACAACAGAAATATATCGAGTCCCAAAGGAGGTCTGGCCTTTCCCAGGCGACAAAGCAGTTCCAGGCCAAGCGGCATTCTTTGCAACCAATGTTGGATTCTATACCCATTTTCTGGCTGCGGTAATAGATGAGATCAGAAGAGAATTAGCATCAGCATCTAAGGAAGGAAAGTTTGTGCCTTGCGTCGCAACAATCACAAATGTTCTTCCTTCACATTTCTGGAATTGGCCCCGCCATAGCCTAGACAAGGAAACCAGGCACATTTATGAGCCAATCATAAGATACAGAAATACGCTAAGAGATCTTGTTGATATCACTTCTCGCTCTCGCGTTCCAGGCCGAGTATATCGTACTGTTCTAGTGAGTGATAATGATGCAAAGGTAGGAATGGATTCGGATGTCCCTCTTTGGACGTGGAAACAGTGGGAGTGGGAAGAAGGATGGCATTTCCGGTTGAAGGATGGTGGTCCATCTTGGTGTTATTTTGATAACACAGGCTCCATAATGCCAGATTATTTTAAAACTGAAAAAAAGCATAAAGATGAACCAGCATCTGATCCTGACAACAATTATTTAGAGTTTTTTACCTCTAGGAGTTATGTGAAAGCGGATAGCGGTCCTGACTTCATCGCTGCAGTAAAGAAAGAAGAAGAGGCCGGTAAATTGGCTAGATATCATATATGTAGGGTCATACAATCGCATATTTATAGCGTACATTCTTTAGGAACAGGTTACGACGCTAATGGTATAGAAGGTCTTATGTTAACTCTCCAAGATGGTACAAGCCATTTCCGTCCTGGTATATTTAAGCCAGTTAATCAACATTGGAAGGAAGAGATGTCTCCCGATTGGTGCCGGGGGAGCGGCTATACTCAGATATTGGGATGCAGCAAAAAGGAGTTTCTGGGAGGGTTTCGAGGAAGACCTGATGTTTTGTTTGTTGGAAGTTCTTTAACAGGTGATACAACTGATATTTGGAACGTTGAAATGCCGGACATCAGGCCTGCCAAGTATGCAAAGAAACAAAACGGTCTTGAATGGTATTTAATGCTTTTAGCAACTATGAGTCCTCAATCTGAAACAATGTTTTTGACTGTAGTATATGATTATGAACTTATAAGAACAACTTGGGATGAATTGCGCACTAAAGTTACCAACTTGTATAATGGCAACGTGGCTTCAGGGAAGCATTGGCATGTCCTGTGATATATGGGAAATAGGTTGTAAACGTAGTGAATTATTGATTGGACATGTATATTAGTCAAATGTGTAACTCCAGATGAGAGAAGAATTCCAGCATGAAGACGAAATCTATTCTAGTATCAGTATCTCTAATAATTGGCTCTCTGTTGTTTCCGGGTTCTTCACCGACGGAGAGGAATGAAGTTCTGGCTGAAAATATAAACCCGAAACAAAATTTTGATTGTAAAATGTTTTTGGCCGATGCTGATTCCTCGAAAGAGAAAGTGCAGTCCAAGAAAGAAAACACCCCGGTGCCGATTGGAGTCTGCCTGCCTCTCACCGGCCCCGTGGCATCCTATGGAGAACGCGCCCGCAAAGGGATGGAGCTCGCGATCGCAGATCTTCAAAATCAAGGCAAAACTCCGATTCGCTTGATCTTCGAGGATGACCAGGGTAAAACCCCTGTGGCCGTGTCCGTGACGCAACATCTTATTGACCGGGATAAAGCCCCTGTGGTGGTCGGCTCTGCCGCATCCTCTCAGACGATGGCCATGGCCAGCATTGGGAACAGGCGAGAGGTGGTTATCTTCTCGCCTATCGCCTCATCCCCTGAGCTTAGCACGAAAGGCGGCGATTATTTTTTCCGGGTCGCGCCGTCTGATACCGCCCAGGCCTCGGTTATGGCAAATTGGCTCAAGGAGCTTGGGATCAAAAAGATTGCCGTGTTGTATTTCGCCAATACGTGGGGCCAGAGCCTTTTCGAAGCGATCGGGAAGGACCTTGGCTCTTTTGGGGGCATGATCGTAGCGAGCGACGGGATTCAGGAAGGACAGACCGATTTCCGTACTCAAATTGAAAAGTTCAAAGGAAGCCAGGCAGAGGCATTCTATGTGATTACGCACGGCAAGGAGGGAGGCAATTTCGTAAAACAGGCTGAACAACTCCAGGTTAAAGTACCCATTTTTGGCGGAGATGTTTGGAGTTCCCCTGAATTCGTTGAAGTCGGCGGCAAAGCCGCCGAGGGCTGCAGATTGGTGGCGCCCGCCAAGCTTGCGGGAGCAAAATACGAACACTTCGCATCCGAGTATGCCGCGAGGTATAAGGAACAACCCGAAGTGTACGCGGCGTACTCCTACGACACGATAATGGTCCTGTCCCAAGCCGTCCAATCCGGCGCCGCTACGGGAAAAGCGATCCGGAACTACCTTCTTGACATGCCTTCCTATCAGGGCGTCTCAGGCGATATTCGCTTTGATAAACACGGGGACAAAATCGGCGGCGGATTTGATCGGTATATAATCAAGGAAGGTAAATTACAGGTAGTTAAGTAGCGGAGATCGGAACACGTTTTGCAACTTGTCTTCAATACTCTGATTGCTGCAAGCGCCATAGTCCTGGCTGCTCTCAGCTTTCGCCTGGTCTATGTTACGGCGAGGTTCTTTCATTTCGCGCACGCGCTTACGATCTCCATCGGCGGTTACGCCGCCTGGTCATTTTTCAATTATTGCGCTGCAAATCCCTATTGGGCGTTTCTATCGGCTGTTATCCTGACAGGCGCGGCAGGAACGCTTTCTTTTATGGTCTTCCTCCGTCCCTTGATGACAAAAGGAGCATCTCCCCTTGTTCTCCTCCTGGCGTCTCTTGCAATCCAC
>Ga0181533_1002529_pt1 | contig 21280 bp, 15 predicted proteins | sample PEATcosm2014_Bin_45_FD_119772 | JGI IMG/M metagenome (GOLD analysis project Ga0181533, IMG submission 119772) | Peatland microbial communities from MTU Mesocosm Facility, Houghton, MI, USA - PEATcosm2014_Bin11_60_metaG | ecosystem: Environmental > Terrestrial > Soil > Wetlands > Peat | place...
ATCCGTGGCCCGGCGTCCGTTTTGCCGCCAAATACCCAAGGTGGGAGCCCGGTGCGTGAAACACGCACGCCGGGATCTGTGCGGGGGGTACTCAGTAATGGTTATCCCTACCGCGATAGGCAGTAGGAGTTGTCATTGTTGTCTCTAGCTCTAACAGACAAATATCGTTGCGTCTATAAATGTAACATGCAGACGATTTTTAATACTCCAACTGCCAACAAACACAATTGGAGAGCTTCATAGTGCGCGGTACTTCTATGGTGGAGTTGCTACAAAACCTGCCTCTAACGCTCTTTCATTTTTTCAGGGTCTTGCAGATAAAAGTTTCCACAGTATTACGCGACGGAAATACGTGGGCTCTCTTTCCAGTTTCTCTATATATTCGTTAAAAGGACCCGGAGGTCCGGGTGAGCGGACGTTGCCAGCCGGCCCGCTGGTTTATCGGAAGTGGCCCCGGTCACTTTTTTATGCTCTCTATCGATTAATTGTCCGGGTTTCTTGCTCTAACTTCCCCTCAGATGGTATTTTAAAGAGTGAGCCTTTCTTTTTTCCAGAAGCCTAGCCGTTATATAAACAGCGAGTACAATGCAATCCATCCTCCCTGGTCTGTTGATGGAAAAGCTGGAGAAGCGGCAGGCAAAGCCGCGGCGCGGTTTGTATTGGCATTCCCTGATACTTACGAAGTCGGCATGTCGCATCTGGGCTTGAAAATACTTTATGACATCATCAATAAACTGACCTTTGCGTCCGCAGAGCGGTGTTTTGCGCCCTGGCCTGATCTTGAGGGGCATATGAGGAACTCGTCATTGCTGCTTTCCGCACTTGAATCAGGCGTACCGATCAGGAAATTCGACATCGTGGGATTCAGTTTGCAGTATGAGCTGTCGTATACAACTGTCTTAAATATGCTTTCACTAGGCGGGATCCCGCTGCACACGGCGGAAAGAATGGACGTAAAAGGGCGCCTGCCGCTTGTCATTGCCGGTGGACCATGCACTGTTAACCCGGCGCCAATGAGCCCGTTTATTGATGCCTTTCTTATTGGCGATGGAGAGGCCTCCGCAGTCGAGCTGGCACATTTAGTGCATCGCTGGAAAATCGAAGGAGACGAAAGACGGGAAACCTTATTGCGGGAGATAGGGGCGCTAGACGGGTTCTATGTGCCGCTTATACACGGCCCCGGACACAGGATTCGCAGACAATTTATCGACGATCTTGACGCTGCAGCATATCCGGTCAAACCGGTGGTCCCTTATAACTCAATTGTTCATGACAGGATTTCCATTGAGGTTTCACGTGGATGCCCAATGGGATGCAGATTTTGCCAGGCCGGAATGATTTACCGCCCCTTGAGGGAACGGAGCCCGGAGACGGTATTAAGGATTGCCGGGGAATCGTTGGGCAATACGGGCTATGACGAGGTGTCGCTCACCTCGTTGAGCGCCGGTGACTATACCTGCCTGTTGCCGGTAATAAAAGAATTCAACAGGAAGTTCGGCGGCGCAAGGATTGCCCTCTCACTGCCGTCTTTGCGGGTCAAGGCCATTGACCGGTCTGTTCTTAAAGAAATACGCTCAGTAAGAAAGACCGGCTTTACGATAGCCCCTGAAGCTGCTACGGAGCGTCTGCGGAGTGTCATCAACAAGGATTTTACCGATGATGATTATGAGCGGGCGCTTAAAGCGCTGTTCGAAGAGGGATGGCATACGCTCAAGCTTTACTTTATGGCAGGCCTTCCTACTGAGCGGGACGAAGATATAGAAGCTATAGGAGCAATGGCCGGCGCTGCACTGAAGGTCGCTAAAAAGAATACGGGCAAATTCGTGAATATCGGCGTTACAGTCTCGCCCTTTGTGCCAAAAGCGCATACTCCTTTCCAGTGGCATGGACAGATAAGCCTTGACGAGATGCGGAGGAAGTTGCGCTACCTGAAAGAATCGCTGAACGGCAGGAAGCTCAAGTTTAAGGGGCATGATGAACGGATGAGTTTTCTGGAAGCGGTATTTGCCCGGGGTGATGAAAACTTGTCTCAGCTGATTGAGAAGGCATGGGGGGCCGGATGCAGGCTTGACGGCTGGTCTGAGCATTTCAATTTTTCCGCATGGTCTGATGCAATGGACAAAACAGGCATAGATGGCGCAGCTTACGCTGAAAGGAGTTTTGGAAGAGATGAACGGCTTCCATGGGACACCATAGACATCGGGATAAAGAAAGATTTTCTTTACAAAGAATACGAGCAAGCTTCATCGGAAGTAAGAACCCCGGGCTGCAGGGAAACCTGTATGCACTGCGGCTTGCAGTGCGGCGGAGATCCGGGGAAACTCAGAACCGGAGAAACGGTGAATCGGAGAATCGGAGATGACGACTTGGAAAAAAGCTCCAGTTCCCCGGCTCCCCGATTCCCCGATTCCCCGATTCCAAAGATAAGGGTCAGGGTACAATTCAGCAAAATGGGAAGGCTGCGTTATCTGTCCCATCTTGAACTCGCAACCGCTGTGGTCCGGGGCCTGAGGAGAGCCGGCGTCCTGTTTGACTTTTCAAAAGGATTTCATCCGGTACCCCGGATTGCTTTCGGCCCGTCCCTCAGCGTTGGAGTTGCCGGAGTACGGGAGTATTTTGATATGGAGGTTTTCAGTCCTTTTGATATAGAATTTTATCACGGGGAGATAAACAGGTCTATGCCTGAAGAGATCAGGATAAGCAGAATGGCGCTTATACCGCACAAGGAGCTTTCTCTTAGCACTTTTATCACCCGGTATGCATATACTATTAAAGGTGTCAGGGCGGAGGCCCTAAGTGACGCAAGGGCTACGGCATTCATGGAAGCGTCTTTCTCAGCTGCAGACTGCAGGGAACGCCCGTCGCTCATTGTCCGGAGAGACGACAGGGAAGTTGATATAGCCCCGTGCATTGAACGACTCGCTTTAGAAGGGGAAGCCGGAGATGATTCCGGGAACAGGGACATCAGACTTATACTTACAGACAAGGACCCAATAAAGGCGAGGATCGGGGAAGTTGCCGAAGCGCTTTTCGGTGGAAGCTTCAGAGAAATGGATATTATACGGACCGCGCTTTATGGCTGGAAGAACGGATGGGTAGAACCTCTTTAATTGCACACTAAATTTTTTAGGGCGAGCCATCAAGGGAGCAATTTTTTTATGACATCGGAACTGGTAATTAATGTTACGAGAGAGGAAAGCAGGGTGGCCCTCCTTGAGGGAGGGCAGGTTGTTGAGCAGTATATAGAAAGAAAGAGGGACACGAGCCTTGTGGGAAACATATACAAAGGCAAGGTCCTGAAAATTTTGCCCGGGATGCAGTCGTCATTTATTGATATAGGCCTTGAAAAGGCCGCTTTCCTCTATGTGGCTGACATAATGAGGGATACGGAAGATTATTATGCTGCCTTTCTCGACGGCGAGACGGTACCTCAGGAGTTGTATTCTGCAAATGAATGCAAAGAGGAATCGCTGTCGATAGAGGAATTGATACAGGAAGGACAGGAACTCCTTGTCCAGGTATCAAAGGACCCGATCGGCACCAAAGGCGCCCGGGTCACTTCATATGTCACTCTTCCGGGAAGGTATGTGGTACTTATGCCTAATGTGGAACATGTAGGTATATCACGCCGTATTGAGGATGAAGGGATCCGGGCGTCGCTCAAAGACATTGCGGCTGAGATCAAACCCAAGGGGTCCGGTTTGATTATGAGGACCGCTTGTGAGGATGCCACCCCCGACGAGATCAGACGAGATCTCGAGTTTTTAGTCCTGCTTTGGGACAGCATACAAAAAAAGAAGGAGAAAGGTTCTGCGCCTAGTCTCCTCTATAGTGATCTTGACCTGGTATTCAGGAGCGTTCGTGATTTTATGAGCCATAATGTGGAAAGGCTCGTGATAGACTCTGCCGAGGAATACGAGCGTTTGAAAGAATTCGCCAGGACTTATTTCCCCCGGCTTATGGATAAGATAGAACTATATGAAGGACGGGAGCCGATGTTCGATGCCTTCGGTATTGAGCTTGATATTTCAAGGGCGCTCGGCAGGAGGGTATGGCTCAAATCAGGAGGCTATATCGTTATTGACCAGACCGAGGCAATGACTGTTATCGATGTCAATACGGGCAAGTTCGTAGGTAAAGAAAACCTTGAAGAGACAATTTTAAAAACCAACCTCGAGGCGGTCAAGGAAATTGCGTACCAGATCAGGCTGAGGAACCTGGGCGGCATTATAGTTACTGATTTCATTGATATGGAAAAGTTCGAGAACAGGGAAAAGGTTTTCAAGGCTTTTGTGGAAGCGATGAAAAAAGACAGGGCAAAAAATACGATTTACAATATTTCCGAACTCGGCATTATCCAAATGACAAGAAAGCGTGTGCGGGAGAGTCTTGGACGCGTACTGTGCGAACAGTGCCCGTACTGTGAAGGCAGGGGCTTCGTAAAATCGGCGCGGACGGTCACATATGAGATATTCAGGAAAGTAAGGAAAATGAATCTCTCGCGCGGAACAGTGGCGATGATCAAAGGTAATCCTGCTGTGGCCGAAATCCTTTCCTACGAAGAGCGTCAGGGCATAGAGGAAATTGAAAATGTCTATGGTATTCAGCTGATCATCAAAGAGGACATACGGTTTCACCAGGAGAATTACGAAATCACTATACTTTAAAGCAGAGGCAATAGGCTATGGGCAATGGGCAAAAGACAAAGACTAAGGCTGCAAAAGATTATGGAGAGATTTTTTCTTTTCCTATCGCCTATTGCCCATAGCCTATAGCTTTAAATTAAAGATGTCGATGAAATATCTAAAGTTATCAACTATCCTCCATGAAATAGAATCCGCTGTGCTGGCTTTCTCGGGAGGCGTTGACAGCACTTTTCTCCTTAAGGCCATGAAGGAGTCCGGCATGCGAACGCTCGCCGTGACCGGATATTCTGAAACCATGCCTGCAGCTGAACTGGAAAATGCCGTGACTTTGGCAAAAACGATCGATGTTGTGCATAGAGTGATAACGACCGATGAACTGTCCAATCCTGATTTCACGCGCAACCCGAAAGACCGGTGTTTTTACTGCAAGGACGAACTGTTTTCAAGACTGACCGCTATTGCCGGTGCTGAAGAATACCGGTTTGTTGTTGACGGCAGCAATCAGGACGACCTTTCGGACTGGCGACCCGGCAGACAGGCTGCCTTAAGGCATGGAGTGAGGAGTCCGCTTTTGGAAGCAGGCTTAACTAAGGATGAAATACGGACGCTTTCAAAAGAGTTGGGGCTCCCGACATGGTCAAAACCTGCTTCGCCCTGCCTTTCATCGCGGTTTCCTTACGGGATACGTATTACTAAGGACGCACTTAAGAGGGTCGAGGACGCCGAATCGTTTATTAAGGGACTCGGTTTTGGCGACCTAAGAGTGAGGAGCTATAATGATATGGCAAAGATCGAGGTTGACCCGGCGGAATTGCCCAGGTTGATAGATAAAGAGATGAGGGAGTTTGTTGTTAGGCGGATTAAAGCGCTGGGCTTTAAGTATGTAAGTATCGATCTTGAGGGTTTCAGGAGCGGGAAGCTTAATGGATAGCGCGTCGAGCGTCGAGCGTCAAGAGTCAAGGGTCAAGGCAACGTCAAGTAACGTGTCAGGTGATGAAGGTAGTGTTTCTTTGCGCTCGACGCTCGATTTGGACCAGTGTGTTCGGTGCGGCAGTTGCAAGGGATTGTGCCCGACATACGGTGAGGATGTCACCGAAGGGATGAGCGCCCGGGGGCGTGTTGTCCTGCTCAAGAAATTCATAGAGGGAGAAATTGGGCCATCTGAAATACTTGATGAAAGAATCTTCAGCTGTATGCTTTGCGGGGCATGCAATACTCTTTGTCCCCTCGGGATAAAGATCACCGACGCCGTATACGAAGGGAGAAAGAGCCTCAGGTTATCCGGCAAAAGAAGAAGATTCCTCGGTGTTGCCGCCAAGCTTGCGTTCAAACGTGCGTCCACGGGCTTCAAGGTTCTGAAATTTCTTGAGGGGATAGGGGAAATATTGCCGCTACATAGACTCCGGCATTTCAGAATGCTGCATGAGATGGGCATAAATATTTCGGGCCCTGCTCTCAGGGACGGCATGTCTCTATTCAAGGTGGCGAAACCGAGGGGGAGGGTTGCGGTGTTTGCAGGCTGTACCGTGAATTTTCTCTACCCGAATATCGGGAACTCCCTTATAACGATTTTAAACAGTATGAACTATGATGTTGTTCTGCCGAAGGGAGAAGTCTGCTGCGGCGCTCCTCTGCTCGGGCTTGGGTTTGAAGAGGATGCCGCTGAACTGGCAGAGAGAAACATGAAAGTATTCAATAAAATGAGCGTGGAAGCTGTCATCGGTGTTTGTCCGACCTGCGTTTATTTTATCAGGGACGAATACAAAAGACTGTTTGGGGAAGGCATTGAGAAGGCTATGGAGGTTACACAGTTTTTCGTCAACGTATCGCCTGACATAAAGAAAGATATGGGCAGGAATTTGTTGCGTGTGGCCTATCATGACCCCTGTCACGCTATCTACAGTATGGGCTTGCATGCTGAGCCGAGATCACTCCTCGGGTTGTTAGGGGTCAACCCCATTGAATCAGAAAAGGGATGCTGCGGGTTTGGAGGCACATTCAGGGTATTGTATCCGGATATTTCCAAAGGTCTTCTCAAAAAGAGGATGGAGGGGTATAAGGAGGCCGATATGATTGTCACTTCCTGCCCTAATTGTATCCTCCAGTTAAGAACCAGTATAAAGGGCCGGAATATAAAACACATTGTTGAACTGATAGCCGAGGCGGTACAAGGGGATAAAACATAAAAGCAGGTAAAGGTTAAGGTTAAGAAAAAACAAAAACAGCGCAATTAATCTTTACCTTAACCTTAACCTTAACCTTAACCTTAACCTTAACCTATGTCGTTTAAACAGGGAGGAGAATAAGAAATGGAGAATGGTGTTAAGACGCAGAAAATGCATATGGAGAAGAGGACGGGCTGTATACGTTGCGGCAAGTGTTGTACCGGTTCGAGCCCTTCATTGCTTAAAGAAGACCTGGCTCTTTTCGCCTCAGGAGCGCTTTCTTACGGCAATACTGTTACCGTCAGAGAGGGTGAGCGGGTGCGTTCTCACAGTGACGGCCGGATATATGAGTCATTTATGGAACTGATCAAGATACGGTGCAGGGAGCAGGGGTCAGTTTGCGTTTTTTATAACGATGATGGATGCGGTATATACGAAAACAGGCCGTCTCAATGCAGACAGTACGAATGCTGGCGGCCCTTGGACCTTTACGGAGGGCTTGAGAAGAATGCCCTTGGAAGAAAGGAGCTCTTTAATGGTGTTGATACGCTCCTGGAAATTATAGGCAGGCACGAAAAAAAGTGCTCATACAAGAGGCTTTCCGGCGCATTTGACCGACTTGCAGTAGGGGATGAAGATGCCGTTGAAGAGATCATGGATATGCTTCAGTACGATACATATTTGCGCCCCTTTCTTAAGGAGAAATTCAATCTGCCCGGCGATGCTCTTGACCTGATACTCGGCAGGCCTTTGACGGACACGGTCAATGAATTCGGTTTCAAGGTCGTCAGGGAAGGCGATGAGTATATTTTGTTGCCTATCGAGGACCAGCCTGTCGAGGGTCAGGATGAGCAGTGACCGGGTGCAGCGTCTCTTAAAGAAGCGGTGTTATCAATAAGATGATTAATCGAACGACATAGCACCGTTATCCTGTCCTTACAATTCAGACGGTACAGGATAATTTTACTTTCCACCCCGGCTTTGCGAACGAATAGCCCGTTATGCCAGCGGCTACACTGATGATGTAATATCGAGAAAGGGGACATTGGAAGAGGATTTTGATTTTATATCAAAGCCGATTAATCCAGACACTTTGAGGCGAAAGATAAGGAATGCACCGGACAAGTAACACACCTTAGGGAACGGGTCCGCCGAAAGCCTTAAACAGCGAACACCTTTAGCGGATTTTGGTCTTGCCGGTCATCTTCCTGACGTGTTTCTTAAAGTCGAACTTCATGATCTCGTTCCGGACCTCGTCGTTCATATTGCTGAATTTTATGGCTGCTGTTTTAGTTTCAGGACCGAGGGTGGTTTGTTCAATACGGATAATTTTGCCGTACAGGTAGAGTATCTTTGAGGGGTATGTATATAACGCCATCCGTATCTCCAGAATGTCGCCAACATGGAATTCATCGTTCATCACCATCTCCATGCCGCCGGCACTGATATTCAAAGGCTCGAAGCTCATGGACAGGCTTTCTTCCGCTCTTCTAGGGTCACCGCTTATAAGATAGTCAAGCTTCGAGTTAATCATATTCAGCCATGCGTTCAAGCGCTCATCTTGCGTCTCAGGGGGTATAAAGTCCTGGATAACGATGTGTCCCAAGGAAACCCGGCATTGGGGTATGTCTTCTCTACCCACATCCAGGCGATGCGCCTTAAAAGGCAGCAGGGTGTTTCTTCTGAGATAATTCCTCTTGTCTTTGGTTTTCATATAGTCACTTTTCCTCTCTATGTAACTGCCTTATTATTTTATCGAGAGACTCGCCATGATCGTCAATATTCAGGACACGCTCCACGTCACCGCTGGCATACTCCAGCCTGATAATTATAGGTTCGACGCCAGTCGATGTCGCGCGCTGCCTCACGGGCCGCGTTTCTTGCCAAGCGTCGGTAATAGAAGACCGGTAGACGGAATCACTTGTTTTCTCGGCAGAGGGACGGAAAATAATGTCAGGGTGAGTGAATTTATGACGGCTATTCAGGTACTCGCTCAGGTAACGCTCGGCAGTGAACATGCCGGCGTTTTGTGCCGTAGAAAGCACGCTTTGCAGTTGGTGCAGCTTGTTCTCGCGGATTATATTCCTCATCGCCGAGTTGACCCTGACTATGGTCAATAACGGGACACGGAAACCGATTCTTTCAATGTATATTAGCTGTTGAACAATAAGCCATTGAAACATCGCGGCTATCTGGTTGCGGATTTCGTCCTGTGATTCACTGGGCACAGAGTTGCACAAACGGTAAATCGCCTCCTCCGGGGTTGAAGCATGAAGTGTCGCTATTACCAGGTGTCCCGCCTCCGCGGCGTTTATGGTCAAACGTATCACATCCGACTCCCTCAGTTCTCCGACAACGATGACATCAGGGTTTTCACGCAGGACATCGATGAGCCCCTGGGAAAAAGATACCATATGGTCCCCCAGTTCCCGCTGCTGGATAAAGGCTTTGACGGTCGGGAACCTGAACTCTATGGGATTTTCGAGTGTTATGATGTGCGCTGGGCGGGTATTATTGATTTCATTGATAATGGCGGCAATCGTAGTAGACTTCCCGCCCCCCGTGGGTCCGCAACTGAGGACGAGACCGCTCTTGAGCTTCGCGATTTCGTGGAGTGAAGGATGGAGATTAAGTTCATCTATGCTCGGGAGATGACCGGGAAGGATACGGATCGCCAGGCTCAGGCCTCTGGCCGATATGAATATGTTGATCCTGAGGCGTAGGCCACATAGGGAAACGGCAATATCAAAGGACTTTCTTTCACTCAGGACTGCAAGTTGCCGGCTGTCGAGAAGTTTTTTCACCAAATCGTCCACCTCTTGGTGAGAAAACTTGACGTTATTGTTGAATTCAATATTACCACACCTTCGTGACACCACGGGATGCCCACCGGTTAGGTAGATGTCGGAAACGGTCTCCTTGATGGCCTTACTCATGATGTTTTCAAATTTTTCCATTGCAGTACCTCACAATCTTGGAATTAGTCTCAACTCATCCACGGGATCTTTGTAACGGATTGAATCTGCACATGGAAAAATATAAAGGGTACGATATCGGGAGGGCAAAAAAGGAAAACGCTAAAACGGCCACATTTGGCCTTCGGGTTTTCAAATTGTATTCCACCTTAGGAAAAGAATTACTACTAATATACTGGAAAGGAAGTATTTAGGCAACACCATGCGTACTTTTTTATATGAGTGCAACAACAGGACCTGAGGTCCCTGCCGTCTAACCGCCTTAAGGCACTTTCTAAAAGCTGAAATGATCTATAATAAAGCAGGTATCCTAATCGCTTTGCTTATGCAGATGAAATTTTTTTACTGATGGACGTGGAGGAAGTGAAACGACAGTGAATGAGGAGTGGGTGGTTGTGCTGGTTACGTCTGACCCCATTGAGGCGGAGATGGTCAAGGACCTTCTGGAAAGCGGCGGGATCCCGGTTGCTTTGCGGTCTTCGAAAGTCAGCCCTTTTCCGGTCAACATCGGCAAGATCGGCGAGATCAGCCTTCTGGTGCTGCAGGCCGATAAGTCACTGGCGGAAAAAGTGATCAAAGGAGAGGAATAAAGCCAAGCACTAATACATGGTCCTCCTGATTTTATCCAGCGATAAATACACCTCTTTGTGTTCCAGGGGATAGTTATCGGCAGTATATACCTTCAGCGCTTCTTTATATGCCTCGGCAGCCTTGTTCAGGTTGTCCTCTTTTTCCCTGTATTTTGAGATATTCCTGTAGGCATTGCCAAGACGATACTGTATCGCTGCGAATTTGGAAGGGGCATTGGAGATTGTTTTCACCCTGAGGGCCTCCCGGTAAGAGTTTATGCCTTTTTCGAGAATAGCCTCGGAGCCATCGCTTTCGGAAAATATGAGACAGGCATCTCCAATATTGTGCTGCACGGCAGCATATCGGGCAGGGTCACTCTCAAAAGAGCATGTTTTAAGGGCCTCCTCGAAAGAGGTAATCGCTTTCTGCAGGTTGTCGCTTTTGGTGGACAGCTCAGAAAGTGCCTGGTAGATAGTTCCAATACTGTTTTGTATCTCGCCATATTCCGCTGGGTATGCCTCAATGCCGTATACCTTCAGTGCCTCATAAAAGGCATTGACAGCGTTGATAAATACCTTTTCGTCGTGGCGGATGAGGGACAGTAAAGAATAGGTTTTGCCCCTGTTTTTTTGGGCCGCAGCAAATTCAATATTGTATTTCCCGATAGTGTATATCCTGAGAGCGTTGGAGAAGGCCTCGAGGGCCATGATGAGATTGTTTTCCCTGTCGCGCACTTCTGCAGCCATAAGAAAAAGAACGCCTATGTTGTTTTGCGTCTCTGCATAATTGATGGGATAGGCCTCGATAGTGTAAATTTTCAATGACTCATTGAATGCGGTGATCGCACTGCCCAAGTTTCCTTCCTTCTTTTTGGATTCCGCAAGGGCCTTGTATGACGACCCAAGCTTGTACTGCGTTGAAGCGTAATTGACCGGCTCGGTCTCAGGCGTATATGCCCTGAGCACTTCGCTGAATGAACGTATAGCCTTGGCCAGAAATTCTTCTTTTTTTTGGAATTCCGATATTTTCAGGTACGCATCGCCGAGTCGGGCCTGAATAGAGAGATACTCGCCGGGCTTTTTTTTGAAACTGTCATAGAGCAATGCCTCTTCGTATGAACGAATTGCCTTGATCAGGTTTTCCGGGTTGCTTTGCGCCATGGATATAGCATAATAGCAGTTCCCTTCGCTCTGCTTTATATGGGCATACAGTTCGGGTTCGACCGGTTCCGGCATATTCAGCAACAGTTCATTATATATGGATAGGGCATCCATGGTCATGTTCTCCCGAAGCATCATGTCTGCGGTGTCAAGGCGTTTTAATATCTTGTTCCTGCATGCTTTTTGTTTCCGGAAGTCAGAAAAAAAATAAACTATTAATATAAACAGGCTGGCCAAAGCGGCCCCTGTCATTCCTCCCAATAATATGTATATAGAGTTTTTCAGGTCAAATGACATAAGATCAGGCTATATAACAGGACAGTCCCATTTGAATATGGCAGTTGCATCTTTTTATCAAGGCTGTCACCGCTATCTTTCGTTGCGCAACTAAGTATGCTGTTACTAATTATACTACCAATTTGATTATATAATCTTCAATTTATACAGAGTTAACCGATAGGTGGAAGTGAAAGGCAGCCCCTTACTTGAGCTGACGGACAGTGTACGTCCTAGTCTTGCTATTGCATGATTTATTACTAAAAAGCAGCATTTTAAGGGCATCAGATTAATGAGGGTAACAGGAAGGACCATTTCAATAACTCTGATACGCTCCCATGCGATTCCTGCAACTTTTCAGTCATGGCCTGACCGCAATAATTAGCCTGAGATTGTCGTATATGATATTTTTAGATATACTTTACCTAATATTCAAAGCAAGGAGGAATTAAGATGACAAGAAAAATTCTATCAGTTGTTCTTGCTGCCGTGCTCATTATCGGCTGCACAGCCAGCATTTGTGCCGCAGACGAGCCCCGCATGAGGGCCGCCCTCGAACATTTAAAGGAAGCAAGAGAGCAGTTGGAAAAGGCTACCCCCAATAAGGGCGGGCACAGAGAGAAGGCAATTGAACACGTAAATCATGCTATTGAACAAGTAGAAAGAGGTATAAAGTTTTCTGAAGAAAGACATGAAAGATATTAGGTGATAACGTATCCACGCTTGCCGTGAGCGGCGAGCGTTTCACTTTCTGTCAGTCCCATTTCCTTTGACAACTACTTAAAGTCCGCACTTTCTGGTTCGCGCAACAGTATGCGGGGTATTTCTGGAATAACTCGACTCTCGCTTGCTAACTCCTTCTATCACTCCTTGTTTTGAGAACTGTGCTGCAATGACAAAAGTTTTCTTTGAAGTCCTCACCTTTTGTACGTATTTAATTTGCGGAGTCAAGCTGGGAATAAACATGTTTGTATTGACTATAATCCTAGCAAAAGGGTGTATAATAAATTTCACAAAAGCGAATCCGTATCCCGGAAAAGAATCTAAAAAGAAAATGCGTCAGGATAATGGCTGAACCGCTCCTTTTTCAGCGAAACCAGAGACTTCGGGTTACTATGGCACTGTTATGAAATTAAAAACCAAATTCACATTAATCGTCTCAATTTTTGTGGTTACTATACTCCTACTGACTGCGTTATTCGCCTTTTCACACTACAAAAAAACCATCGCAGAAATGATTGCCCAGCAGCAATTCCTTATGATCTCTGCACTTGCAGATGAAATTGACAGTAAACTTTTAACCGCACAACAGGATCTTGTCGATGTTGGAAAATCTGTGCCGCCGGACATAATGCAGAATCCCGGAAAGGCGCAGGCATTTCTTGACAGTCAGCCGCTTTTGCATAGAATGTTTGACAATGATACTGGTTTCTTTACGCCAGCAGGCAAAACATTCGTTGAATCCCCATATGCTCCCGGCAGAAGGGGATTGGATTTTTCTTTTCGTGAGTACATAATTAATACCCTTAAAACAAAAAAACCTTATATCTCTGATCCGTTTATGTCCTCGAAACCGCATAAACATCCGGTCATCATGCTCACAGTGCCGCTCTTTGATAGCAAAGGCAAAATCACAGGCATATTAGCCGGTAGCATCGACCTTATGAGAGATAACTTCCTGGGCAGAATAAGCACTTTAAAAGTGGGGAAGACAGGTAATTTTTATATGTATGCAACAGACGGTACGATGATTATGCATCCGGACAGAAAAAGAATTTTGGTTAAACAAGATCGTGGCTTAAACAGGCTCTTTGATATGGCAAGGGACGGATTTGAGGGCACCGGCGAGACGGCAACGTCTTACGGGATGAAAGCAGTTACTTCCTTCAAGAGGTTGAAGACAAAAGACTGGATACTGGCTGCAAACTATCCGCAAGCTGAAGCATATCTTCCGATCCAAAAAGTAAAGGGATACTTTTTAATAGCTACCATTATAACTGTCCTTGTTGTTTTTTTCGTTGTATCTTTCGTCATAAAATATTTGACAAACCCTCTTGAACTGTTCACCCGACACATAGAGGAACTTCCACAAAAAACAGGAGACGATAGATTGTTGAACATAAAGACAAAAGACGAGATTGGAACGCTTTCATTAGCTTTTAATAAGATGGAGGTAGAGCGTAAAAAGGCGGAGGAGGCGCTGCGGGAGAGCGAAGAGCAATACCGTTCACTTGTTAACACTTTAAATATCGGCATCTTTAGAACCGCAGCGGTCGGAGGCCGCTTCATTCAGGCAAACCCGGCTTTGGCAAATATCCACGGGTATGATTCTGTAGAAGAATTATTGAAAGTAAAGGTGACAGACCTGTGGGCGAATCCTGAGGACAGAAAAAACTATATTGACGAACTCAGGGGTAACGGGTATATCAGGAATAAAGAGTTCGCCTTTCTAAAAAAGGATGGGACGCCAATATTGTGTTTGATGACTGCTTCTGCACAGTATGATGAAAACAGGAATTTCAAATGGATACATGGGACTGTTGAGGACATAAGCGAGCATAAAAAACTCGAAGAGCAACTCCGCCAAGTCCAGAAGATGAGTGCCATAGGCGTGCTTGCTGGTGGCGTGGCTCATAACTTCAACAACATACTGACGGCAATCATCGGCTTTGGGACAATGGCAAAAAAGAGGATCAAAGATGATGAGATAACAAAGGAATTTATAGATGAAATACTTCTCAGTGCAAAGCGAGCGGCAGAACTCACTCATGGCCTGCTAGCTTTTAGCCGAAAAGATATCCTGCTTCCGAAACAAGTTGACCTCAATGACATAGTCAGGAAAATTCACAAGATGATTGGAAAGATCATTGGAGAAGATATAGAACTGAAAACCATTCTTGTAAACGGAAATCTTACTGTGCTGGTCGATGAATCTCAAATGGAGCAGGTATTACTTAACCTTGTGACCAATGCCCGTGATGCAATGCCTGACGGGGGATATCTGGTGATACAGACCGAAGAAATTAATATTGATGAGGATTATGCTGAAGCGCATTTCTTTGAAAGCTTGGGGGAATATGCTGTGTTGACTGTATCTGATACAGGTATTGGCATGGACTACAAGATCAGGGAGAATATCTTTGAGCCGTTCTTCACGACAAAGGAAGTGGGCAAAGGGACAGGTCTGGGGCTTTCGATGATCTACGGAATAATAAAGCAGCACAATGGCAATATCAACGTATACAGCGAGGTTGGAAAGGGAACTACTTTCAGGGTATACCTGCCCCTTGTACAGACAGAAGAAGCAATCTCAAAGCCAACTGAAACATTTCCCAAAGGGAAAGGTGAGACGATAATTGTTGCCGAGGACGACTTGCAGGTCAGGGGGATTATGAAGCAACTTCTGAAAGAGAACGGTTATGAGATAATTGAGGCTGAAAATGGAGAGGAAGCAGCAAGAAAATTCACAGAAAACAAGAGCGCGGTGTCGCTTATTCTTCTGGATGTGATAATGCCGGTAAAGAACGGCAGGGAAGCATACGAGGAAATAAAGAAACTCTTACCTGAGATAAAGGCAATATTCATGAGCGGCTACACTGATGATGTGATTTCGCGAAAGGGCATATTGGAAGAAGGGTTTGATTTTATCTCAAAACCGATTAATCCTGACACATTGATGAGAAAGATAAGGGACGTATTGGACAGATAGCACATGCCCTGATTTTATGGGGAGGCCGATATTTACGGGGTTGTACTGCGCAGTCTAGTCTTGACAGTTATTTTCGAAAACCGACACTGTTGCTGAGATGACCTGGGCGTTTAGTACTTGGTGTTATCGAGAGCGACCACTGAGAAGTATCGGTACTAAACGAACCAGACAGCTAGGCTACATTTTTGAATTCCTAAGAAAAGTAGTTTTATGTTTGAGTTCGGCAGCCGCTTCCCTGAAAACGAGAGGTTGAGCAATCCGCGGTAATCATTTAGCCACTGAGGCGATTCTTGACGCCATATCATGCTTGCCTTTAAGATAGCATGAGAAGACTGGAAGGACTGGGACCGTGTGAATTACCTGAGGGATAACTTCCGGATTTAGCAGGCATGAAAGAGGTGAATGGTGAAGTTCGACAAACCGTATAAGGCGATACTGAATTGCATGAACGAGGCGGTGTATTTCATTGACCGGGAGATGAATATAATATATTCAAATCCGGCTGCCGAAGTTTTGACTGGATTCCCCATTGCAGAAGCCCAAGGCGCAAAATGCCATGAGATCTTTTGCGAAACATCTTTCAGATGTAAAGACCTTTGCGTTCAAGGCATTGGGATGAGAGAAAAGAAGCCTAACCTGCACCGCGAGGCGGAAATTAGGATGAAAAGCGGTGAAGTGAAGAATACTGAAATATACTGTTCACCAGTTTACGAGGGCGCCGAATGTGTCGGCTCTGTCATTGTCATCAAAGATATTACGGAGATAAAAAGGTCAGAGGAGGCGCTGCTTTATTTCCAAATGGCTGTGGATAGCTCCACGGATGCAGTTGGTATGGCTACGCCTGAGGGAAGGCATTATTATCAAAATAAGGCATATACCAGGATGTTTGGTTTGTCTGTTAGTGAAGTAGACGGTATTTCAGGGCCCCCTTCCACCGTATACGCTGATGAAAAAGAGGGAGCGACGATTTTTGACATAATTATGAAGGGCGGGTCTTTTGCAGGCGAAGTGAAAATGTTGGATAAAGATAGAAATTTAAAGGATATCGATCTGCGGGCCTATTCTATCAAGAATAAAGAGGGTAAAGTTGTAGGCCTCGTCGGCATACACACCGACATCACCGACCGCAAGCGTGCAGAGGAGAAATTACAGCAGAGTGAGGAAAAGTTCCGGAACCTTTTCAACAACGCCGAAATCGGCATGTTCAGGTCAACGATTGACGGATCCGAGATGCTGGACATGAACCAGAAATTTCTCGATATCATCGGAAGGACGCTGGAAGAGACGCAGGGCAAGCCAGCGGGCATACTATGGGCGGACCCAAAAGAGCGCGAAGAAATGATCCGCAGGCTTGTTGCGGACGGCCGGGTCGCGAAGTTTGAATATAAAATCCTGAACAAGCAGGGTGGTGTCAGAAAGTGTCTTGCGTCCGCGGTGTTGTACCGGGAACAGGGGATACTGGAAGGGTCGGTTATAGACATCACAGAACTCAAGCTGGCCGAAGAGCATCTCCGGAAAAGTGAGCATAACTACAGGACACTCATAGAAAACCTTCCGCAGAAGATCTTCTATAAAGACAGGAATTCCGTTTTTTTATCTTGCAACAAACATTTTGCCGATGATCTGAGAATTAAACCTGATGAAATTGCGGGGAGAACAGATTACGATTTTTTCCCTAAAGAGCTTGCTGAAAAATACCGGGCAGATGATAAAAGGCTTATGGGTATGGGCAAAGGCGAAGAGATAGAGGAGAAATACATCCAGGACGGTCAAGAGATATGGATATATACAGTTAAGACCCCAATCATGGATGACAGTGGCAACGTTACCGGCATACTGGGTGTTTTCTGGGACATCACTGAACGTAAAAAGCTGGAAGAGCAACTCCGTCAGTCACAGAAGATGGAGGCTATAGGTACCCTTGCCGGGGGTGTAGCCCATGACTTTAATAACATACTCACAGCTATCATCGGTTTTGGGGAAATGGCGCAAAATAGGATCAAGGATGATGAGAAAACAAAGGAATTTATAAAGAGAATACTTGTCAGCGCAGAGCGGGCGGCGGAACTCACTCATAGCCTCCTCGCCTTTAGCCGCAAGCAGACCATAGCCCTGAGACAGGTAGACCTCAATGACACAGTCAGGAAAGTTAACGAGATGCTTGTCAGGGTCATCGGAGAAGACATAAAGCTGACAGTCATGCTTATCAGCAGAGAGCTTGCAGTAATGGCAGACAGGGGACAGATTGAACAGGTCTTGATGAATCTTGTAACCAATGCGCGTGATGCGATGCCTGATGGAGGAGAGTTGACCATACAAACGGGTATGGTCAATGTTGACAGCAGCTATGCTCAAGCTCATCTTTTTGAGAACACAGGCATGCATGCCGTCCTGACGGTATCCGATACGGGTATCGGCATGGACCAGAAGACCAGGGAGAATATATTTGAGCCATTTTTCACGACAAAAGCAGTTGGTAAAGGAACGGGACTTGGCCTGGCGATGGTCTATGGTATAGTCAAACAGCATGGCGGGGATATCAACGTATACAGCGAACCCGGCAAAGGGACGACTTTCAGGGTATATCTTCCTATGATAAACATTACGGCGGAAGAAGAGCCGGAGTCTGCTCAGCCTGTTCCTTTCGGAAGAGGTGAGATGATATTGCTGGCGGAGGATGATCCTGAGGTAAGAAGGGTAACCAGCATGTACCTTCAGGAGTACGGGTACAAGACAATTGAGGCGGAAAACGGGGATGAAGCTGCAAAGAGGTTCCTTGAAAACAAGGATACAATAGCCATTGTTCTTCTGGATGTGATAATGCCTGTAAAAAACGGCAGGGAGGCATACGAAGAAATAAAGAAACTCAACCCTGATATAAAGGCGATATTCATGAGCGGCTATACTGATGATGTAATATCGAGAAAGGGGATCTTGGAAGAGGGTTTTAATTTTATCTCAAAGCCGATTAACCCCAACGCATTGATGAGAAAGATAAGGTATGTATTGGACAGGTAACGCACGTCCAAATAGGAATTCCATCAAGAATGTGAGTTACCGGGATGCATTAAGCAGCCAACCTTTCACAGTTATTTTTGGAATCCAACAAACCCCACCGCAATTTTTACCAGGTAAAACGGTTTTTAATTTGGTATAATGTTCCCTAGTAATTCATAAGGATGAAGCGTTTGAAAAATAAATGCACCTTATCTAACATTATGATGCTATCCTATGCGCTTTGCAGTATAAGCAGGCGGTGAGGCGATGCCGTTTAATACCATTCCAATAAAAGATTTTGTCGGCAGGGAAAGCGAACTGGGTTATTTAAAGCGTTTTGCCGGCCTGAGAGAAAATGCCATTGCAGGCAATATCCTGCTGGAAGGCGGACGTGGTTTAGGCAAAACTGAACTTATAAAGCAGGCATACCGCATTATTTTCCTGGAGGAAAAAAATATTGTCCCCTTTTATTACTTGTTCCAGCGTGGGACATTGAAGGCCGCCCATTTTGCAAAAGATTATTTTACACGTTTTGTTAGACAATACCTTGCGTATCTGAAGAAAGACCCTGATTTTATTGATGCAATGGGCACGTCTCTGACACGGCTTATTCCTGTGCTTGCTTCCCTCAGGGTTGAATGGATGATCGACCTTATCGAGGATTTTCAGGAACAGGTGAAAAGCGGCGATCTCTACGGCCAGATACTTGCAGCTATTTCGGCTCCAGTTACTGCGGCGCGCAAGAGCGGAAGACCCGTATTCATTATGCTCGATGATTTCCATATGGCGACCCAGCTCTACGAAACAAGTCCTGGTGATGTCCCCGGGTTGATAAGTCTCTTCGAGAGTTCGATGAAGACCTATCTTTGTCCGCATGTGTTGACGGGCTCGCCCGAGGGGGTCCTGGAAACCATTTTTACCGACAACTCGTTCAGGGGCAAGGCAGAGAGGATGTTCCTGGGTCAACTGCCTGAGGACATCGCCTATTCCCTTTTTAAGTCCTACTGCGATAAGCTCGAAATAAAGGGCGATAAGAAGATCGTTCTTAAATTCCTGAGGGTCCTTGGCGGCAACCCCCTTTATATCAGGAATATGGTCCGGACTTTATGGAAGATGCAGAGGAGAGACATCACGGAACGTGATCTATGGGAGAGTTACAGCTTCGAAGTTTCCGAAGGAGAGACCGAATTCTACTGGTCGTCGATAATGGGAGAGTTTATCATGGATGCCGGACAGAGGAGAACAGGTATCGAACTGCTTATGCACTCGATTAAATCAAACAGCGAGTTTCATGGCACTGAACGGCTCGCAAAAATACTCGGCATACCGGAATCTTCAGTGATATCTGTGATCGTGGCGCTTCAGCTTGCGGGCATTATACAGGGAGGGGACAAAATAAGGCATTTAAAGGACAACGTGCTTCAGGATTTTATTCAGAGCCTGTATATGAGAGAGGTGGAAGGGATAAATACACAGCGGATACAGGAACTGATTGAGGCCAAGTATTCCTCGATGTCCGGCAATGTTTCATCCTCTTTTGAGATGGTGATTCCGATGGCCTCCGATGCTGAACTCGTCGCCGCAAAAGCTATTGAGCAGATAGGCAGGAATATCAACCTCGCCCCTGATGTGATCAACCATCTCCAGCTCGCGCTGATCGAATCGTGCATCAATGCAATGGAACACAGCGGGAGCTACGATAAAAAGGTTTTTCTTAAGTTCAATGTTTCGACGGAAAGGATCGAGATAATCATTGAAAGCCCGGGCAAGATGTTCGACGTTGAAGCCGTTGAAGTGCTTACCGTCGAGGAGAAGTTCCGTTCAGAGCACAAAAGGGGCTGGGGCCTGAAGCTTATGCGCACAATTATGGACGAAGTCAGAGTGGATAGAATAGGTGACAGGACAAGGGTAATACTTATAAAAAATATCAAACGTAATGAGGTGGCTGGATGAATGTGACGAATGTGACGAACTTTAAAGTGATTTCAAGGCGTGTGGGGGATGTGGCGGTCCTATACCCACAGGGGTATTTAAACAATATTGCCGGCGAGAACCTTGTGCGGGAATGCAACATCTGCCTTGAGCGCGAGATCAGGAAAGTGGTCCTGAACTTCAGTGAAACAGATTTTATCAACAGTATTGGAATTTCGATGCTGCTGGGCATTACCGAAAAACTGAAAGATTCCGGCGGCACGCTATGCTTTACGAATCTCAGCAAGGCGTATATCGATACTTTTGAGATGCTCGGCCTTGCCAGATACATGCATATCTTTCCGGGAGAAAACGAGGCCATGCGGTTTTTGACTGGCATAAACCCGTCCTGAATAGGACCTCAAGGTGCGCCTGAAAAGCTGAAAAAATGCCGTGAGGCGCAATTCGACTGCAAAGTCATTGCCGCTTTATGCAGAGCGCCCGAAAAAATAGCGGCGAACTTCCTCGACCCAAATATCCTGCCCCATCTCTAGCGTGATTTTGACCAATCTGGTGACTGTCTCCTAAATAGCTTTACTTTAATTTGTTATTCCCGTGCTTAAGGGTACCTGCTTAGAGCGCCTACTTCTGATACTTGTTGGCAACGTCGGGAATGACGTCTTGGCGCGCCCCACATCCATGACGCACACCAGAATCCACCACCTAAAACACCGAACCACAGAGAACGCAGAGTTTTTCTCTGTGCTCTCAAGGCCTTCAGGAAAAGAGACAAAACTGAACGTTAGCTAGAGAGTGCACAGAGATTAAAGTCATATCTGATGTTATGTCTTCTTAAATCCATGAGTTTCTC
>Ga0181533_1002530_pt1 | contig 21278 bp, 19 predicted proteins | sample PEATcosm2014_Bin_45_FD_119772 | JGI IMG/M metagenome (GOLD analysis project Ga0181533, IMG submission 119772) | Peatland microbial communities from MTU Mesocosm Facility, Houghton, MI, USA - PEATcosm2014_Bin11_60_metaG | ecosystem: Environmental > Terrestrial > Soil > Wetlands > Peat | place...
CAGACCCTGGAGGTGAGCTACGATCCAGGCGTGCTGTTGCTGGACGGACCTAATGTGAAGTTTTCTTCAGCCGACCAGGTTTTCTCGAGGCTCGCCGAGAAAAAGAGCGCCGACACATTCGAGATCGAACTCTCGTTCGGGCAGGCGCCCGGCGTAAAGCTAACCTTCTGTCCTGACCCCGCGAAGGCGATTGACGCGGTTGCGGTTGAGTTCGGCGAGCAGCCACCGCTCAGGCTTCGCCCTGGCATGGCCAGCGAGGAGATTCTAAGTCAATCGCCCGATCGCACAGGGTTCCTTCCCTTTTCCGCCTTTCGGGGTGAGCCCGGGTTCGAATGCTACGTGGCCAGGCGCCGCTTTCTGCTCGGTCTGGGAGCTCGGTTCAAGGGGATGGAGTTGGGCATTGATTGTTCTCTTTTGCAGAGCCCGGCTCTTGGCGCGACTCAGAAACTACTGCAGGAACTAATTCACCTGCCTGGACTCCGTAGCAATCCGTTGCGGACCTATCCGATGACCGCAGTGACGAAGTTCTATCCCGGGACTTTCGAGGCTTACACCGCTGCCGTAGTCGCCCATTGGCAGGCTGAAAAGGACAACGCAAAGCTTGGCCAATTGAACGAAGATCTCCTCGCTCTTGGCCTGACGTGGAAGGTTGCCGCAAACCGCCTCAATGATACGCAGGTTGAACTCGTCGTGGGTCGTTTGCCCAAGGCCGCTGTGGGGGGCGACTGGGACCTGGTGAACATCGCCGATGTTGGATTTGGAGTTTCGCAGGCCCTGCCCGTGGCGGTTGCGCTGCAAGCAGCAAGTCCGGGCCAGGTGGTTTATCTTGAACAGCCTGAAATCCACCTGCACCCGCGCGCCCAGGTGGCCCTTGCTTCTGTTTTGGCCAGAGCCGCCAGGCGGGGTGTCCAGGTGGTGGCCGAGACACACAGCTCACTGCTTTTATTGGCCATTCAGTCCCTTGCCGCAGAGGGAACGGAGCTGGCGCCGGAAGAGGTCAAGTTGCACTGGTTCACTCGGGATTCATCTGACGGCGCGACCGTCGTGACCAGCGCGGACATGGACAGCAAGGGGTCATTCGGAGACTGGCCCGAGGACTTCGGCAAAGTCGAAATGGACCTTGAAAGCCGCTATCTCGACGCTGTGGATGCGCGTCACCGTGCCGCATGAGCAAGGTTGCGTCGCGGCAGTTGGTCATCGATGCCGACGTCGCCCGGGCCGCCGGTGATTCCCCGGACGTAACGGGCGTGAGCAAGGCCTGCCGAGACTTCCTGCAAGCTGTTTTGGAGGTTTGTCACCACGCTGTTTGGACGCGTGACATTGCGGCTGAGTGGAAGAGGCATGCAAGCCGCTTTTCGCGAAAATGGCGGGTGCAGATGGCTGCGCGGCGAAAGCTCGATGAGCGCGTTCCCAAATTGGTTCCAGGTCTGGAACAGCGCATCCTCTCGGCTAACCCAGCCGGATTAAGCCCGGATTCGATTCGCAAGGATCTGCATTTGGTTTATGCAGCCCTTGACGCCGCAGGTCCCGTGGCGTCTGGTGACCGCGCGATCCGCCGCCGCCTCGCAGTTGCGGTCCCAAAGGCCCCAGAGCTTCGGGATTTGGTTTGGATCGATCCCGCCGCCGCCGATGCCCGAATCATTGAATGGCTGAACCAGGGAGCGCCGCCTGAGGAGAAGCTTATGCTTGGCCACCAGGGAGACTTGCTCTGAAGCCATCGCCAAACAAGAAAGTGCCGGGATATAAGCAACCGGAAACTGGATCAGATGCCAGGAGCCGGGAAACCGTTGGAAACGGTTCTCACTGGTGCTTGCCATTCCTGCACCGCGCTGAAGCGGCGGTGTTAATGAGCGCGCGGGTTGAATGGTGCTGTTCGAGGATTGTTGCGCGGGCGAGCCGCACCAGGATTAGGTAGAGGGCGAGGCCCTACCAACTCAACTCGCGGAACTCGCCCGGGCGCATCGTGCGAACTGCCGCGGCGACCTCCGCAGCGCGTTGCCGAATGACCGGCCAGCGCGTTGTGGGTAAGACGAGAATCGCCAGTCGCCTGTCGGCGAGGTTCTGCTGGTAGCGGAGATTCTGGTCCGTCGTCATGAAGAGATCGAACGAAGCGCCTTCCGCTGCGGTGAGGAGGTCGCCGTTGCTTAGGTCGGACCATCCTCTCTCATACGCCGTTTCCACGGAATGTCCCGCCAGAGCGTGCCGGAGGGGCGCGGGTGTCCCCTGATCGAAAAGAATGCGCATGGGATGGGACGATCACTGGGCCGGGGCCTCAGGTCACGGCCAGGCTCTCTTCAGCGTGTGCCAGCACAGCCAACACTTGTTCGCGAGCAACGCCGGGAAACCACTCCAGAAAATCCTCGACGGTGGCGCCTTCCTCGATGTTCTCGAACAAAGCTCTGACCGGCACGCGCGTGCCCTTAAACACCCACGCGCCGCTTACACGCTCGGGCGACCGCTCCACCGCGGGACATGTATTCCAATTAAGCATTGTTTAATGATAGCGCCGCAGGGCCGCATTCACAAGGACTTGAATTCTGTCGGAACGCCGGCTGTTTCAATCCTCGCCCAGCCTTTTGATGGCCTGGTCGTTCATGCGGAAGGTGACCCATTCATCGAGTTGTTTGGCGCCGAGGTTGGCGTAAAACTGCAAGGCATTCTGGTTCCAGCGCAGCGCCGACCACTCGAAACGGCCGCAGCAGCGTTGCGCGGCCAGGCGGGCGACTCGTGCCAGCAAGGCCCGGCCCAAGCCCAGCTGGCGAAAAGCCGGCCGCACATAAACATCCTCCAGCCAAATCCCCCGCCGGCCGACGAAGCTGGAGAACGTGAAGAAGTAGATCGCGTAGCCGGCCAGTTCCTCACCCTGCCGCGCGAGGAGCGCGCCGGCCACAGGCTCGGGACCGAAGAAGGCGTCGTGGTACGATTCGACCGTGGCCTGCACTTCGTGCTCCAGGCGCTCGAAGCGGGCGAGTTCGCGTACGAGTGTCAGCAGGTCCGGAATTTCAGCAGGCGCAATTTGGCTGATGGCGAAACTCATTGGGCAATTATTCACTGTGACTGTTATCCATCGAGCGCCGCCCCGGCAGCGAAGGCGCGGAGGTTGATGTCCACGAATTTCGGCTTTACGGATTGGCGGATGCCTTCCTGCCAGGCCTCCGCCGGCAGGGTCAGGCCGGTGGAAAGGGCGCCCAGGATGACGAGGTTGGAACATTTGACGTTGCCGATTTCGCCGGCCATGGCCACCGCGTCGAGATAAACCAGGCGTGGAAAGGCGGTCCGGATGCGGGCCTCGGCATCCTCCGGATACTTGGCCTGTCCGCTGGAGACGGTAATGGGCACAACCCTCTGGCTGGAGACCACCGCCAGGCCGGCAGGCGCCAGGTAATCGGCGCACCGGAGCGATTCGATGCGCTCCAGCGAGCCGAGCACCTGGGCGGCGCCATGCTCGACCAGCGGGCTGTGAACGACCGCGCCGTAGCGAATCTGGGCGAGCACCGAACCGCCGCGCTGGGCCATGCCGTGAACCTCGTTGGTCTTCACCGCGAAGCCGGCGGCCATGGCCGCCCGGGCGATGATTTCGCTGGCGAGCAGAATTCCCTGGCCGCCAACGCCGGCCAGCACAACGTTGATGGTCGGATTGTCCAAATTATTTTGCATCGGCTCCTGAGATAGCCTCAGCCGGACAGATTTGTTTGCACATCCGGCAACCGCCGCAGAGGAGGTCATTGATGCGCAGGCCGTGGGCCTCGTCGTGCTCGAGGGCCGGGCAGCCCAGGCCCAGGCATTCAAGGCATTGCAGGCATTGTTCCTGGTCAATGGCCAGGGCCTCACCGAGCGGTTGGCCCTGGTCCAGGGGGCAAGGGGCGCGCGAGACAATCACCGCCGGCTCGTGGGCGGCGAGAGATTCCTTGAGCGCCTGGATGGTCTGTTGCAGCTCATACGGGTTGACCGTCAGCACGCGCTTGATGCCGCAGGCGCTGGCAATCGCCTCGATGGAGGCCGCGGGGGCAGCCTCGCCCATCAAGGTCTGGCCGGAACCCGGATTGGGCTGATGGCCGGTCATGGCCGTGGTGCGGTTGTCCACCACGATGATAACCGGGGAGCCGCGGTTATAGGCAATGTTGAGCAAGCCGGTCATGCCGGAGTGGAAGAAGGTGGAATCTCCCACCATGCCGACGACGCGTTTGGTCTCGCCGGCTTTTTCGAAGCCCTGAGTCATCGAGACGCCGGCCCCCATGCATAGAATTGTGTCCATCCGGTTGAGCGGCGGAAACACGCCCAGGCTGTAGCACCCGATGTCGCCCGTGACCACTACATCGAATTGGGCCAGGGCGTAGAAAATCCCGCGGTGGGGACAGCCGGGACAGAGGACCGGCGGGCGCGACGGCAGGTCCTTGGTCTCGGCCCGCGGCTGCACGGGAGCGAGAGGCCGGCCTTCGTATTTTGCCCGGGCGGCCCGCAAGACCGTCGGGGACAGTTCGCCCACGCCTGGAACCACATTGCGGCCGTCGCAGGCCAGGCCGAGGGCCTTGACGTGTTCCTCGAGAAAATCATCCAACTCTTCGACCACCAGCAAGCGTGTGACCTGGGCGCCAAAACGGCGAATCAACTCGTCCGGGAAGGGATAGCTCCAGCCGAGTTTGAGCACCGAGGCCTCCGGCCAGATGTCGCGCGCATACTGATAGGCAATGCTGCCGGTGATGATCCCCAGGGCGGGGTCCCGCATCTCGATGCGATTGGCCGAGGACTCGCAGGCGGCCGTCCTCAGTCTGGGCAGGCGCTCCTCGACCGCGCGGCGCATCGCCCGGCCCCAAATGGGAATCGGCACATAGCGCGGCGGATTCTTGACAAAGCCGGCGGGTTTGGGTGGTTGGCTCCGCTGCCCCAGGGCGACGATGCTGCGCGAGTGGCTGACCCGGGTGGTCGTGCGCAGAATGACGGGTGTTTGGAACTGCTCTGAGATTTGGAGCGCCAGGGCCGTGAAATCGCGCGCCTCCGCCGAGTCGGACGGTTCGAAGATGGGGATCTTGGCGAACCGGGCGTAATGGCGGGTGTCCTGCTCGTTCTGGGAGGAGTGCATCCCGGGGTCGTCGGCCACGCAAATCACCAGGCCGCCCACCGCCCCGATGGAGGCGAACGTCATCAACGGGTCGGCCGCGACGTTCAACCCGACGTGTTTCATCGTCACGATGGAGCGGGCGCCGGTGAACGAGGCGCCGACGGCGACCTCCAGCGCAACTTTCTCATTGGGCGACCACTCGCAGTAAGTCTCCGGCTTGAACTCGGAGAGGGCCTCCAGGATTTCGGTCGAGGGTGTTCCGGGGTAGCCAGTGGCCACCGTCACACCCGCTTCATAAGCCCCGCGCGCAATCGCCTCGTTGCCGGAAAGCAGTTCAACTCTTGATGTCATTACAAAACAGGACGGGAATGTAGCGCGAAGGCCCCGCCAGGGCGAGACTTTCGTTCGCGGGGCTCCGTTGTTCACTGCCTGCGACCTTGACAGCGTCGTCTTGCACACTTGCCCGGCAGCCCATGTGGATCGCGCCAGGCATTTTTCTGCCCTCCGGGTGAGCGATGTTGAGGGATCGAGACAGGCTTTTTGAAGTCTCACGAAACAACCAAATTGCACTTTCGTGGCATCCTGGGTTCACCCTCCCCGCCAGCGAGGTGCCGGAGGTCTTTCGGGGTCTTCCGGTGCGCCCGCTGGCGGAGCGCGTCGCAGAGGGCGGCATTCTGGACGGGGCAAAGATCGGTGCCATGGCGAATACAGTGGAACTCGAACCCAAGGCGTGGGAGGGGTGGGGGGAGTGTAACCCCTCAGTTTTGCATGAATCTATACTCGCGCAGTTCCGACGACTATGGCACGTCCTTGTCTCAACAGGCAGACCCCGAGAAGGTCGTGGGCGGCGGCGTGAAAATGGTGGAAGAGCGGCGGTTTGACATTCTCCTCGCCTGTATGCGCTGTCCCCCCCTGGAGAAGGTGGGACGGGAGCTTACCCAGCATCCAACGCGCATGGCCGTATGCCATTCCGGATTACAAATTCCCATCCGCCCAAAGAGGCGACGGAACCGCCCGACTGTTCAGCAGCGCGGCGGTTCGCTGTAGCGTTTTGTTCGGCCGTTTGGCGTTTGCATTCGCCAAGCAGATAAACGCGTCACCGTTCAAGCAAGAACGCCCGCATCTCACGCACTACTTTCCCCTCGCGCTGAATGAAGCAATAGTGAGACGTATCGGGCATTAGCACGGTGTGCGCGCGGGCCATACCTTTGCGAAATCGCTCACGTTCAGCCGTGCGCCATTCCGTCAAAGCCTTGAAGCCAATCGCGGCCTTGTCACGATTCTCCTTGGGTATCGAATCCAGCCAGATATTATCCGCATAGAAACTGAGTGCCGGCGCTTTCACTTCTGAATAGGCCGGATTGGGCTGGGCGGATGCTAATACTGCCTGAGAGACCCTTCCCGGCATCGCGTACTCCAACCCTCCATCGTCATGCAACACAGTGCCTGCGCGCAAATCCGCTTCAAGCGCCGGGGTCATAACGCGGCAGGTATTATTTAACCGGGTATGCGAGGCGTCGTATGATTTGTTGTCGTGGTCCGGAAAAGGCGGGAACATCGCGCTCAATACACCAGGCAGATCACGCAGTGGTATCGAGTTCGTAAAGTGGCCTAGCAACGTGTTCGGAGTGTGGTCGTACGCCGCATCAAGATAAACCAGCTTTTCTACACGCTGAGGGTATTTGGCGGCGAACATCGTGAGTTCATCGCCGGCGAGTGAGTGACCGACCAAAGAAACGTTCTGAATCTTCATTGCGTCGAGGAACAGGCGGACGTCCTCGACCAATGTGGCCGTATCGTACCCCGCTTCCGGCTTTTCGGATTCGCCATGTCCGCGCCAGGTCACCCCAATGACGTGGAACCGGTCGGTAAAGTTCGGCGCCAAGTCGTCGTAGATATGTGCCGTGTTGCCCAAGCCGGTGAGCAAAAGCAGCGTGCTGCCAGAGCCACCCCAATCGAGGTAATGCAACCGCACGCGATTGACCGTAATGAAGCCAACCTTGTGGGGTGACTTGTCCGTCCACATGGTGTCCGAAGCCAAGCAGGCGTTGTTGGACAATGCCAGCAAAACAAGGAGAAGGGCACGGGCAAGGAAATTCATATTGTTACCTTCATGATTAACCGACTGGAAATTGCTTTTTGCGCGCCCGCATGCGCTGAGCGCTTGCGCCGGTGAGGAAGAACTGGTTTTCGGGCTCGCCAAGCATGGCGCGATACTACCGGAGGGCAACCGGGCGTGTCAAAGAGACTCTTGCGCGTTTTTGCGCGCTTCGGGCCGCTCAAGCGACGGTCTTTAGGTGGGGCCCTGGAAAGGGGTCATGACTTTTCCCATGGACAGCCACCGGAGAACGGTCCCATTCCCTAAAGCGACAAGCCGTAGCTCGACTCCATCTCCGGTTATCACCCGGTCGCGCGATTCTTTAACGGCGGCATCCGGCAACCCAACGATGACAATGTCATATTATATTCTCCCTATGCGCGAAGAGTTTATGTAAGTTTCTCCTTTGCAATGTGTTATGTTTCACGGGTGCGCTTGTCCCTGGCTTTTTCTGACACCACCACGGCCCCAAATTCTTCGCGTGGGCTCCCCAGCGCCCAGTTCTTCCATTGGGTTCGATGTCCCTTCCCTACGGTGGGTTTCCGGCATTTGGCGTATTTCATGGGAGGATTCTAGGCGCAGTCCCGACCAGACTATCATCTCCACTCACGAGAGGCTGAACTCCAAGAGCGCGAGATCGTCTTCGAAAGTGGCGAGACCCCGGGCCCGTTCGAGGTAGGACAACGTGGCCGGCAGATCGTCCGTTGCGTCGGCGACCCGTCCGGCCAGGTGCTGGATGAACTCCTCGAGCGTGAGCATCGAGCCGTCCGGACGGACGATCTCGTAAGCGCCGTCGCTGAAGACGAAGAGGCGGTTGAACGATTGGAGCGTGGTGGCTTGCACGGCATACACGCTGTCGGGAAACGTGCCCACCGCCGGTCCCGACGTTTTGAGTTTCTCGACCTGCGCGCCGGCCCGGTCCGGTCCGGTGATGAGAATGGCTGGGGGATGCCCGCCGCTGCAATAGCGGAGCTGGCGCGTGGATTTGTCGGCGACGCCATACCACATGGTAAAATAGAGGTTATTTTGACTCTCCATGGCGAAGGCGCGATTGAGCGCGGTCAACACCGCGCCGGGATCGCGGAAATCCACGCCGGGCAGGTTTTGCGAGCGGAGCACGTTCATGACGGAGATCGACAACAAGGCGGCGCCCACCCCGTGCGAGCAAACGTCGAGCAGGAAAATGGCGAAGTGGCCGGCGTCCACCCAGCAGTAGCCGAAGGCGTCGCCGCCGAGCTCGCTTGAGGGAATAAACCGCCAGTCCGTGGTCACGGCACCCCGGAGTGGCGCAGGCAGCAGCGACTTGACGTAACCCGCGGCCTCCGCGAGTTCGGCCGCCAGGTGTTTCTGGCTCTCGACCAGGGCGCGATAGGTCTGTTGCTCCTGGTCGTGGAGCCGTTTCTTTTCCAGCGAGCTGCCGATGCGCGCCCGCAGCAACACGGCGTCAAACGGCTTGGCCAGATAATCCTCCGCGCCCTTTTGAATGCACCGGGCCAGCATCTCGAGATCGTCGAGGGCCGAGATCATGATCACCGGGAGGTGGCGCAAGAGCGGATCCTGCTTCATTTTTTCCAGCACGTGATAGCCGCCCATCTCGGGCATGATGACATCGAGCAACACCAGGTCGAACCGCCGCGCGCGCAGCTTTTCCAGCGCCTGCCGGCCATTCTCGGCCAGCGAGACCGTGTAACCCTGCCGGCGAAGCCGGCGCGCCAGCAGCGCCCGGTTGGCCTCGTTGTCGTCCACAATCAGGAGCGCGCCTGAGGCACTGCCGGGTTCGACCTCCCCGCCAGGCAGCCGTTTCGCTTGAATCGAGGTGTCACGGCCAGCCTTCTCGCCGGCGCCAACGCCCTGGCCCCCGCTCCCGCTGGCATGAGCAGCGGCCAACTCACGCAGCATCTTAGGGGAGTCCTCGAGCAATCGCCGGGCCGCGCCCGCGATCCGCAACAAATCGTCGCCGCCCCAGTTGTTTTCCAGGGCGTCACATTTTTCGGACAGGCTTTCGGCGGTCGCGATGATCCGCTCAGCCAACGACTGGATGGTGCGCTCGAGTTCCTGGAAACTTTCCGAGGATTGTCCGATGGTGTCCGGGCTGAGCCAGTGATTGACCTCGGCGAAGATGCGGGCGGCGGCCTGATGAATGGCGCCGAAGCCCGGCAGGAGGGGTTGAAGCCCGCGCTCGCCCGCTTCCTCCTGGAGGATTTCGCTGAACCCCAGGATCTCGCTGAGCGGGTTGCGCAGATCATGGCGGGTACGGCTCAGCCGCCCCACCCATGACGGACTGCCCGCCTCAGCCGGGTGTCCCGGTTTCCCAGGTTCACTGATGTTTGCTTCCATATTCGCAGGAGAGTAGGCAAGTGGCGGCACGGCGCCGGCGTCACCCCTTGGGCGCGGCCAGAGGAGGCGGGCTGGCGAGCAGGCGGTCGATCTTCGCAAACAGACGGTTGAAATCGATCGGCTTGGTTTCGTAGTCATCGCACCCCGCCTCCACCGCCTTGACCCGGTCCGCTTCCATGGCATGGGCGGTGAGGGCGATAATCGGAATCCGCCGGTTGGCCGGGTCGGCCTTGAGTTGGCGCGCGGCGCTCCAGCCATCCATGCCCGGCAATCCCACGTCCATGAGGATCAGGTCGGGGCGTGCGGTGGGCACCAGGGCCAGGCCGCGCTCGGCGTCCTCGGCCACGATAATTTCGTGACCACGCGGTTTCAGGCGCCGGGTCAGCAGCACCCGGTTGTTTTCCGTGTCTTCGATGATCAGTATTTTCGTCATAAATCCCAGGTCGGCGTTGCCGCTTGCGGAGCCCGGAACGGCGCGAGCAAACTCCGGATCTCCCGCGCCAGTTCCGCTGGCGCGTAGGCGCCCTTTTCCACGATCCGTTGGGTCAATCCCGCCAGGCGCCGCCGGTCTTCCGGGCTCAAGTCCATCGCTGTGATGACCACCACGGGGATGGTGCGCCAGTTCTCGTTCTGGCGCAGCTCCGCCAGCACCTCGAAACCGTCCATCACCGGCATCATCAGGTCCAGCAGAACGACCGCCGGCCGCCGCGCCCGGATGCTTTCCAGCGCGGCCCGCCCATGTTCCGCCTCGGCGACTGGCCAGGCCTCCGCCTCGAGCGTCCGCCGCAACATCTCGCGCAGGTTCGCGTCGTCCTCCACGATCAACACCGGCCCGTCCGGCTGGCCGGCCAAATACCGTTTCAACACCAGCACGAGTTGGGCCCGCTCGATCGGTTTGATCAAATACTCCGAGGCGCCCAGCGCAAATCCCAGTTCCTTCTCCCCTACGATCGTCACCATGATCACCGGAATGCGGGCCAGGTCCGGGTCCGCCTTGAGGGAGGAGAGCACCGACCAGCCGTCGGTCTCCGGCATCATCACGTCGAGCGTGATGGCCGCCGGCCGGAGTTCCCGGGCCAGGCACAGGCCGTCCCGGGCGTTGGCAGCGAAGTGGAGGCGATAGCCTTCGTCCTTGAGCGTCCGCTCGATCAACCGGCGCACGTTCGCGTCGTCGTCGATCACCAGCACGCACGGGCCGCTGGACGCAGCCGCCGCGGCCGGCAGCGGGCCGGCCGGGTCTGGCAACCTGCCCTTGGTCACTTCCGCGGGCAGCCGCAGGGTGAAGGTGGAACCCTTGCCCGGCTCGCTCTGCACCTCGACGCTCCCGCCCATCAGCTCGCAGAACTGCCGGGTGATGGCCAGGCCCAGCCCCGTCCCGCCGTATTTGCGCGCCGTGGAACTGTCCGCCTGGGAGAAGGCCTGGAACAGCCGCGAGACCTGCTCCGGAGTCATGCCGATGCCGGTGTCGCTGACGCGGAACAGGAGCGTGGGGACGTGGAGCGTGGGGACGTGGAGCGTGGAGCGTGGAGCGTTGGAGCGTGGTTCCCCCGCGCGCCCGGACGTAATCTCACGCTCCAGGCTCTCAGGATTAGGATTAAGATTAGGATTGAGATTAGGAGCCGACTGACGCTCGACGCTCTCACGCTCCACGCTCAGACGAATCACGCCTGCCTCGGTGAACTTGTTCGCGTTGCTCAGCAGGTTGAGCAGCGCCTGCCGCACCTTGGTCTGGTCCGCCCGCATGGCGCCGATGTCCGCTGCACAATCCACGATCAGCCGGTTGGCTTTCTTGGCCACCAGCGGCTGGATGGTGTCCCGCACATTGGCGGCCAGTTGCGCCACGTCGAAGGTCTCCAGGCTCAACTCCATCTTGCCCGCCTCCACCTTGGACAGGTCGAGGATGTCGTTGATCAGACCCAGCAAGTGGGTCGCCGAGTCGTTGATGCGCGCCAGATCCTCGGCCTGTTCCTTCTTCCCCTCCGTCTCGGCCTCGGCCAGCAGCATCTCGCTAAAACCGATGATGGCGGTCAAGGGTGTGCGCAACTCGTGGCTCATGCTCGCCAGAAAAGTGCTCTTGGCCGCGTTGGCCGCGTCCGCGGCTTCCTTGGCCCGGCGCAGTTCCTCTTCCGCAGCCTTGGCGGCCGTGATATCCCAGGCGATGACTTGCACGCCCGCGATTTTGCCAACGGCGTCCCGGATTGGCACTCGCACCCAGTGGTAGAAGCTCGTCACCGTGTTCGAGCCGTTTGTGCCTCGATCGAATCGGTAGTCTCCCTCGAGGATTTCTCCGGTTTCCATGACCTTGCGGTCGCTGGCGCGGATCTGCCCGGCCAAATCACGGGGGAAGATTTCGGAGTCGGTCTTTCCTATCAGATTGCCTTTCTCTACGCGGAGCCCCAGCCATTCCTCGGTCATGCTGTTGAGGAAGGTGTAAACTCCGTTCAAGTCCTTGCGGATGACGATGTGCGGGATGTTCTCGACCAGCGAATGATAGAGCTCCTGTGATTCACGCATCGAGGCTTCCGCCTTGCGTGTCTCGGCAACCTGCTTTTCTAGGGTTGCGCGGGCATCCTGTTCTTCCCGCAATAACTGCTCCCGCAATTGTTCGGCTTCGCGCTTGCGCCGGATGACCAGCGAGCGGGCCACGAACGCCCAGCCGATCAGGCCCAGCGCCGCGCCGCCCGACGGGACCATGATGAACGCGTTGGCATAGAAGGGAGGCACGATCTCGAAATGCACCGCCGCCGGGGTCGAGTAATTCAAGTCGCGGTCAATCATCTGCGCGAAGAACGCGTAAGCGCCGGCCTGGTTCGTGCGCCAGGCGAATTGCGGCGCCGAGTCGGGCGCGAGCCAGACCGGGTCCGTCTTCGCGGGCGCATTCGCTGGATGCCCAGGCACGATGGCGTAGCGATGCAGGCGCCGCGCGGGCCGCGTGCGGAATTCCACGGCGGCACACTTGAAGGTCATCAGGCGGCCCGCCAGGACCTTTGGCAGCTTGCTCACGTCCCGGTAAAGCTGGTCCAGTTGCACGCTCACTGTCGGTGCCGGCAACGAGGCGCGGACCGGCCGATAACGCACCAGCTCGTCTTTTCCAAAAAACCACAGGGCGCCGGTTCCATCCTGCGCAATCCGCCCAACGCCGCGAGGCGGCAGTCCGTCTTCTGCATCGAGTGCCGACCAGGTGAGCCCATCGAAGCGGACCACGCCGTCGCCGCTGCCAATCCACATCCCTCCCTCCGCGTCGCGAAAAATGTCATTCACCGAACCGGGAATCAACTTTGACTTGCCGAACAGGCTTATCGCGCGGCCATCAAATCGCGAGAGGCCTGAACCGGGTGCCCCGAACCACGGCCAACCATCCGGGCCGTCCGCCATGGTGCTGACGGCAAAATTCGGCAGCCCATTCTCGGGCGTGAAATGCGTCCAATTCCGGGCATCGTAGCGCGAGGCGTGCAAGAAGCCCCCCAGCCAAACATCACCATGCGCATCGCCATGAACGGCCATATCAATATTGGTAATTGCATTGATCCTCAACTCGTTGGTCGCGCTGAACCAGTGGGTTAGTTCAGCTCCGACGTAGCGCCCTGCGCCACCGCTTCGAGTGCTCACCCAGATGGCGCCGTCCCGGGCCTGGGCCAGGGTGGCTCCCTCGCCATTGAAAGGAAGATGAAAGTTGGTGGGCGAGGGTAAAAAGTGGCTGCCATCGAAACGTACGATGGCGTTGCTGGTCGTTAGCCAAAGGAGGCCGTCCGCGGCTTGCACCAAGTCCCACACATAGCCTCCGGACAGGCTGTTCTTGTCGTCGAACGCTTCGAACTTTTTCCCATCGAAACGCACCAGCCCATTCGTCGCGCTTCCCATATAGAGCTTGCCATCGCGCGTCGAAAGCAACTTTGGCCTTTCCCAAATGTTCGCAGTCACCGCCAGCACCTCTGGCAGCCCGTGGGCGACTGAGAAGAGGGCCAACGTGTCCTCCTCATACCGATAAGCGCCGGTTCGCGTGGCAAACCAGGTGGCGCCGTCCGGACCGGTTTCAATTTCCAGGAAGCCACTGGCTTTCACGCGGCCCTGCTCGGTAAAGCGGACAAAACTCCGGCCATCGTAGCGGCATGGCGGCCCCTCCGCCGTCGTGAGCCAGACACTGCCGCCGGGTGTCGCGTGAACCGCGACGATGGGTCCCGAGGGCACGCCATCGCGGGCGGTGAAATGGGCGAAGTTAGTCCCGTCGTAGCGGGTGAGAGCGCCGGGGCCGTCGCCAAACCAGACCGCGCCATCGGGCGCCACCGACAGGCCGCCCGTGTCCACGGAAAGCAAGCCGTCCTTGGGGGTGAGGTGGGTCATGTTCGTTCGATCGAAGCGGACCAGGCCCGACCCGACCCCCGTGAGCCACACACGGCCGTCTGGAGCCACCGCCAAATGGGCGTTGAAATAACCGCTAATCAAGGGGTAAGCGTTCGTGAACACGGTCTCCTGTTTTCCCTCGTAACGCACCACATTCAGGTTTCTGCGTCCCCAAAGAGCGCCATCGGGTGTGCTCCGAAGTTCCAGTTCGATTCTCTCCTGCGAGGGTTCGCTCACGGCCTCAGCCCGGGCGGAACGTGCCGCTTCTGCCGGAATGTAATGCGCGAGACCGCCCAACCCACAGGCGAACCACAAGTTGCCGTCGCGCGTTTGAGCGACCCCCGTAGCCAGAGCGGTAGGCAGGCCTTCCGTGAGGGTCAGGTTGGAGAACTCGTAACCATCAAACCGGGCGATGCCGCCGGGCGTGGCAAACCAGGCCGCGCCATCCCGCGCGAACATCACACGATAGACCTGGCCGCTCGGCAGTCCGTCCGCCACACCGAATCGTCTCCAATGCCCCTGGGTGAGCGGCGCCAGGCGAAAATCCAGATTCGCCAGCCGCGCGCGCTCGGCGTCCGACGCCTCGGGATTGACGTAAAGAATCCGTCCCGCATCGAGCCACGCGCGCCCGCCAGGAATCTGCGCGCGCACTTGATACGCGCCCGGCTTCACGTTCGGGAATTTGAAATTGCCCTGCTCGTCCGTGAGCACCGTGTCCACGACCGTGCCGGCGGGGAAATTCGTAGCGGCCGTCCCGCCCTCGGAGGGCCTAGTCTCGGAGGGCCGAGCTACACGAGGCCCCAAATTCTCCTGCGCGCCGGTGGTTGATTGGGCCTCGTGTAACTCGGCCCTCCGGGCAGACGACCCACCCAACACCACCGGCGCTTTTTCCGCGTCGACCAGCATCCAGTCGAGCTGCGGGACCGGCTCCGCCGTGGGTTGGAAACCGAGGCGGTAGGCGGACAATTCGCCGGTAGTCACAAACAGGTCGCAACGCTCGGCCGGGTTCATCGTGAACTCATACTCGCCCGCGTCGTCGGCGGTGAATCGGCGCTCCACTCCGTCGGTTCCTCGCATAGCGACACTCGCAGCCGCCAGCGGGCTGCCGGCAGAATCGGTGATTCTTCCGAACACGATTACCGGCAACGCTTCATTGGTGACTGCGGCTTGCCCCATGAGCTTGCCGTGATGCGCGCTTGGGGAGGCATCGCGCCCCGGATTCGTGGGATCGTCGAAATTCCAAAGGCCGGCCAAACCTGCCTCACTCCCGGTCAGCTTCCGCCCCATGTTCTCGCGAATCTGTTCCAGAGTGCGGGCAGTCCTCCAAAGCCGGACTTCGTCCATCTCGCCGTGTAAACTCGCGCCTCCAGCCAGGGCGGGAAGGCCCAGGAAAGCCTGCTGCTCGGGGCCATTCGTGAAAAGGCCCTCCGTGTAGGCTTTGGTCTCCCCCAGAATACCGTTGAGGTAAATCCGCACGCCGTTTGTGCTCGCAACCGCCGCCACATGGCGCCAAGTGTGAAGTGGGGGAGCAACTTGTACGACGGCAAACGACGGGTATATCGGTACGCCATCACTCAGGATACCAAAAGCCTCACCGTAGCCATCATTACCAATGCATAAAATAAGAATTCGCGAGCGATCCCCAATAGCGAAGGCAGTCGCGTGATTGCCGATTTCATCCCACCTTAGCCAGGCTTCAAAGGTCACTTCACGCGCGCCCTGCAGCAGATTCGTCGGCAGTTCCACGAAACTGTTGGTGCCATCCAGTTGCAGGACGCGGTTGGTGGCAGCCGACGGTCGGTAGGGCGGGCTGTCCTCAGCCCGCCGCGGCGCGATGAGGACATCGCGCCCTACCATTGAGTCCTCGTCCTGCGGTTTGACCAATTCCACTACGAGGTTGGCGTGGGGCGTGTTGCCGTCCAGGCCCGTTGCCCGGCCGCCAATATGGATGGCCGGTCGCAAAATCCAATTCACGGTCTGATCCGTGCCCGGAGTCAGAGCCACCGCCGGCCGCCAGCCGACCAGATCAGCCGGGCCGGTCGCTTCCAAATCCACCGACTCCTCGGTCGTCCATATCCGCAGCGGGTAGGCGCCATTGGAATAATTCGTGCCCCGGGCCAGCTCCAATCCCTGGCTGAGAGCGCGGATGGTTACCCCTTCGATCGGTTTCCCGTTCCCGTCGGTGATCCGCAGGATCAACCGTGACCAGGGAGCCAGGGCGGCAGCCACGGGAAGCTCGCTCTGCACGATCCGGGCGCCCCCGCGCAGGATCCCGTCGCGCCCATTAGGGGAGGCGTCCCTGGCGGTGCCATCGGCAAAGTTCCAAAGCGCCAGCAAACCCGGCTCCCGGCCCGTAAGACGGTTGGGAATATTCGTGCGAATCTCGTCCGCCGAGCGCTCACCGGCCCATAAACGGACCTCAGCCATCTGGCCGTTTAAGTCCGGGTTTTCCCCTGGACGCAGGACATCGCGCACCGCGCTCCGGCCGAGAAAGTTTTTCAAGAGCGGGAGCTGGGGAGGAGCCCAGATGCCTTTGGAGGTTTCAGTGACAATCAGCGCGCCGTTGAGATACAGCTTCGAGAAGTTGGTGCCCCCCCCCCCACCGCCACATGCCGCCATTGACACGCTTCCAGGCAATCCAGGGGCGCGCGGTCGAGGGTCTGGTCCCCAAAAGCCAACCTGGGGTAACTCTGGATGGTTAACTCCGAGCTCCTCCCGGAGTTAAGCGCCCCGATCCACAACGGCGCATCCGTAAACTCGAAGAACCGCGAATACAAGCCGAACTCACGCCACTTCACCCAGCCTTCCACCGTTATCACCTGGTTGGTGAACAGTTTGGCGGGCAGTTCCACGCAGGCGTCCTTGCCGTCGAGATCAAGGACGCGGTTGGTCGCGGCAGGCTGGCTATGGAGAGGCGAGACTTGCACGAACAAGGCGAGGAGGAAGCAAAATGCGGACAATCGGTGGCGCCAGCCAATGGCTAAACCGGCCGCCTTGGCCGCCTCCGCGCATGGCGACACCTCGGCTCCGCCCCGTTGGCGGAGTCCTGAAAGCCGCCGGCGGCCGGCCGGCAAGACTTCGTGGTGATCGGAGCTCATGAACGCGGCAGTATAACCTAATGGCGATTAAAAGGAAAGATTATTTGGAAGAGATTGTTTGGAAACGCGCTGAACGGAGAATCGTGGGTTGACGACCACCCATATTTACGGGAAAGTGGCGCCATGAAAACGACGGTGGAAATTCCCGACCGCTTGTTCCGCGAGGCCAAGACGGTTGCGGCCAGTCGCGGCCTGTCCCTCAAGACGTTTTTGACTGAAGCGCTGAAAGAGAAGCTCTCTCGGCCTCGGCAGCGTCAACCAACAGACTGGCCTGTGCCGCCGCCCAAACTAACGAAAGGAGAAATCCGGCGCATTCAATCCGATATCGACCAAGAGTTCTCGCAGATTGACGCCGAGGAATGGAAGTGATGCTCGACACCAACGCGCTGTCGGCCTGGGCCGACGCTGACCGCGGGCTGTTGCGGGTTCTGCCCAAGGACCGGCTCTGGCGCCTGCCCGTCGTCGCGCTCGGCGAGTTCCTCTTTGGCATCCGGCGGTCCCGTGAACGAGCCAAGCTCGAGCGATGGATCGTGGAGGTGAAAACCACGTGCGTGCTGGTGTCGATCGATGCCGACACCGCCGATCATTACGCCGACATCCGCGAAGAACTGCGCGCCGCGGCGACCCCCATTCCTGAAAACGACATCTGGATTGCAGCCCTCAGCCGGCAGCACCAACTCGCCCTGGCCACCCGCGACGGACATTTCGACAAGGTGCGCGGCTTGACGCGCGTGGCGTGGTGATGGGTGGGGCACCGCCAAGGCACCGCCGCAGGAGCGCCTCAGGCATCAACCCGCACTCATTCCGACGGTGAGCCGGTTTTTCATCACCAGCAGGTTCCGCTGGCCCGCTCGCCGGTATTCCAATTCATCCACGCTTTTGCGGATGAGGTGAATGCCGAGGCCGCCCAAAGGCTTTTCTTCCAGGGACAGCGCGGTGTTCGCCGCAGGGGCCTCCAGGGGATTGAACGGGAGGGCATCGTCCTCGATCTCGACACGCAGGGCGGCGGGTTCAAGCGCGAAGTGCATGGTGATCGAACCGGCTGGGCCGGGCTTGCCGCCGTGCGCGATGATGTTGGCCAGATGTTCCTCGAGCGCCAGGTGCAGCCGCGCCACGCACCGCGGGGGGAGGCCATGCCGGCCCGCCAGTTCATCCAGCGCGTCGTGGACGCGCGGGATGGTCAGGGCAGCCGCCGGAGCGGCCGAGGAAGAGAGCGGACCTTTTCTACGGTCTGACCCCCGTCGACCATGAGCAGGTCATGGGCGTTTGGTTGCAGCGTCCCATACGTCCTTTCCCGCCTCTCCCGAGAGTTCATAGACGGACGCAACCCGGTAGTTCTTGCCTGCAATCTCGCGGAGTTCCTGAACGGAAAGTGGCTGTTTCAACCGCCGGAACTCCCGTAGTTTCAAGAGGTGGGTTTTCGAGCCGCCAACTTCGTCCGGGGTGTCAATCCAATGTGTGGATGTTGCGATTCCTGTGGCAATAACACCCACTCCGTTCGCGTATAGCATCACCCTCGCCCCGGCTGGAATCCTGACAATCTTGTATATCCAAGGTTCGTCGCAGGTCAGGGCGCACTCTCGTTTGAGCATCAACTTCTCCATCGAGGTATCCTCGTCCTGGCGCGACGTGTTGACGAAAAAGATGGGAGCAGCTTTTCGGCTGATGCGCTTGCCCCGGATAAACAACTCTGGCAAGTCCAATAAGAACGAGCGATTCCTGCCTTGATAGATGCGGTAGGGCCAAGCCTGAATATCCACACCATGTCGCTGCCAGTGTGCCACGGAGGCCAGCGTCACGTCGTCCGTGCCATCGGTCACCACCACCAGATGATGCCTCTTGCCCAGCTTGTCATCCCATTCCGATGCACGGTTCCGGTCGCAGCCGAACCACTCACAAAAGGCCGAGGTGAGCGACTGGGTTGAGTCGGGGTGGTCCCGCCGGTAGAGTTCGTCCAAATCGCTAATCTCAAGCGCCCCGAAAACCTGGGAGTAACGCATTACTTGCAGCAGGTTCTCTGCTTCGCCGCCGACCTTCTTTAACTCGAACAGCCACAACTCTCCTTCGAGGTCGAGAGCGACCAAGTCCGTTTGCTCGCCGGGCTTTGAATGGCCTATGACCATCAAGTCCGAGCTGACAAACTCCGGCAAGTGTTGAAAAAGGCAATCTTCGAGTTTCTTTTCGCGCCAACCCTGTTCAGACAAACTCGAAGTAGTGAGAAACCAGTTTGCCTAGGTGACCGTCCAGAGCTGATTGTGCGACTGCTTTCATGCCCAGGAGTTTATCAGGTGCAGAGCCCGGGTCAAGTTCGGATGGCCAGTTCGTTGTGCCCCGTAAATGGGCTTTTTGAGGGGCCTGTCAGTGCTTAACAATCGGGCATCAGCCTTTTTAACCGCGTTCCTGTGCCCCCAGCTTCACCTGAGCCGAGTCCTGATTGCCAGGTGGTCCCTTTTTACCTGGCGACTCCTGGCTGGGGTGGAGAATCAGGATGGAGAGGGTGAATTCCTCTATGACCGGCCTTGAGGCACTGGGCCCCTTGTCCTCGGATTTCAGGCTTGCGCTTCACCCACAAGGGCGTATGCTCGGCTACGGAATGAAAAAGCCACTCTCAAGAAATGAACTGCTGCCGCGATGGTCCCAATTAGACCCAAGGCCCAACTCAACTTTCTCGTCAGACTAAATAGGCACACTATGAACATATTTAAAGACATACTATGAACGACGAACTGCCACCAACGTCCTTCGAGACCATCCAAAAGCTGGTGGAGCCGCTTCTTGACTTTCCGACCTGCGAGCGCGTTTCGCTCAATAAGTTTAGACATGACTACAAAAACATTATTGCGAAACTGTATGAGAGTGGTTCGGCCATTGTATTACGAATCCCGAATCAAACACGCCCACTACTATTGTGTAGCCCAAAGGTTTACCTTGACCTGGAGGAAAAACGCCGCTGTATTTGTGAAGGCTTCGAGGAGATTCGCCAATCAACCTCCTCAAGACCTCAAGCTGGGAAAATGAGGGCGAAGCCCCGCGATGACCGTATCGCAAAGCTGCACCGGCTCAACCTACAAATACACGCCGAAAAGACAACGTTGAGATTATTGAATTGGCAGACAAAGGAACAGAAAGAGAAAGTATCTGCCCTTCAGGTGGACGCGGATGCCCTCAGAAAGGCGCTCAGAGGAGATACCGGCGCACCAACCTTACGTGAGCGAGACGGTCCTGTGCTCTAAAGCCGGGCGTCATAATTGACTATTGCAAGCTCGGCATAATGTATGCTTTATGAGCAGGCAGTAACTGGGCTGCGCCTTCACTTTGGATAAGGCAATATAGAGACGGATGAAATGGGAATAAGAGTATGAATGACGATGCACTAGACTTAAACACGGCTACACTGCAACAACTGCAGTTGGCAGGTTTGGTGAGTTGGGCAATTCCCGAGAAGACAAGCGACCAATTCGACAATGTCCGTGATATGAGCGGACATAAGTTTGAATCTCTCTTGGAGACCATCGAAGGCGATTGTCCACAATGCCTGACGACAGCAGGCAAGGAGGCCCTAAAGCGCCTGCGGCATGACCGGAAACCCGAACTCATCTTGGAAGGTGTTCAAGAACGAGCGCCCGATGAGAAACCTGCAACACAAACACAAATTGGATTTCTAAAGTTGCGCTTCCGGATAGATGAAGCAGTTCTGGCTGCTCTGGGAGAATGGCAGGCTCAAGCGGCCATTAAGCAGGTTCTTGAAATGCTGGGTAATCGACCGGAAAACAGCCCTTCTACGCCGTTCGAGAAGATCCTTGGACAAGTAGGACCCTTTGTTTTTAGAACCAGGAGGACTTCAACCGAGTCACAGTATGGTCTTTGGACTAGCGTCAACGACATTCCGTATATGCAGGGACCATTTAGTAGGGCAAGGTTTCTGGAATGGCTTGCTATCAACCTACCTGACACAGAAACGAGAATAGTTTACATTGCAAAGGATGGCCAACTTGTTGAGGGCAGAGAAAGAGCGGAGTTGATTTCTGAATCTGCATCCATTGCAGCCGAGTCCCTGTTGAATCAGGGACCATTGGCGAGGTGTTCCGGCAACTGAGGGCAGTGGATGCATGCGCGGCACACTTTATGCTCTTCACGCATACAATGAATCTGTTGCATCCTCAAGGTGCATTGTGCAATGTGCATAGATGCTTGCACAATAATAGACAGGCAGGCTACGTTTATGAGCTTTAGCTCCAAAATCGATTCGAACAGGAGTCGATTTTTGCGCGGTTGGTGAGGCGGAGGGGGTGATCTCCCTTATTTTTCCTGAAAAGCCAGGCCCGATAATTGGGACCCTCGTCGA
>Ga0181533_1002535_pt1 | contig 21252 bp, 19 predicted proteins | sample PEATcosm2014_Bin_45_FD_119772 | JGI IMG/M metagenome (GOLD analysis project Ga0181533, IMG submission 119772) | Peatland microbial communities from MTU Mesocosm Facility, Houghton, MI, USA - PEATcosm2014_Bin11_60_metaG | ecosystem: Environmental > Terrestrial > Soil > Wetlands > Peat | place...
AGTTGGTAAGGAAGCTTTCGAGATTACCGGCAGTAACTGACACGGAAATTAAAGTAAAGCAAATAACAAGAACCTTGTTTAATAATCTTATCATCTTATTCTTTTTAAAACCAAAGCAGTTCTGTTTGTATTATAGATCTTTAGCCGGTGCACATCGTTCTTCTCATCATACTGGGTTATGAAAATGGTCTTCTCATCAATCCTCCCGTGTCCGCCATAAACAGGATTATCAGTGTCGAGAATAATCTGATAATCCCCAGGTTCCTTTACTATGATGTCATAATCCGGGATTGAATGATTCACATGAAAGTTGAATACAAATATCAGTTCATTCTTCTCAAAGACAATTGTTTTGTTCCAATCATCAAGATAAAGCTGAGTACCGTACTCCATATTCAACAGTGAATAGTCCCTTGCCAACTTCAGCATAATTTTGTCGAATGCACCCAGGAAATGATATTTGAGGTTTGGATCTTGCACCAGGGACCACATTCTGCGCGCATACTGATAAGACCAGTTATTCCCCTCACGGGGAAAGTCGATCCAATCGGGATGACCGAATTCGTTGCCCATAAAATTAAGGTAAGCCTGGCCTCCTAAAGCAATGGTAAAAAGACGGATCATTTTATGCAAGGCTATACCCCGATCAATTGCAAGATTTTTATCCTCCTTGCGCATGTGGAAATAAATATTGCTTTGCATCAGGCGAAAGGCGATTGTCTGATCACCAACCAGGGCTTGATCGTGTGATTCACAATAAGCCACGGTTTTGACATCCGGAAGCCGGTTTGTCATGACTTTGAACATCTCGTCCAAGTCCCAGACTTCATCAACTTTTTCCTTAAGCAGCTTTATCCAGAAATCAGGCATCGCCATTCCGAGCCGGTAATCAAACCCGATGCCTCCTTCGGTAATGGGCCTAGCCATGCCTGGCATTCCACTGACATCTTCGGCGATGGTCACAGCATTCGGGTTCAGGGTATGTACAAGTTTATTTGCTAATTGAAGGTAAGTTATGGCATCCCATTCTACACCATTCTTAAAATATCCGTCAAGGTCCCATTTGTCGCGTAATCCATGATCAAAATAAAGCATGGAAGTCACACCATCGAAACGGAATCCATCGAAATGGAACTCTTTCATCCAGAATTTTATATTGGATAAGAGAAACCGGAGAACTTCTCTTTTCCCATAATCAAAACATTTTGAATCCCAGTAAGGGTGATTGCCACGTTCGCCGGGATGAAAATACTGGTTATCCGATCCGTCAAACAGGTTCAATCCTTCAGCGACATTCTTAACAGTGTGGGAATGTACCAGGTCCATAATGACTGCCAGCCCCTGTTCATGTGCTTTCCTGATAAGGTATTTCAGATCGGTGGGTGTGCCAAAGCGGGATGATACGGCAAAAAAGTTGGAGACATGGTAACCGAAAGAAGCATAATAAGGATGCTCGGCGATAGCCATCAGCTGGATGGTATTGTATCCTGAGTTTTTAATATAAGGGATAAGCGTATCGGCAAATTCGATGAATGTTCCGACCTTTTCCTCTTCCTGGGCCATTCCTACATGACATTCATAGATGAACAATTCCCCAAGTTGCCCGATATCAAAGTGGTCACCCTCCCAATCGAATTTTTTGGGTGGTAGCCATACCTGGCCTGAGAAATCCAATGTCCCGGGATCCTGGATCACGCGTTGTATATAAGCCGGGATCCTTTCCTGGAAACCAAGATCAGAATGGACCAGTACTTTTACACGGCTTCCGTGCGTAAAACGGTCTTTGTATGTATCTTTATCAAGAAATATTTCCCAGATGCCATATTGATTTCTTGTCATCCGGTGTGAGTACCGTTGCCAGGAATTGAAATCGCCAAAGAAATAGAGATCCTGGGCTTTTGGAGCCCATTCCCGGTAAACCCAGCCTTTTCGTTTTTTATCGTAATGAATCCCGTAGTAATTGTATGCATCAGCAACTTTCAGCAAACTGTCAAATGTCTCAGTCAGTTCTTTAAAAATCTGCTTGTATCTGACATACCTGGCAATGATCTCAGGCTCAGCTGGCTCAAGCCATGGATCTTTTGCAACCAGTCCTATCTTTCGAGGCTTTTTCATGCTTTCTTTCTTGTTTCGTCTGTCACAAATATCCAGAGTATTGCAGAAATGGCCAGAGATATCCCGCTGATGATAAAGATAAGATTTTTATTAACGGCATGGTTGATGATCCTGCCAATCAGGAAACTGGAGATTAACTGGGGCAATACAACTGAAAGGTTGAAAATCCCCATAAAGAACCCCATCCTGCTTTTATCAACTTTCTCCGACATAATAGCAAAAGGAAGACTAACCACGGCAGCCCATCCAAAAGTGAGTATCATCATCAGGGCATAAAGGCTTAGGGCATTCCTTGCGAAAAAAACAATTCCAAAATAACCGACTGACATCGATGCAACTGCCAGGATGTGAGTATTTACACGGCCGATCTTTTTACTCACTGGTTCAAGGAGAAATGCAGGCCAGATTGACCCTATAGCATTGAGTATGAAGAATGACCACCCGATCATCTGCCCGGTCTGGATGTTGTTTTCAGGATGTATTTTTTGTTCAATAAAGGCAATGATGTAAATAAACATCGTCTGAATCCCAAGCCAGGAAAATCCGTGGGCAAAATATAGCTTGAACAACTCACCCCATTTGGTTTTTGTAGCCTGAATCTCATCTCCGGCCTCATCCAGTTCACGTTTCAATTCTCTTGGTTCAGTAATAAAAAATAATGGTCCGATGGAAAAAAGAAATACAATGATCACTCCTGCGTAGATCAGGAAATAATTCCCGATCAGCGCACCTATAAGATAAGCGCCACTGCCAAACAGATTTGAAATAGATTGCATCCATGTATAGCCCTTGGTTCGTGCTGTTCCAGCAGGTGTCACATCTGCAATTATAGAACGCGTAGGGTTAAAACTTATATTGATGGAAAGATCCAATGTCAGGGCAACGGTAATAGCCACTGCCATGAGGCTTCCAATTCCAAAGAAATTATTAATCCGGTCAATGTTGGGCAATGCAAAGATCATCGTTGAAGCCAGGATACCTCCAATGATTATGAAAGGACGCCTTCTTCCACCCCAGAACCAAACCTTATCGCTGATCAGGCCGATAAGAGGTTGTCCCAGGATTCCGGCTATGGGGCCTGCTGCCCAGACGATCCCTATCTGATCAATTTCCAGGTGATATTTTGTCCTGAGGATCCAGCTCAACACTGCGATCTGGATTGATAAGGCAAAACCCATAGCGGTTGAAGGTAACCCGAGGACCACATAAAAGAAGTTTGTCAGTTTTTTCTGGATTGTCAACATCTTATACTCAATTAAAAATTAAAAATTAAAAATTACGAATTCGATTTCTTTGCGGTAATTTGGATTTTGGCAATGATTTTTATGATTTCATCGATATCTTTGAGAATTGAATTGGCTTGCTTAATGGTAATATAATTTGTATCCCTCAAGATTCTTATCCAGTAATGTGTTTCTCTTGCCTCCTTTTATGCTATCGCTAATTTTGCAATAAAATCCAACCTTGACTGACCGCCTAATGCCTCTTCAACATTTGCTCCGATTGAAGTTCCTGATCGTAATATTTGCTTTGAAAGCACGAATTCATTTTTTTTATCAATAAGATATCGATAAAGTTTCACAATCCTGATTGCGAATTCATATGATTTTATTTGAATCAGGTTACCTTGTTTCATTTGTTATCAATTAATCTATATCCTTCAATTCTTTTTATCTTTCAACCCTTAGGATTGTAATTGGCAATTAACCAGACTGCCATGGCAAAAACATATAATTCGTAATTTTTAATTTTTAATTTTTAATTCAATTATCAATGCTGATTTAGGCTGAATAATAATCTTGGAAAGGTTATTGTATTCCTGACCGGTGATCACATCTTTTCCGCTATCAAAGTGATCAAGGAATTCGCTGTACTTTATTCTGTCCAGAAGCCTTGGATCATTCTCGTTATTATTAAGGGCAACCATGACAGTTTCATTTTTATTATGTCGAAAATAAACATAAACCCCATCATCCGGGATGAATTGCGTAAGTTTCCCGGTATGAATGACCTCCTTGTCCTTTCTCCAGTTCAAAAGATGAGTAAGGTACTGCTTCATATCCACTTGAGCAGGTGATAGGTTTTTCCCGGTAAATCCATTAATGGTATCATTTTTCCATCCGCCAGGGAAATCCGATCGTTTGTAACCGTCACCATTTGTTCCTTTTTCTGTTGTAAGAAGAACTTCTGTTCCATAGTAAACCATAGGTATTCCCCGGGTGGTGAGAATAAAAGCCATGGCCATCTTCAGTTTCCTGACATCCTGACCCTGTGTTGCAAGGTAACGGTCGGCATCATGACTGTCAGCAAATACGACAATATGCGATGGATCAGCATAACTGAAATCACGGGAGAGGATCTCATAGAGTCGCGAAATCCCCGTACTCCAGCCATCTTTCTCATTAAATGACATCTTCAGGGCATCATACATCGCAAAATCAAACACAGAAGGAAGGTATGTATTAAAATGATCCCTGTTCAAAGCATCCTTCTGCCAGTAAGCAATTCCGTCGGGATATGCGCTCCAGCATTCACCGACAATATTGAAATTGGGATATTCAGACAACACTTCCTTGTCCCATTCCGACATGAAATCTTTGAAAGAGTAAGGGTATGTGTCTTGCCTGATACCATCAAGCCCGGCAAATTCAATCCACCAGATGCTGTTCTGGATAAGATAGCGTGCAAGAAAAGGGTTATGCTGGTTAAGATCAGGCATTGTTTCATCAAACCATCCTTTTAAAAAATGGATACTGTCATATTGTGATCGGTAAGGATCGGTAACCGTACTTGAGCGGTAGGATGTACGCGTAAATTCAGGAAACTGGTTGAGCCAGTCCTTAGCTGGAAGATCGGCAATCCACCAATGGTTAGCACCGCAATGATTGAAAACCATGTCCATGATCAGCTTCATCCCTTTCTGATGAATTGAATTAGAAAGAGCGACATAATCATCGTTGTTGCCAAAGCGTGGATCTATCTTATAATAATCCGTAATAGAATAACCATGATAGGAATATTTCGCCATGTTATTTTCCAGCAATGGATTGATCCATATTGTTGTCGCGCCAAGGTCCTTTATGTAATCAAGGTGGTTCATTATGCCCTGAATATCACCACCGTGCCTGCCATCCGGATTTGACCTGTCCATTTTTTCCAGATATCCTTCTATGTTATCATTTTCAGGATCGCCATTGGAGAAGCGGTCCGGCATAATAAGGTATATCACATCAGAGGCATCAAAACTCTTCCGTGCAGAAGATCCTTCTTTTCTTTTCCTGAGCTGGTAAAGGTATTCCGTGACTTTCTGCTTATCCTTATAAAATGCAATGGCAAAGAATCCGGGCTGCACATTTTTAGAGAGGATAATGTCCAGAAAAAGATAATCAGGATTTTCCATCCTGTTCACACGTTTAAGCTCAACCCCCGGCGCATTGATAGCAGGATCAGTTTTCCCAATATTCTTCCCATAAATCATTATCTGTAGTGCGGGATTTTTAAAGCCTGTCCACCAGGATGGAGGTTCGACTCTTTTCAGGGTTATTTCCTGGCTGAAAGAAGACCAGCAAGTGACAATACAAATGAGAATAAGAATTAATTTCTTTTGCATAAAGATGTCTTGTACTTTTTTCATTTATGAGTTCGTCCGTAAAGTACAGTCAGGTGTGCAAGCTGTAGTGCAAGTTCCTTTGAAAAGTCCTGACTTTTTGCTCTCCACATCCAATTGTTGACTGTGGTTCCCGGTAAATTCATCCTGGCTTCATTTCCCAGACCAAGAAGATCCTGCATCGGAACGATGGCTGTATTTGCAACAGAAGCCCATGCCAGCCTAAGAAAATCCATGCTGATATCCTTTCCGGTTGAATTCATATACTCGAGAACATATTTCTTATCTTCCGGTTTTGCCTTGTCAAACCAGCCTTTTGCGGTATCATTGTCATGTGTTCCGGTGTATACGACGCAGTTTTTTGTAAAAGTATACGGGATATAGTCATTGGCCTCACCTGAATCAAAAGCAAATTGCAGGATCTTCATTCCCGGCAAACCGAATGAATCTCTTAATTCCTCTACATCATCAGTGATCACGCCAAGATCTTCCGCAATGATTGGTAGCTCACCAAGCTCTTCACGAATCTTTGTAAAAAGTTCCTTTCCCGGACAGGGGATCCATTTTCCGTTAATTGCAGTCTTCTCTCCATAGGGAATAGACCAATAGGCTGCGAATCCCCGGAAGTGGTCTATCCTGATGATATCATAAAGTACCAGGTTCGACTTTATGCGATCGATCCACCATTTATAACTATCTTTCTTCAATTCTTCCCATTTATACAATGGATTACCCCATAATTGTCCTGTTTTGCTGAAATAATCAGGAGGAACTCCACCGACTGCCACCGGGTTCTTCTCTGCATCAAACTGGAACAATTCTGTGTTAGCCCATGCATCCACACTATCGAGGGCAACATAGAGGGGGATATCGCCAATGATACGTATGTTCTTGGCATGTGCATAATCTTTGACAGTCAGCCATTGGCGGAAAAAAAGATATTGAATGAACTTATGAAATTCTATCTGAACTTCCAGAAGAGAATAGAATGGTTGGAGTGCACTCTCTTTCCTTGTTTTAATAGGTTTCGTCCACTGGTACCATGGCTTTTGCTTAAAATGTTCTTTCAAGGCCATGAAGAGTGAATAATCATTAAGCCATGTCTTATTAGTCACCGTAAAATCATGAAAATCTTTCTTATGTTCTTTTCCTGCATTGGCTTTAAAGGTCATCATGGCTTTCTTAAGAAGAGGATATTTATAATCGATCACCTTGCCGTAATTCACAGGTCCATCGTCAAAAGATCCCAGGTCAGCCAGGTCTTTTTTGTCCAGCAAGCCTTCCGCGACAAGAGTATCCAGGTCTATCAGTAAAGGGTTGCCGGCAGTGGATGAAAAACATTGATAAGGTGAATCAGCAAATCCCGTGGGACCGAGTGGCAGGATCTGCCAGAGTCTTTGTTTCGATTTTGAAAGAAAATCGATGAAACGTAAAGCTTCCTTGCCGAGTGTTCCGATACCATACTTACCGGGGAAGGAGGTTGGGTGAAGTAAAATGCCGCTTGATCTTTCAGTATTCATGATTATTGTCAGGTGTTTAAGTATTTAAGTGTTAAAGTTTATTCCTCTATCCCATATTGTTTTAAAATAAAAGCCCAGTTTTCGGCCCAAAACTCATTATCCTTCAACCCCATGTTATCATGCACACGGGTATTTTTGTCTATTCTGAACAGAAAAATATTTTTACCTGATGCAGTTGCTCTTAATCTTGCTATCATCTTCAGCTGGCCCGAAAATTTAATCTGCTGATCCCCGGTCATTGACCTGATCAGGATGGCCGGATAACGTTGGTCCTTAATGTTGTTATAAGGGGTGTAACTGTAAAGATAATCAAACTGTTGCCTGATCTCCGGATTACAGAATTCCATCCTTTTATCCGGATTTACATTGACAATTGATGAGTCGAGAAGTTCAGACAGCATATCCATATCAGGGGAAAATAATAATACTGATTTGAAGAGATCAGGGCGTTGGTTCACTGCAGCACCAATAACCATTCCTCCCTCGCAGCTTGCTGCAGCCGTGATCATCCCTTTTACAGTGTATCCATTGTTGATAAGATATCCGGCGCATGCTAAATAATCGTTCACTGCATTCTTTTTATTCATCAACTTTCCTGCCTCCCACCATTTTTTCCCAAATTCACCGCCTCCCCTGACATGTGCAATGGCAAGGTAAAATCCCCTGTCAAGCAAGCTAAGTCTGTAAGAATTAAAATCTCTGTGGAGAATGGCGCCATAGCTTCCGTAAGCCTCAAGATAAACCGGATTTTTACTATCGCTTCTTTTCATTCCATTTTTATGGATCATCGAAACAGGGATGAGCGTCCCATCTTCTGATTTGGCCCAGACCAGTTCAGAGATGTAATTTTCTTTCTGATAACCCTTAACTGTTGGTGGTCTGTATATGGTCAGCTCGCGGTTGTTCATGTCATAGTTATACGTGGTATATGGCGTCAGGAGACTGGCAAAGGAGAAGACAATTCTGTCTTCCTTCCGGTTATAATAGTTGAATTCCATATGGCCATCGGGTTCTAAAAAGGTGATCTGGTTATCCTTGCCGCCCAAAGAAAGGTCAATAAGCCTCATTCTTGCATTCAGTTTTACCGTTTCAAATAATAGCAGATATTTCTGGTCAATAACGGTAAAATCATTGATATACAGGCTGTCGTTACCTTCAAGAACAATGTGCCAGTCCCTGGCCGATGGATTACTTATGGATGCCTTGTAAAGTTTACGATTTCCGGAGTCCTGGTCGGAAAGAACGAGAAAAAAGTCTGAACCGAAATGATTGGGAAAATACTTTCGTCCTTCTTTTAAAGGATCAATCAGCTTTGGTTTCAAGATCTTCAGGTCTGCCGGGATAAAAGAACACTCATCAGATTCTTTGTTATATGAGGTAATGAATATGTACATTCCTGACCCTGAAGCATGAACATCAACATTAAGGTCATTTCGCTTCTCCGAATAAATTAAAATATCCCGGTCAGCCGGCGTATTGAGTTTATGTGCCAGGACATCCTTTTTATTTTTTACATAGACGATAGATCTGCAATCCTGTGCCCATATAGCATGTGCTACAGGACAAATAATGCTATCAGCAGGTACTTTGTCATTGAAAGAATGAATCATAAGCCGGGAGTCATCACCATTCAGCGTATAACAATAGAAATAATATGAATTATCAGGCGAAGCAAGTAATTGATTCATATGGTATGCCGGTGAGCCTTTGGCAAGGAGGTTTTCATCCAGGAAAGACTCTTCTTTAGGATTATCCGTGTTCAATTTACGGTAATGAACCGGGTAATCTTTTCCGGACGTAATCCTGCTATAATAAAAATAATTTCCTATCAGGATGGGATTTGTCCCCCAGCTGATTTCAAATGCATCCCTGTCTTCAAATTCTTTCAGGATTTTATCTTTCAGTTCTGCAACGTCATCGAAATAATGACCAGAATAATCGTTTTCAGCAGATAAATACGCGATTGTCTTAGGATCATTTGGATTCTCCATCCATTTATAAGAATCTGCTATGTGAACTCCCTGGACAACTTGTTCTGATTCAATTTTTGGTGCAACAGGAAAACGAGATCGATTGCATCCGAAGAGAATGGCCACAACTGATAAGAAAATGATCAGCCGGAAACCATGGTTCCTGAAATAGGAAAACCGGGGAGGCAGAGTGCAACTTATTCTTTTAATATTCATTATAAGTGTTAAGTTTCAAGTGTTAAGAACTGATTATCATTTCATTATTGCAATAATCCCGAATTTCCTAATGTCCCGGTGCCACGTTGTTCAGGTTAGCTCCGGCCGTAGTTTTTTTATATCGGACCACGAAAATAGTTGTCACAGAGGCTATGCCCATACTTACACCACCTATGATCATTGCGTTCATTGGATTGTTTGCAAAGAATATTTCAACTATTTTACCCAGGAAAGCCGAAGCGATGATTTGGGGGAAAACGATAAACAGGTTAAACATTCCCATAAGTACCCCCACCTTATCTGTTGGTAGTGAAGGAGCGAGCATGGCATATGGCATGGAAAGAATACTTGCCCATGCTATTCCTATGCAGGTCATGGAGAAAAGGAGACCATATTTGCCTGTCATTAATGAGATACTTAGCAGGCCGACGGCTCCAACCCCGAGACAGAGTGTATGCATCAATTTGGGTCCAATCCATTTGGTTGTCCGGAGGAGTACAAAGGAGAATACAAAACAAACTGCATTGTACATTGCAAAACAAAAGCCGGCCCATGCTCCTGATGCTTCCATATCGACAGAACCTGCCTGGGCATGAAAGATGTTGATGGCAATGGTTGGCGAAAAATAGACCCACAGACAGAACATCCCGATCCAGGTAAAAAACTGAACCAGACCCAGCTCCCACATCCGGCGTGGCAGATGGCCAAAAAGACTTAAGATATCTTTTAATCCCAATGTCCAATCGAATTTTCTTGCCCTGAACACAGCGATCTCAGATTCCTCAGGAGGAATTTCTTTTGTCGTGAATACTGTCCAAAGCACGGCGCCGAGGAATGCTGCGGCACCAATATAAAACGAAAGGGTGACAGAAAAAGGAATATGACCTTTACCGGCACCTTCAGCAATAATACCAAACCAGTTGGTCATCATCCATGGAAGTGCTGAGGCCACGGTCCCTCCAAGCCCGATGAAAAGGGATTGAATAGCAAAACCCTGTGATTCTTGTTCTTCCGGCAGGTTATCGGCTACGAGGGCCCTGAATGGCTGCATGCTGGCATTAATTGTTCCGTCCAAAACCCAAAGCAAACCAGCGGCAACCCATACAGATGGTGAATTTGGCATGAAAATCAAGGCAAGAGAAGCAAGAATGGCTCCTGCCAGGATATAGGGTCTCCGGCGACCAATCCGGGTCCAGGTTCTGTCGCTGGCCTGTCCCACCAGGGGCTGAATGAGAACTCCCGTGATCGGTGCGGCAAGCCAGAGCAAGGCAATCTGACCGGGATTGGCTCCGAGATAAGAGTAAATGGCACTCATATTTGCCATTTGTAATCCCCATCCAAACTGAATGCCCAGGAATCCGAAACTCATGTTCCAGATCTGCCAGAAAGATAGTGCAGGTTTATTTTTCATGAATCAACATGTTCGGAATAGAAAATGATATAAAAATCAAAGATAAAAATTCAGACGGAAAGAGCAAGGGAAAAAGTTTTAACAGGGAAGTTGGGTAATTGATAATTGATAATGGATAATTGATAATGAAATAAAATGAGTATATTAGATGCTTACGAACTTTATAAACTTTATGAACTACTTCCTGCAAACCACAACAAAATCTTTTGATTCAAATGATAATGGGTTTTCCTGGTAATCACCGAAAATAGAGAAAGACCTGAATTTCGACTTTTCCAAGAGATATTCCAGCTCGTATCTGAAGAAAAAGCGCATTTTAGAATCCCATATTTCAGAGTAAGCCTGATCACCTTCATTCCAGTCAAACCGCATGGTCAGATGATTGACCTGGCGGATAAGGTCATTTTTTGAAGTTACATACCTCCTGATAAAATTTCCGGGTTTAAATTCACCCTCGAAATCAAGCACCTCGTTTAAACCTGAGGAAAGAAGCTTAGGTGCTGGTACATAAAGATCGAAAATAAAGGTTCCGCCGTCAACAAGCTGATCATAAACATGATCCAATGCAGTGATCTGATCGGCTGTTTCAATAAGGTGCATAAACACCCGGAAAGGAGCAAGGATCAGGTTGAACCTGAAACCCATATCGAAATCTCTTATATCCTGTTGACTGACCCTGTAATGCTCCTTCCTGTCTAATTTCGCTGTCAGAATTTCCAGCATTGCAGGGCTGACATCAATACCATATATATCAGCGCCGGCTTTTAATCCGTCCAGGAATAATCTTCCTGTGCCGACACCAACTTCAAGGATCTTACCGTGGGTTTATTTTATTTTCTTCAGGAAATATTCGTGATCAACTTCTGACCTGATCTTTGCATAGATAAAGTCATAGAAACGTGCAAAACAGGAAGGGTATAACTCCATTGATACTATATGTTCAGTGCAATCACAGCAGCGATGAGTCCCAGGATCAGGGGAACAAGAATAAGAACTTTAACCCTGTCTTTCCGGATTTGCCGGTCGCAGGCATCAATTCTTTCGAGTGCAAATGGATCGCCGGGTTTATAGATTAACGCTTGTTTATAATGTTCCCTGGCTGACCTGAACAATTCGATTTTGATAAAATCAAGGCCTCTTTGTATATAGTAGCGGTATTGGATCTCTTCATGTGAGAGATTTTCTTCAATGATTTCCTGGTTTGACATGGTTTTCAGTTTATTATAATATGAAAAAGGCTTTGGTCAGGCATCGAAAGACAAAATTAATAATTATCCGGAATATGCTAAAGAATAAAAAAGTGACAGAGTGGAAAGTGACCAGGGGCAAGGTGTTTTTGGGTGTCTGGTACAAGGTACCAGGTGTAAATATAAGTATGCTATAAAAGCCAATCGAAGATTAATCGCGGAAAGGTCGCAGGGAAAGCAGAGTTTAAGTAAATCTTAATCGAAGGATAATCGAAGATTAGTCGAAAGAAGTACGGAAGAAGAGCGAATATGAGCTAAAGATTATGGAAAGGTTGATCGAACAACGATTCCGGATATCAGATCGAAGTCCAGGATTTTTTATCAGTCATTTACATCGTGAAAATGTTCCTCAATCTGTTATAAGACAGGGACAATGGATGAAAAATGTCAAATAAAAAATGAATTTTAGGTTATTTGATCTTATAGGTCAGCCCTATCCCAAACAACTCCTTGAACTGGGTATGCGGTATGGCTTCATCGGTGGGAGCAGTCCTGATCTTAACATTGTTATCATAAATGAGCTGCGTCGCTAAAGAAGCAGCCAGCCATTTGTTGACCTTCATGGTAAGAAACAGGCCCCAGTTAACATCAATATTCCCGAAATCCTTGAAATAATTTGTAAAAAGTTCGACTGTCGTAGCAAGGTTGATCGTTTTTGAAAGGTCTTTATTCATATCAGCGCGAAAATAGGGGCCAAATTCTGCAAATATCTTTTTACCCCTGGGAACCCCAAATGCACCTGAATCTGAAAGTTTCTTATCCAGGACAAAGGTGATTCTTCCAGATGACGGCGACAGGTAAATATAAAACCACTTTGCCGGAGTATATGTAATGCCGATACCGGTTACCAGGTAACCAGGTGCCATGAATCTTGAAGTGACCGTACTGTCATCAGGATAATTGAAACCGTTGCTGAATTGTGTACGAAAATTTAAAAGGACAGTAAGCAGCCATTTGTTATCCTTTGAAATGGAATAGCCATAAGCGCTTGTAAATTCAATTTGGTCGTTTGATTTAGTGTATTTCGCATCCTCCATTTTTCCCTGGATGATAAACCCATAACCTAAGTCCAAAGTGTTTCCCCAGGAATTTTTCCCTTTCTTATAATTGGCTTTAAGGCTGATAAAAGAGTTCAATCCCAAAGAATTCTGACCGCCCGATGACCAATTTGAGAAAGATGCCTGTGAAAAGTTTAATGAGGCTATTCCATCCAGGTACCATGCTTTAACCGTATCAACTTTAATAGCTGTCACGACATCCTTTGCCTTGGCGACTTTAAGTACGTCTGCATTCTGGCATATAGCCAGATTTGATAATGCACCCAGTAAAATAATAAGTGTAAATTTTTTCATAGGCTTGTTATAATTGATAATTGATAATTTTTATCTCGCTACATGCCTGCCGGCAGGCATGTAGCCCTATTTCGCTATTTTGCTATTTTTTCAGCAGGTCCCTGATCTCTGTAAGCAGTTCCTGGTCTTTAGTCGGTGCCGGAGGTTCAACAGGAGTTTCTTCCTTCTTTCTGTTGAATCTGGTCACAACCTTGACAAGCATAAAGATTGAAAATGCGATAATTGTGAAGTCAACCAGCGTCTGAATAAAACTCCCGATTTTAAGATCGACTGCTGCCTTCAGAATCTTCCCTGTGACAGGATCCAATATTGCGTTTTTCATCGTAATATGGATGTCAGTGAAATTCATCCCTCCCAGTAATAACCCGATAGGGGGCATAATGACATCATTGACAAGGGATGAAACTATCTTTCCGAATGCTGCTCCAATGATAATACCGACAGCAAGATCGATTACATTGCCCTTGACGGCAAATTCCTTGAATTCATCTAAAAATTTCATATAAATATTATTTGGTTATTGAGCAAATATATTAAAAAGATTTTTAAACGCAAAATCAAACAATCATCATATTCATTTACGGTTAATGTGATGATTAAAAAAATTAAATGATTGTTTTGCAGGTAAAAGCATTATGATTAGGTATCCAGTGTTCAGGACCATTCATACGATTGAATGTCTTGAACTAGTATTATCAGGATCTCCAGAAATATTTCCGATCCCTGTTCATCTCAATTTTTTCATTGTCAAGCAGCCATTGAAGAGCACGTATGACTTTATCCTCATTTACGGAAATCACCGATTCCACGAGTTCCTCCAGGGAACATGGTTTTGTTTGCAGGAGAGGCTTTATATCTTTGAGAATGGTATTAAAATCAAGGTCGGTCAGCTCAATTTTATTCCTTTCGATGCAGACATCGCATCTACCGCAACGACGGGCATCTGATTCTCCAAAATAGGCCAGTAAGGCCTGGCTCCTGCATTTATGTGTGGATACGGCATAATGGATCATGGCCTCAATGCGCTTTTGGGCAGCCAGGAAACGATCTTTGTAATGTGCGGGTGATAATCTCAGATCTTTACTTTCTATACGGTCTTCTGTGAATATGATCCTGGGTTTGTCAGTTCTGGGGATGTAATCGATGACCTGAAGTTTTGAAAGTTTAACAAGGATCTCAATAACTTTGTCAGAGGTCAAACCGGCACGTTTTGCAATATCTTCCTCACGGATAGGAGAAAACTCAGAGAAAATCCCGCTGTATGACCGCAACAATGTTTTTATGAATGGATCATAGTAGGCGTTCTCGACCTGGAACCGGTAAAGAGACTCTTTGTCTGTTTTAATGTAGACACGGGATGGAGTATGAACAGCCTCGCTCAACAAAAGAAATCCTTCTTTTTCAAGGAATTTAAGTGCATTATAAGCAATGATGGGAGGGAAGTTATAGTTCTCGCTGAAATCGCCGATATCGAATTCCGCCATATAATCTTTCCCATTCCCGATGGGTATTTTCAAATAGTTACCCAGAGCCTGGTAGATGTCTCTTATCTTTTGAAGTTCAGGATATGTGGTATCCAGGTTTTTCCGGACTTCTATAATATCGGCTTGTTCATAGAGCAGAACTGCAAACGCAGGTTTTTCATCACGCCCGGCGCGGCCGGCTTCCTGGAAATAAGCTTCAATGCTGTCAGGCAAATCCAGGTGGATCACAAAACGTACATTGGGTTTGTCGATTCCCATTCCGAAGGCATTCGTTGCAACAATGACCTGCCGGGTTTCCTTGATCCATGCCTGCTGATTTTTTTCTCTTTCCTTCGGCTCGAGACCTGCATGGTACCATGTTGCAGAGATTCCCTCCCGTGTGAGGAATCCTGCAATTTCCTTTGTTTGTCGCCTGCTCTTCACATAGATGATCCCCGATCCTTTAACTTTTCTGATGATTGTCAGGATCCTCCTGCGTTTGTCTTCTTCCTTAAATACAAAATAGGTAAGGTTTTTCCTTTCAAAGCTGACCCGGAAGAGATGGGGAGCACGGAAATGCAGTTTGGCCTGGATATCAATGATCACCTCCGGAGTTGCAGTAGCAGTAAGGGCAAGAAGAGGTACTGATGGCAGAATCTCTCGTATCTCGGCGATCCTGAGATAAGGAGGCCTGAAATCATATCCCCATTGTGAAACGCAATGAGATTCATCGACAGCAATGAGATTGACCTTTATGCGCTTTATGGCATCCCGCATCTTATCTGTCGTCAGTCTTTCAGGCGAGACGTACAGCAATTTATTATCACCATAGCGGCAATTATTGAGAACTGTATCAATTTCTGCGGGATACATACCTGAATGGACAGCAGCAGCAGGTATACCTTTTTTCTTCAGGTTCTCGACCTGGTCCTGCATGAGCGAGATGAGCGGTGTGATCACAAGGCATATTCCATCCATTGCCATTGCAGGAACCTGGAAAGTGATCGATTTACCTCCACCGGTTGGTAAGAGTGCCAGGGTGTCCCTGCCGTCAAGGACTGACTGGATAATTTCTTCCTGCAGCGGTCTGAAGGAAGAATAACCCCAGTATTTCAGGAGTATTTGATGTATGGTCACAATGGAGCGATTTAAACAATCACTCTTCTGACAGAGTCAATTACTGTGCCGTCAACCCATTTTATCACGGCTACGATCTCGTCACCGAATTTTGGCTTTTCCGGAACACCACATATTTTCTCAGCTTCTTCCTTCAATTCCTGGATTGTCTTAATTGGCATGTTTGAGTTTTTCATCTTCTCAATAAGATCCTTCCGCAGTGGGTTAATTGCAATCCCCCTTTCCGTTACGATTACATCGATCAATTCTCCCGGACCACATAATGTTGTGACTTTATCAACAATGACAGGGATCCTGTCACGGAAAAGCGGAAGGGGTAAGATGGTGCATTTAGCGAAAAGGCAATTTTGCCAGCCCCCTATTCCATGAAGTAGATATCCATCTGAATGGGTGACAACATTGGCGTTGAAGTCAACGTCTACTTCAGTGGCTCCCAGGATCGTTACATCTACCATAGATGCAAAATTTCCTTTCCCATGATAATTGTAAGAGGTGAATGGACTTGTATTTACATGATGCGGGTTTTCACGCATGGAACGAACACCTTCGAGGTCAAAAGTCTGGCCATCAAGAATATATTCAGTAAGCCCTTCCTCAAGCATCTTAACCAGGTACTTGTTACTTCCTCCCCGTGCAAAACGTGCTTTCCAGTTGCGTTCTTTAAGGATATCTGCGAAATAAATGCCAATTGACAATGCCGTACCTCCGGCACCGGCCTGGAATGAGAACCCGTCACGGATGATCCCTGCCTCATCACAAAACCTTGCGGTCCATTCTGCCAGGAGCAGCCGATCGGGACTCTTCGTCACTTCAGTGGTTCCACTGACTATTTTTTCCGGGATGCCGATCTTATCCGTCACGACCACAAAATCCACAAGGTTCCCATTGATTTGCCAGGGGATACATGGGAAAGGAACCAGATTGTCTGTCACAATGATTACTTTGTCGGCATACTGGCTGTCGGCGAGTGCAAAACCCAGTAAACCGCAGGCAGCAGGACCATCTACGCCATTTGAATTTCCGAATGGATCAGAAGTCGGTGCTGCAATCACAGCAATATCGATGTGGACTTCACCATCCTGGACAGCCTGGTAACGGCCTCCATGTGACCTGAGCACTCCAAGCCCTTTCATTTTGCCTTTTGAGGTAAACCTGCCAAGAGCGCCATTCATGCTACCCTCGATGTGATCTATCGTGCCATCTTCAAGATATTTTGCCAATGGTTCATGACAGGGGAATGAGGCTGACGGGAACCATACAAGATCTTTGACATTCAATTCTTTAGCAATATCAAAGATCTGGTTTGCAACAAGATCACCGTCACGGAAATGATGATGTGTCGAGATTGTCATTCCATCTTTTAGTCCAGAACGGATCAGGGCATCTTTAAGGCTTTCAACAACTTTATTACCGTCATCCGGGTAATCAGCGCATGTTGAGATAAAGGGAGCTGCTTTTCTTCCGGTCGGCTTGAATTTCTCAATACCCATGTATGGAATTGCGGGTTTACCGTTGATTATGGTTGGTACAATCCGCCCTGCTGCATTAGTTAACAGTTTATCATACTTGCTCATAGTTTTCCCTCCAGCTTTCTTTCAGTTTTCCCATTTTTACCGCCTGGTTTATTGTATTCAAAGCTCTCTTAACAACCGGCGGATCAATCATTTTAGTTCCGATTGAAACAACGCCAAGTCCTTGTTCTGTTGCTTTATGATAGGCAACTACGATCTTCATTGACTTTTCTATCTCATCATTTGCAGGTGCAAAGTTTTCATGAATAACCCTGATCTGCCTGGGATGGATACATCCCATCCCATCAAATCCCAATGCCTTGGACACAAGGACATTTTGCTTTAACCCCTCCATGTCGCCGACATCAGAAAATACAGAATCGATAGGCTGAATTCCAGCTGCCCTGGCAGCATTCACTATCATACTTCTTGCAAAGAAGGATTCTTTTCCTTCCCTTGTCCTGCTGGTTCCCAGGTCTGCGGTGTAATCTTCAAGTCCTATGGCCATTGCAACAACATTATCTGAAGCCCCAATAGCATAAGCATTTATCACACCCAATGCATTTTCAATGATTGGCATAATCCATACAGGATTCTTTTGCTTTGTTTTTTTGCGGATCATTTCAATCCTTTTATTGACATCCGAGATCTGTTCAGGTTTCTCGCATTTTGGCACCAGTACAAGGTTGACGTGATGTGGAACAAGCCATTCGAGGTCGTCTAGTCCTCTTTCCCCCTGGTTTATCCTGACCATCCTCTCCGCCCCGTAAAAATCAATGGCACGGAGCGCATTTCTGACCAGGTAACGGGCTTCATCTTTCTTATCAGGCGCAACGGCATCTTCAAGATCAAGGATGATCCCGTCAGGCCGGTGAATCCCGGCATTGATCATCAGGCTTGGAGTATTACCGGGCAGGTAAAGTCTTGAGATCCGGCTACGGTCTTTTTCAGTTGAATTTTGGTTTTGGGGTAACAAATCGGGCAGAAATTCTTTTGAAGAAGAAATCTGCTTTTTAATGGCAGCTTCGATCCTGGCTATCAGGACCAGAGGTAGAGCCCCCGAGTCTTCGATCTTTAAGACAGCATTACGGATCCCAAAGAAGTCAAGTACTTCTCTCGCGAGTTTCCGGTTTGCATTGCCATACATCACCTCAACCTTGCTTTCCAGCACGATTTCCAGCCCTCCGTTATCCTTTAGTGCAAAGGTCATAAAACAATCCGACCTGACTCCCTTGCCTTTATTCCCTGTTGTGATGATCTGTTCCATAAGATTTATCCTTTTCTGTAGAATCGAACATCAAAAATAGGAAAAAGTCGTGAGATTGTTGTTGCGTCAGATAAAGGCTCACAAAAAACGTAGAACCATTTAAATGTGGGAATCATGTAACTTATTTCCATGAATGTGTAATAGTTGTAAACAATAGTGCAATTACTTTTATAAACCGATAATAAAGAGCGCATTTTGTCATAAAAATCAAAAGTCATGAATACCATAGTTGGGGTATATGATACCCATGAAAAAGCAATCGAAGCTGTCCAGGAGCTAAAACGCACCGGATATCCTGTTCAACAGGTTTCCCTTATCGGTAAGGCAGTGATTATAGATGATCTCATCCGTACAAAGCATAATAGAGAGATTAGAAATGTACCGGCAATCACTGGTGCTATCCTTGGACCTATTCTGGGAATACTCACCGGCGTGAAATTGTTTGCAATTCCCGGATTGGGATTCCTATTCGGAATAGGCGCCGTCCTGGGTGCATTGGCCGGTTTTTCCTTTGGCATTATTTGCGGGGGTGTCCTATCACTCATTGCCATCTTCGTAATCAAAAGCCGCGCTGTTTTAAAATACAATGAACATATTGAGGAGAAAGGGTTTCAGGTAATTGCCCATGGAAATAACGAAGAGGTCAACAAGGCTAAAGAAATCCTTGATGGTTATAAGAATAAGACAGAGATCAGATAAGCATTGAAAATGAACACAAAAAGAATCACAACAGCACTATGTTTTATTGTATTTATAGTCACAATAATGGCATGTAATAATGGTCAGGGAATGATGCATGGAAGCCACCCGACGGGTATGAATGCTTACAATTGGACAGAGATTCTAATTAGTTTAGGTATCATAGGTGTCGTATGTTTGATTGGGATTATAAGCTGGGTTATAATCTCTAAGAGGAAATCATAATAGTTAATTACTGTCCATAAAATGGAATATTATTCTGGTATGTTATTCGGAATATTTGGTTGACGACACAAAACGTTTACAATAGTTCATCATATTATTTATTTAGAAATCGTCTTATCAGATTAAACATTTCACGAACATGAAAACAAAAAAAATGAAAAAGGTATTGATTGCTCTGGATTATGATCCGACCTCACAAAAAGTAGCAGAAACAGGTTTTTCATTCGCTAAAACAATGGGTTCTGAGGTTATTTTGATGCATGTAATGTCAGATCCGGTGGATTATTCTTCCATGGAATATTCTCCCAGACTTGGGTATACGGGGTATAAGAATACAGAGAAATTGCAAATAGAAAGTATTGAAGGTCTGAAAAACGAATCTCAACAATTTCTTGATAAATCAAAACATCACCTCGGTGATAATTCCATTAAAACCCTGGTAAAAGATGGTGATTGTGCGGAAGCTATTTTAAAGACTTCAAAAGACCTGCATATAGATATTATTGTCATGGGCTCTCATAGCAGGAGATGGTTGGAAAATATTGTTATGGGTAGTGTTACAGAAAAAGTTTTACATCACACTTCAATACCACTTTTCATTGTTCCGACTAAAAAAACATAATTAAGATGAAAAGTGAAAACCACATTAGACAAATCTCAACTCCTTTTTTCGTAGAGGACCGGGATGTTCTTGGACAACCTAAAGGAATAAATGTCTTGCAAAGGTTTAAACATAAATTAATACACACACCTGATCTGAATGTCACATATGCCGGCCTTGGTAAAAGAACTATTGCTAAACTTATTGATTTGACGATTGTATTTATTCCTCTATTGATCTTAGAAATGATTCTTTTTAAATTCAATTACACAAACAATGATTTCAATACTTACAGATTTTTCATAGTCATAATTATATGGATCTTTTACAATAGTGTATTTGAAACATCTGTTTATCAGGCAACCATTGGGAAAATAATACTAAACTTGAAAGTCATTGGCCTGTATGGAAAAAGAATAAATGTTGTAAGGTCATTTTTCAGATGTATCACTACAATTATTTCAATCTTGCCAATAGGGCTTGGAATATGGTATATTACAACCGACCCCAAAAAACGAGCCTGGCATGATTTGATAGTAGGTACTTATGTTATAAAATCATAATGAAAGAAAATCCTTTAAAAGCATTGGAAAAGCTCGGTCAATCAATTTGGCTCGACTACATACGACGTGATCTGATCATAAGCGGTGAGCTTCGACGTTTGATCAGGGAGGATGGACTACGGGGAATGACCTCGAACCCATCCATCTTTGAGAAATCTATTGCGGAGAGCCATATTTATGACAAGGAAATTCATGACTTAGCCCTCCAGAAAAAAAATGTTAAAGCAATCTATGAAATTATCAGCCAGATCGATGTCCAGAATGCTGCTGACGAATTCAGAACTGTTTATGACAAGACGGATGGTAAAGATGGATATGTCAGCCTGGAGGTCAACCCTCATATGGCGC
>Ga0181533_1002542_pt1 | contig 21203 bp, 20 predicted proteins | sample PEATcosm2014_Bin_45_FD_119772 | JGI IMG/M metagenome (GOLD analysis project Ga0181533, IMG submission 119772) | Peatland microbial communities from MTU Mesocosm Facility, Houghton, MI, USA - PEATcosm2014_Bin11_60_metaG | ecosystem: Environmental > Terrestrial > Soil > Wetlands > Peat | place...
ACGGTTCGTCGACTTCGACCACGAGTTCGTCGGCCGGCCCACCCTCGACAAGGAGCGGGCGGACGGGACCCCGGTGCGCTTCGCGGGGATGCAGACGGACGAGGCGGGGGCGATCCCCCGTCACGGAACGCCGATCCTGTCGAACGGCCAGCGCGTCGCCGAGGCGACGAGCGGCGGCCTCGCGCCGGGACTCGGCCGGGGGATCGCGCTCGCCTACCTGCCCCGCGCCCTCCTCGCCCCCGGGACCCCGGTCTCGCTCGATATCCGCGGGCGGGCGGCTCCGGGTCGGGTCGTCCCGCTCCCGTTCGTGCGCTCCCCGCCGACGCGAGAGTAAATAGTCGGATGCACCCATTGACCGGAGCGACGATGGCCGCCGACGTCGGGAGCCGTCCGTTCGTCGGCCGGGTCGAGGCCGTCGAAGCGCTCCATCGGCGGTTCGAGGACGCCCGTGCCGGGACCGGCGGGGTCACGCTCATCGTCGGGGAGACCGGGGTGGGCAAGTCGGCCCTCGTCCAGAGCCTCGTCCGGGACATGCGGGCCCGGGGGGTCCGCGTCCTCGAAGGTCGCGCGCCCCCGCTCGATGCTCCCCCGCCGTTCGCCCTCCTGCGGTCCGCGCTGGAGGAGGCGCGCGTCGACGACGCGCAGGCGCCCGAGGCGGCGGGTCCCGAGGGGATCCTCATCGGGTTCGCGCCGCGCCTCGACGACGCGCTCCTACGGACGCCGGTCCGGATCGAGAACCGCCTCCTCGCCGCCCTCGGGGAGGCCGACGACCGGGGCGTGGGCCTGCGCGACCCGCTCTGGTCGGCGCTCGCCGATCAGTTCGGCGAGTTCACCCGACGCGGGCCGACCGTCCTCGTGCTGGAGGACCTCCACCGGGCGGACGATCGATCCCTCGAAGGCGTCGAGTTCCTCGCCCGCCAGTTCCAGGACCGGCCGCTCTGGATCCTCGCCACCGTGCGCCCGTACGCCTCGCTCCCTCCGATGCGGCGCACCCGCCTCGAAACGCTCGAGAAGGCGACCGAGGCCCGACGGATCGTCCTGCGCCCCTTCAATTCCGGCGAGGTCGCCGACTTCCTCCACGGGCGCGAGCCCGACCGTCGGTTCACCGACGCGGAGATCGCCCGGCGCTACTCCGAGACCGGCGGGAACCCCCTCCTGCTCGAACAGATCGACCGACGCCCGCGCGGGCCGGACGGCGCCTCGGCCGCGGGCTCGCCGCCGGGCCCGGCCGGGGCCGGGGGGACCTTGCCCCTCGGCGAGGGAGAGGAACGCACGCTCGCCGTGGCGGCGGTGATCGGCCCCGAGGTGCCGTTCGAGGTCCTGTTGCGCGCGAGCGGCGAGGAGGAGGAGCGGCTCGCGGAGGCCGTCGACGGCCTGGTCGGCCACGGCCTCCTCTTGGAGCGCCCCGGCGAGCTCCTCTCGTTCGCCGACGAGCGGTACCGGGCGGAGCTCTACGACCGGCTCACGGCGAGCCGGCGGCGGCTGCTCCATCGACGGGTCGGCGAGGCGCTCGAGGAGAAGGGGGTCGGGGACCTCGCAACGATCTACGCGCTCGCCCGCCACTACTACCTCGGCAAGGCCGACGAGAAGTCCCTCGAGTACAACCGGGCGGCCGCGGAGGTCGCCGAGCGGGCCTCGTCGCCCGAGGCGGCGCGGGACCACCTCGAGCGGGCGCTCGAGAGCTTCCGACGCCTTCACCCCGACGACTGGACCGGCGAGACCGAGCTCGTCCTCGCGCTCGCGCAACAGGTCGGCCACACGGGGGAGCTCAAGGAGGCGGAGGCGCTCCTGCGCCGCCACCTCGGCCGCAAAGGGCTCCTGAAACGCCTCCCGCCGCACATCGTCGCGCTGCTCGAGCTATACCTCGCCCGCATCCTGTCCGACCGCGGCGAGTGGAACGTCGCCGAGAAGATGACCGAGCGGACCCTACGCTCCTTCGACCTCTCGGGGCACCTCCCCGCGCAGGTCGGTCTCCACCGGTTGCGGGGGGAGGTCCTGTACCACCTCGGTCGGTACCCCGAGGCCCTCGACGAGCACACGGAGGAGCTGCGGTTGGCCCGGGAGATGGGCGACGACCGGGCGGCCGAGCTCGGTCGGTCCCGACGGGCGAACGTCCTCGCGATGATGGGGCGCGAGTCGGAGGCGCTGGAGGAGGGCCGGGGGGCCGCCGAGGCGCTGGAGCGGTTGGGCGATCTCCGGGAGGCCGCCTACGCCCGCATGCTGGTCGGGGTGGTGACCGCCGGGCAGCGCGTCCAGCCGCGCAAGCTCGACGAGGCGATCACCGAGCTCCGGGAGGCGCTCCGCCTCGCGGAACGGGCCCACGACCTCCGCCGCGCCGGCTGGGCGCTGTTCAACGAGGCCGACCTCCTCCACGACGCCGGCCAGCCCGACCTCGCGGCCGAGCGCAACGCCCGCGCCCGGGAGATCCTCGAGCGGATCGGGGACCGGTCCGGTCTCGTGCAGTCGATGATCGTCGAGGGAAAGATCTCGCTCGGCCGGGGCGACTACGACCGGGCCGAGGCCGATCTCCTCGAGGCGTACCGGCTCGTCCGGGAGCTGAAGGCGCCCGCGGACGAGGTCGACGTCGTCCTGCGCCTCGCGCAGCTCTCCTACGCGCGGGGGGACCGGGCGAGCGCCTCCCGCCGCGTCCGGGAGCTGGAACGCCAGAACCTCACCGCCCTGCGTCCGGACATCGCGGACGAGTTCGAGCGGCTGAAGCGCGCGCTCTCGTCGGGCCGCGGGAGCTCGGATGAAGCGCGGGCGTGACGGACCCGCGACCGACCTCCGCCGCACGGTCCGGGCCGCCCTGGAGGAGGACCGGGTCGCCCGGGACCGCACGACGCGCTCGATCCTTCCCCGGCCGGTTCCGGCCGAGGGGGTGGTGACCGCCCAGGCCCGCGGAACGCTCTCCGGGATCGAGGCCGCGCGCCTCGCCGCCCGGCTGGTCGGCGTGACGATCCGGCGGAGCCTCGCCGACGGCGCCCCCGTGCGCCCGGGCACGGTCGTCCTCGTCGTGCGCGGCGACGCCCGTCGGATCCTGGCCGTCGAGCGGACGCTCCTCAACTTCCTGATGCATGCGAGCGGGGTGGCGACGGCGACGGCGCGCGCCGTCCGGGCGGCCGGCACCGCCCGCCCACTCGAGGTCTGGGGGACCCGCAAGACCCTGCCCGGCCTCCGCGACCTCGAGCGGGCCGCGGTCCGGCACGGCGGGGGCCGACCCCACCGGCGGGATCTCGCGGCCGGGCTCCTGGTGAAGAACAACCACCTCGCCCTCGTCCCCCTCGAGGCGGCGATCGGCCGCGCGCGCCGGGGCGCCCGACGCGGCGAACCGGTCGAGGTCGAGGTCCGGTCGGCCGCCGCGGCGCTCCGGGCCGCGCGCGCGGGCGCGGGCGCCCTCCTGCTCGACAACCGGACCCCGGGCGAGGCGCGGGCGATCGTGCGGGCGCTCGAGCGGGCCGGGCTGCGCCGCGGCCGGTGGATCGAGCTGTCGGGAGGGATCACCCCGTCGGGGATCGCCCGATTCCGACGGACGGGCGCCGACGCGGCGAGCCTCGGCGCGCTCACGCACTCCTCGCCGGCGCTGCCGTTCCACCTCGTCCTGCGCCCCACCGAGTTAAGACGCCGCGCCGCCTAGTCACGGCGAGAACGGCCCACGATGTCGATCGAGGCGGAGATCCTCCGCATGAAGGACGAGCGGGACGCCGTCCTGCTCGCCCACAACTACCAGCGCCCCGAGGTCCAGGACCTCGCGGACTTCGTGGGCGACTCGCTGTACCTGTCGCGACGGGCGATGGAGTCCGACCGGTCGGTGATCGTCTTCGCCGGGGTCCGCTTCATGGCCGAGACGGCCAAGATCCTGAACCCGAGCCGGACCGTCCTGCTGCCCGACCTGAAGGCCGGCTGCGGCCTCGCCGATGCGATCACCGCGGAGCAGTTGCGGACCTGGAAGGCGGAGCACCCCGGGGCGGTCGTCGTGGCGTACATCAACACCTCGGCCGACGTCAAGGCCGAGTCCGATTACTGCTGCACGAGCTCGAACGCCATCAAGGTCGTCGAGCAGATCCCGCCGGACCGGGAGATCCTGTTCCTCCCCGACATGTTCCTCGGCGATTACGTCCGACGCAAGACCGGCCGCCGGATGCACCTGTGGGTCGGCGACTGCCCGGTCCATGCCCGGCTCCGCCCGGAGGATGTCGCCCGGGCCCGGTCCGCCCATCCGGGCGCCCCGCTGATCGCCCACCCCGAATGCGGGTGCGCGAGCCAGGTCCTGCCCGAGGTCGACCGGGTCCTGTCGACGGACGGGATGGTCCGGTTCGCCGAGGAGACCCGGGTCCCCGAGGTCGTCGTGGCGACCGAGGTGGGGATCCTGCACCGGATGCGGCGGCTGAACCCGACGACCCGGTTCACGCCCCTCGACGCCGGGGCGATCTGTCCGTACATGAAGGAGATCGAGCTCGAGGACGTTCGCGACTCCCTCCTCCACCTGCAGCACCGGATCGAGGTCGCGCCCGCGATCGCCGAGCGGGCCCGCCGGGCGCTCGAGCGGATGGTCGCCGCGTAGGGGAGAACCCTCAGAGCCGGGGCACCACGGGCCCGAACCCGTGGACCCACATCGCGTAGGCGCCGGCGAGCAGTACGAGGGCGCCGACGAACACGGTGCCGATCGCCGCCCACGACGGCTTCCTCGTCAGGTAGAAGTGCGGGCTGAGCGGGTTCAGGCGCGAGGAGAGGAACGAGCCGCCCGAGCCGAGGAGTACGAGGCCGAGCAGCGCGGGGAGGAGGACGCTGTACCTCCCGAGGTACGCCCCGATCGCGACGACCACGATCGCCACCGGGATCGCCGCGTGCGACCGACGGGATTCCACCTCGGCGGCACGGTTCGCATGTGCGACCGGGCGCGCGTAGACCCGGGACGTCGACACGAAACACGCGTCGCCGGACGGGTAAATGAACCCGTCCGTCCAGTGGAACCGCGCCCGTCCGGGACGGACGGTTAATGAGGCCGGGGGCGTACGGGGTTTCGTGGCCGATTCCCCCTCGCCCCCCCGCGACCGGGCCCCGTCCGCCGGCCCATCGCCGGCCGGCCTGCCGACCGGGGTCCGGCTGCCCGAGCCGCCTCCGTTCCGGGCCCACCCGCTCGCGGCGCCCGGAGCGTGCGTCAACTGCGGGACGGCGATCGGTCCGACCCGGGTCTTCCCCCGCTGCTGGGAGTGCGGACGGGCCCTGTGCGCGGAGTGCTACTGGCGGCACGGGCTCTCCCCGGCCGACCACCGGTGCGCGGGGTGCGCGGCCCGCGGACCCCCACCCTCGGCGTCGATCTCCGGCGGTCGGGTCACCCCGCCCTAGGCCGCCGCGCGCGCCCCGACGGTCTTCCCCCGGTCCATTCCCTCCACGGGCGGGCATTCGTGACGTCCTCGCGGGTCGCTCCGGCGCGCCGGGCCAGCCCGAGAGCGATCTCCCGCGTCGGGGACCCTTCGGTCTCCCCGATGCCGGTCGGCACCGCGAGCGGGACCCTCATCTCGCGGGCGGTCCGCGCCGCCGAAGAGTCGATCCGCTCGGAGCCCGGGCCGGTCTCGATGGCGGCACCGAGCTCCCGCGCGAGCTCGAGCGACCGGTGGACCTCCGCCCCCTCCCCGCCCCAGTGGGCGAGCAGACGGACGTTCGGCCATGACCCCCGGCCTGTCGGCGGCTCGGTCCCGGACGGGGAGGGCCGCAGCACGAGATAATCGGCCCCCGCACGGAGGAGCTCCTCCGTCGGCGTATCGGGGGTGACCTCCACGACGGCGAGCCACCGGACCGCGCCGTCTCCCGTCGCGCGAATCGAGCGGCGGAGCTCCTCCGGGGCGAGTCGGAGCCGCCCGTCCTCCCCCGGGGCGCCGACGACGACGCCGACGTAGCCGAGCCCGGCCGCCTCCGCCCGGTCCCGGGCGCGGACCAGCGCGTCCGGCCCGTCCTCCTCCGCAAGGTGCAGGTGGAGCTCCCCGGCGAGATCGCCCGCCTCGACCAGGCGGGGAAGCCGGCCGGCGCGGGCGTCGTCGATCTCGCCGCGGTCCTCCCGGAGCTCCGGGGGGATCCACGGGAGCCCGAGGAGAGCGTACACCTCCTCCTCCGTACGTCCTCCGACCCGCTCCTCGCCGCGGAAGACGCCGTACTCGTTGATCTTCAGGCCGCGGTCGCGGGCGAGGGACCGGAGCCGCACGTTGTGATCCTTCGACCCGGTGAAGTACTGCAGCGCCGCACCGAAGGCGTCCGGCTCGACGACCCGCAGATCGACCTGCAGGCCGCCCCGCAGCAGGACGGTCTCCTTCGTTCCGCCGCGCATGCGGACCTCGGCGACCTCGGGGAGTCCGGAGAAGACCTCGAACACCTTCTCCGGGGCGTCGGAGGTCACCAGCACGTCGAGGTCGCCGACCGTCTCGCGGCACCGGCGGAAGCTTCCGGCGATCTCGACGCGGTCCGTGGGGGCCCGGGAGCGCAGCGTCTCCCGGATCGACCGTGCGAGCGCATAGACCGTCTCGATCGGTACCCGGGCCGATGGCGGAGCGGCCGCGGCCGCCTCGAGCGCCGTCCGGATCTGCGAGATCTTCCGCGGCCCGAACCCTTTGAGCGCATCCAACCGGCCGGCCTCGATCGCTCCCCCGAGGTCCTGCCGGCCGGTGACGCCGAGCTCGGTCCAGAACCGGCGCGTCGTCTTCGGGCCGATCCCCGGGAGGCGCATCAGCTCGACGAGCCCGGCGGGGATCTCCCCGCGCAGCCGCTCGAGGTAGCCGATCCGGCCGGTCGCGAGGTACTCCCGGATCTTCTCCTCGATCGCCTCCCCCACTCCGGGCACGTCCCGGAGGCCCCCGCGGCCCGCGACGGCGGAGAGCTCCTCGGCGAGCGTCTCGATCGAGCGCGCGGCGCGGCGGTACGCCTCGGGCTTGAACCGCTCCCCGTTCAGGTCGAGGAGGTCGGCGATCTCGCGGAGCAACTCGGCGGCCTCCGCGTTCGAAGGCATGGTCCCGGAGGTACCCCGGGCGCCCATAGTCGTTCCGACGCTAGGGCGTGAGGCCGGCCCCGAGGTCGATCCAGACCCGATGGGCGACCGTCCGGAACCCGAGGCGCTCGTAGAGGCGCCGGGCCTCGGCGCGGTCCTCGCGCACGTAGAGGCCGACCCCGGCTCCGGCGGCGGTCGCGGCCGTGACGATGGATGCCACGAGCCGGTGGCCGAACCCCCGGCGTCGGGCCGCCGGCTCGACGTAGACCCCGGCGACGATCCATACGTGGGGCAGCCGGACCGCCGCCCTCGCCACCCCGACGAGCCGTCCGGCGTCGAACGCCCCCCAGAGGGCGTCGGTCGCGGGGTCGAGGCCGGGGTACTCGGCCGTCTGCGGGTCCTGCTGCCGCCGGGCCCACGCCCGGAGCTCGGGCCCCTCCGGCCCGGCGATCGGACGGACCGCGCCCGGGCCGTCGGGCGGCTCGGCCCGCCGCTCCGGCGATCGGAGCATCATGCGCTCGGGATACTCCCGTCCGCCTCCCCGCGCGGCGAGCACCGGGGCGCGGGCCTCGGGGGGAACGATGGCCACCAGCGGCCGCGCGGGCAGGCCGCGCGCGAGACCCTCGGACCCCGGGCCCGTGCCGTACCAGTGGACGATCGCGGCCGCGGGGAGCCCGCGCCAGACGAGAAGGTAGCCGACGGTCGTCCCCCGGCGGACCGCGGACACGAACCGGACCGTCCCCGGATGGCGATCGAGGTCCCAGAGCGCGTACGCGTGCTCCACCGGCTCCCGCGCGGCGACCTCTTCGAGCCACCCCCGGTCGATGGTCGGGCGGAGCTCGACCGGCGCGTCCATGCACCGGAGGGCAGCCGCGGGCGATAGTTACCAGCGCCGTCGTCGTCGTCGCCTCCGTGCGCGGCCGGACAACGGTAAATCCGCCGAACCCTGGATGGAGTCGTGCGTCCGCATCGACCGACGGCCGCCTTTCCCGAGCACATCGAGTCGCTGTACGCCCGGTTCCCGTTCGACCGGTCCGTGGCCGATGACCCGATCTCCGTCGTCCGACCCCTCGCCACGGACCGCCGACGGGCCGAGATCGCGGGCGTCTTCGCCTCGACCCTGTCGATCGGGAATACCGCGGCGATCCGGGGGGCGATCGGGCGTCTCGCCGAGTCGGTCGAGGGAGACGTCGGCCGTCTGGTCGACCCTCGGTGGGCGGACCGTCGGTCCGAGCGGCTGCGCGCGTTCCGGCACCGCTGGATCCGAGGAGAGCAGCTCGAGTACCTGGCGGGTCGACTGACCGACTACTACCGGGAGGAGGCCTCCCTCGAGACCGCGTTCCTTCGCGGCCTCGAGGCGCGCGGCTTTGCCGGAGGCATCGATCGCCTCGCCCGTACCCTGCGGGGGACCGAGGACCGGTCCCGAGTTCCGCCGAGGGGATACTCGGCCCTGTTCCCGAGCCCGCTCGAACCGGCCGGCAGTCCCGCGAAGCGGCTCACCCTGTTCGTCCGGTGGATGGTCCGCGACCGCTACCCGGACCTCGGCTGCTGGCGTCGCGTGCCGACCGGCGAGCTCCGCATCCCCCTCGACCAGCACGTCCACTGGATCGCCTACCACCTGGGGCTGACCGGCCGACGCGCGCGCTCGTGGGCGACCGTCGAGGAGGTCAGCGAGGCGTTGCGGCGGATCGACCCGATCGACCCGGCGAAGTTCGACTTCGTCCTCTGCCACACCGGCATATCGGGCGACTGCCCGAAGGAACGGGAGATCGACGTCTGTGGCCCCTGCTCGGTGCGTCCCGACTGTCGACTCTGGCGGGGGCGGACGGTGGCGGCGTGAGCGAGACCTTCGGATCGCTGCGGATCGACCCCGGCCTCCTCGCCCGGTACCGGGAAGCGGGCGGGAAGATCGCCTGGCGACCGGCCCCGAAGGGCGGCGAGCGTCCGGCCGGCCGTCGCGGACGCATCGCGCATCTGAACGACGAGGACGCGCGGATCGAGGAGTGGGGCCGGGAGCCCCGGGTCGGCGTCGCGGTCGACCCGGGCCCGCTGGGGGCCCTCGTGCTCCTCCTGGAGATCGATCGGCGGGGTCTGCCGGAGGCGCTCGGGGCCCAGGAGGCGGGTCGGGACCCCGCCTTTCCCTCGGGCGCGATCGTGGCGGCCTGGGGCGACGAGCGCGTCCCCACGGACTCGCGACCCCGCCTCGAGGACCTCGTCGAACTCGCCCGGTACGCCCTTGCCTAGAGCGCGGAATCGTTATATTTCCGAATAATCCGCCCCGCGAATACTTAGGACTCCGAATGGTTGCCACGGTGACGGCCGACGAGCGCGAGAGGACGGCGGCGGACGTCGTGGAGCTGGCCGACCTCCTCCACGAGATCGTGCGCTCCTCCCTCCGTCGGCTTCACCCGGCCCTCGGCGAGGAAGGGATCACGATGGGGCAGTTCTGGGCGCTCCATCTCGTCTCCAGCCGGGAGGCGGCCTCCGTCAGCACGGTCGCGCGGCACCTCGGGGTCTCGGCTCCGACCGTCTGCGCCAACGTCGACCAGCTCGCCGCCGCCGGCCTCGTGCGCCGGCACCGCTCCGAGCGGGACCGCCGCTCGGTCACGCTCTCCCTCACCCCCCTCGGGCGCCGGGTCGAGGCCCGGGTCTGGAACCAGGTCGCGGGCCGGATCGCGGACGCCACCGAGGGGATCCCCCCGGCCGACCTGGGGACGGCCGTGCGGGTCTTCCGGGACCTCGAGCGCCGCCTCCGGTCGAACGGCGGGACGCGCCGGGAGGCGGCGTGAGCCTCCCGGCCCCTCCCCGAACGGCCGCCGGCACGCCGTACGACCCCCACTCCGCGCGGGCGGTGATGGTCGTCCTCGCCGTGATGGCGCTCATGGTCACGTACGTCGAGACGATGGTCCTGCCGGCGTTCAGTGCGTTCATCACCTTCTTCGACAACGCGCCGGGGACGACGGTCGTCTGGATCGTTTCGGCGTACCTGCTCGTCGGTACCGTCGCGACCCCCATCTTCGGGAAGCTCGGCGACAAGTACGGCAAGAAGCGGATGCTGCTCCTCGTGATGGGCCTCTACGCCGTCGCGGTCAGCGTCGCCGGCTTCACGCCGAACCTCGGGGCGGCGCTCGGGATCGACCGGGCACGCCAGATCTACCTGCTCATCGGCGCCCGGGCGTTCCAGGGCCTCGGGATGGGGATGTTCCCGCTCGCGTTCGCGATGATGCCCGAGGTCTTCCCCGCGGCGCGCGTCGGCCAGGCCCAGGGGATCGTCTCGGGGATGTTCGCGGGGGGTGCCTCCCTCGGGCTCGTCGGCGGCGGCTACGTCACGTTCCGGTTCGGCTGGCAGCTGACCTACCACACCGTCACGCCGATCGCGATCCTGCTCGTGGTCCTCGCGTACGTCTACCTCCGGGAGTCCCCCCACCTCTCCCCGAAGCCGATCGACCTCCCCGGGATCGGGAGCCTCGGCTTCGCGCTCGCGATGGCGCTGTTCGGGATCACGGAAGGGACGTACTGGGGCTGGACGAACCTGTCGGCGGTCACGCTCGCCGGCGTGCCGTGGGGCGTGCCGGAGTTCTTCCTCCTCGCGCTCGCCGGCCTGCTGTTCTTCCTGTACTGGGAGCCGCGGGCCCCGACCCCGGTCGTCTCGTTCCGGGCCCTCCGGGAACGGAACATCTGGATCTCGAACGTGAACGGGGTGATCGTCGGGCTCGGGATGTTCCTCATCTTCGTGTCGCTGACGCTCCTGGTCGAGGACAAGGCGCCGCCCGGGTTCGGCTACAACGGGTTCCAGATGGGGCTCGTCGCGCTCCCCGCGTCGCTCGGGATGCTCGCGCTCGCCCCGCTCTGGGGGCGCTGGGTCGCGGCGAAGGGACCGAAGCCGGTGATGCTCGCCGGGTTCACGGTCATGGGGCTCGGGGCGCTCGGGCTCGCCGTCTTCCACTCGACGGTCGTCGAGCTGATGGTGTTCGTCGTCCCGACGCTCGTCGGGAACGTCGCGGTGCTGATCGCCATGTCGAACATCATCGTGCTCTCCGTCTCCCCGAGGGAGCTCGGGATCCAGACGGGGATGAACCAGACGTTCCGGAACCTCGGGAGCGCGGTCGGGCCCGTGATCGGGGCGACCGCGGTCGCGAGCTTCACTACGCGACTCCTCGTCGCGCCGCCCCCGGCCCCCCCGGTGTGGGTGAGCGTCCCCGCGGCCACCGGGTTCGTCCTCCTCTTCGCCGTCACCGCGGGCGTGGCCCTGGTCGGGCTGGTCCTGTCGCTCGGCCTGAGGAACTACCGGTTCCACGCCGACGGGAGCCGCCTCGGGGCGCGCTCCACCGCCCGCGCGGAGCCGGCCCCCGCGGCCGAGGAGCCGGCGCCCGTCCCGATGGCGGAGCCGTCCCCGTAGGACCGAGCGGTCCCGGGGAGCGCGGCGTCCCTACGAGCAGCCGCTCGTGGAGCCGCAGACCGTGCACGCGTAGCAGGTTCCGGAGCGGACCATGATCCCGCCGCACAGGGCGCACGCCGGCGCGTCCTCCGAGACCCCCCCGCTCGCGTCCGGGGAGAACGCGTCGAGCGGTCGGGTCTCGAACTTCACCGTCTGGCTCGCGCCCGCCTTCGCCGCCGCGGCGGCCCCGAGGTGCCCGTTCCCGTTGCCCTCGACCGGCCCCTCGAGGCCGATCGCCCGCCGCTCGTCCTCCGTGAGGAACTCGAGCGCGAGCCAGCGGGCCACGTAGTCGGGGATCGACTTCGCGAAACGGATCCGCGGGTTGTTGGTCGCCCCCGCCGGTTCGAACCGGAGGTGGGCCAGCTTGCGCACGAGGTCCTTGAGCGGCACCCCGTGCTGGAGCGCCATCGACATCGAGATCCCGAGCGAATCCATCAGCCCGTTGACCGTCGACCCTTCCTTCGTCACCCGGAAGAAGATCTCGCCGGGCCGCCCGTCGGGGTACAGGCCGACCGTGACGTACCCGTCGTGGCCGCCGACCGAGAAGTGGTGGGTGAGCGCCCGGCGCTCGTCGGGCAGCCGCTCCCGGGCCGGCCCCCTCGGGCCGACCGGCCCGCCGGCCTTCCCCTTGCCCGTCTCGAACGGCTGGGACGCCTTGCAGCCGTCCCGGTACAGGGCGACCGACTTGACGCCGAGACGCCACGCCTCGAGGTAGATCCTCTCGATCTCCTCGACGGTCGCCTCGCTCGGAAGGTTGATCGTCTTCGACGCGCCGCCCGACAGGAACGGCTGGACCGCGCCGAGCATCTTGAGGTGGCCCATCGGCGGGATCGTCCGGCTCCCGCCGGCCGGCGCGAGGGCGCAGTCGAACACGGGGAGGTCCTCGGGCTCGAGCCCCGGCGCGCCCTCGATCGTCCCGAACCTCTCGAGGTGGGCCGTGACCGCCCGCACCTCCTCGGCGCGGTAGCCGAGCGCGGCGAGGCCGTCCGGGACGGTGCGGTTCACCATCCGGAGCACCCCTCCGCCGACCAGGTTCTTCGTCTTGACGAGCGAGAGCTCCGGCTCGAGGCCGAGGGTGTCGCATCCCATCAGGAGCCCGATCGTCCCGGTCGGGGCGATGACCGAGATCTGCGCGTTGCGGTAGCCCCACAGTTCGCCGGCCTGCACGGTCTCGTGCCACCGGTCGACCGACGCCTGGACGAGGGCGGCGAGGCGGGGGTCGCCCGGGACGATCCGCTCGGCGGCCCTCGCGTGCTTGCTCATCACGCGGAGCATCGGCGCCCGGTTCTTCTCGAACCCGGCGAACGGTCCCATCCGCTTCGCGATCTCGCCGGACATGTGGTATCCTTCCGCGGAGAGCATCGCCGAGACGCCCGCCGCGAGCGCCCGGCCCGCGTCCGAGTCGTACGCGAGCCCGTAGTGCATCAGGAGCGCCCCCAGGTTCGCGTAGCCGAGCCCGAGGGGCCGGAAGTCGTGGGAGTTCTGGGCGATCGGGGCGGTCGGATAGCTCGACGCGTCGACGACGATCTCCATCGCGAGGATCATCGTGCGGACCGCCTGGCGGAACAGCTCGACGTCGAGGAGGCCCTTCGCGTCGAGGAACCGCATCAGGTTGATCGACGCGAGGTTGCACGCGGAGTCGTCGAGGAACAGGTACTCGCTGCACGGGTTCGAGGCGTTGATCCGCCCCGAGTTCGGCGACGTGTGCCAGTCGTTCGTGACGTCGTCGAACTGGACCCCGGGATCCCCGCACCGCCAGGCGGCGTAGGCGAGCTTCCGCCAGAGCTCGCGGGCCCGGTAGGTCGCCGCGACGGAGTGGTCGGTCCGGTTGTACGTCGTCCACTCGGCGTCCCGGGTGACCGCCTCCATGAACGCATCGGGGATCCGGACCGAGTGGTTCGCGTTCTGGTAGGCGATCGACGCGTACGCCGAGTCGGGGTCGGTCCCGTCGAAGTTGGAGGAGTACCCCTCGCGGATCAGCGCGAGCGCCTTGTCCTCCTCCTTCACCTTGCAGTCGATGAAGTCGAGGATGTCGGGGTGGTCCATGTTGAGGATCACCATCTTCGCGGCGCGCCGGGTCGTTCCGCCGGACTTGATCACGCCCGCGAGGGCGTCGAACGCACGCATGAACGACACGGGGCCCGAGGCGATCCCGCCGCCGGCGAGACGCTCCCGGCTCCCGCGGAGCGGGGAGAGGTTGGTCCCCGTGCCGCTCCCGCCCTTGAACAGCCGCCCCTCGCTCGTCGCGAGCGCGAGGATCGAGTCCATGTCGTCCTGGATCGACTGGATGAAGCACGCCGAGCACTGGGGGGGCTCGCGCACGCCGACGTTGAACCAGACGGGGCTGTTGAACGCCGCCATCTGCTGGACCATGAGGTACGAGAGGCTCTCCTCGAGCGTCGTCGCCTCCTCGCTCGTCTCGAGGTAGCCGAGCTGCAGCCCCTTCTGGGAGATCCAGTGGCAGACCCGCCGGATCATCCCGTCGATCGAGTTCTCGCGCCGCCCGTCGATGATGCGAAAGTACTTCGACGCGGCGATGTTGACGCTCGTCTCGGACCAGGAGGCGGGGGCGTGGATTCCCTTCTGCTCGAAGATGGCCTTCCCGTCGGCGCTCTTGATCACCGCGTCGTGGGTCCTCCACTCGACGGTGTCGAACGCGGTCTTCCCGCGGGGGGTGAGCCGGGAGACCGGGATTGGCTCTCGCCCGAGCCGGCCGTTCGGGCGAACGGCAGAATACTCCGGCGACGGGACGGGGCGCTTCTTGGCGGCGGCCATGATGATTTGCTCCCGGAGGTCGAGCAGGTCTCCCGCACTTCGGCCCACCCAACGGGCGTCTTCCCTAAGGTCGGATCGGCCGGTCGCTGAAACGCCCTTGGAGGCGGGCCGTTTCTCGCCGGGCAACCACGGGAAAATACGCGACGGGTGTCGCAGAAGACACCTCGGAAACCCTCCGGGTGGCGCCACACGCGCCCTGCTATAAGTGTGCTCGGTCGGAATCCGCGCGACGCGCGGTCGTCGCGCGTCGCTCGAAGCGCACAACCCGTTCCTCTGTAAGAGCCGTTGCGCACTTCGAGCCGTGCAGGGCGGGGTCGGTGCAGCGGCCCCGGCGACGCGGCACGGAGTGGGGTGCCGACCCCCGACGCACCCTCCACGGCCTCGTCCCGCCGGGGTCCACGCGCTCCTCCGCCCCCCGAGGAACGCGCCGCGCCGCCTACCCCACGGGGATCGATCGGAGGATTCCGACCGAACGGGCCGATCCTCGAGCGCGAGCGCACGCCGGTGTTCCTTCGAGGGACCGGGCGGACGAGAAAAAAGAATAAGGAGGGACCTCGGGCGAGGCCCCTCGGAACGAGTGGAACGCCGTTCAGGCGTTCTTCATCCGGGCGCGGGACACGAACCCCTTCTTGTCGAGGAAGTACATGTACCCGTCCTGCCGGGTGATCTTCTCCGTCCCCACGCGGCTCTTGCGGCCGGACTTGTTCAGTTTCGTGGGGGTCTTCCAGAGATACCCGTCCTTGCCCAGATAGTACAGGTAGCCCTTCTCTCGCTTGGTCTGTTCCTTGCCTACTCGCTCCGCCATGATGGCGACCTCGACCGGCGGGATGGAGAGCCCCAGTATTTGAAGATACTGACGGAGTTACGGCGAAGAAACCGGTTTTCCCTGACGGAAAACGAGCGTCGGACGGACGTCGAAGCGGTATCCGAGCCGGTCGGCCGAGGGAACGGGAAACACGGAGAAGTCCGCCGGCCGCCCCGCGCGCACCTCGCCGGCGTCCTCGAGGCCGCTCGCCGCCGCGGCGTTCACCGTCGCCGCGGTGATCGCCTCCGCCGGGGTGAGTCGACCGGTGTGGACCGCGGCGGCGAGGACGATCGGCATCCCCTCCACCCAGCTGTTCGGCGAACAGTCGGTACCGAGGGCCACCGCGACCCCGGCGTCGACCATCTCGCGCGCGGGGCTCCGCCGCGGCGGCGAGGTCGTCCACGCGGTGATGGGGAGCATCACCGCCACGACCCCGGCGCGGGCCAGCCGGTCCCGGTCGGCGGAGGGCGTCGCCAGGAGGTGGTCCGCGGACGTCGCTCCGAGCCGCGCGGCGAGCCGCGCGCCGCCGGAGAGGACGAACTCATCGGCGTGCAGCTTGATCCCGAGGCCGAGCGAGCGCGCCGCGCGAAGGATCCGCTCCGACTGGGGTACGGTGAAGAACCCGGGTTCGCAGAAGACATCGCAGAACCGCGCGAGCCTGCGACGCGCGACCTCGGGCAGCGTCCTCCGCACGATGCGATCGACGTATTCGTCCGGCCGGTCCCGGAACTCGGGCGCCACGGCGTGCGCGCCGAGGAACGTCGGGACGAGGCGGAGGCCCGACGCCCGGGCCAGGCGCGGGATCAGCCGGAGCAGCCGGAGCTCCCCCGCGTGGTCGAGGGCGTACCCGCTCTTCACCTCGAAGCTGGTCGCCCCCCACGCGGCCATCCGAGAGAGTCGCCCGAGGGCGGAGCGGAACAGCTCCCGGTCGGTCGCCCGGCGGGTCGCCCGCACGGTCGAGTAGAGTCCTCCCCCCCGGCGGGCGATCTCGGTGTAGCTCGCCCCGACGGCCTTGAGGGGAAGCTCCCGGGCCCGGTCGCCGGCGAAGAGGGTGTGCGTGTGGGCGTCGACGAAGCCCGGCACGAGCGTGCCCGCGTCCGCGGAGATCGTCCGCGCGCCGGGACGCAACCGGACCGACCGCGCCAGGGCGCGCTCGCGACCGACCCAGACGATCGTTCCCTGGTCGGCCGCCACCGCGGCGTCGGGGACCACCGCGAGGTCCCGCATCGCCTCGCCGACCCGCGGCACCGGCCCGAAGGCGAGCGTCGCCGCCTCCGCGAGGTCCCGGACGACCAGGTCGGCTCGGATCATGGCTGGTGGATGAGGTGGTCGAGGAAGTCCCGGGCGGCCTGGGTCCCGGGGAAGACGACCCGGGCCTCCGCCTCGAGCGGTTCGATCTCCTTGTAGCGAGAGGAGAAGTGCGTGAGAAAGAGGATCCCGACCCCCGCCGACCGGGCGCACTCGGCTGCCTGCCGCGCGGAGGAGTGGCCCCACTCGTTCGCCTCCCGTTCGATCTCCTGGGCGGCCGTCGCCTCGTGGATGAGGACGGTCGCTCCCTCGGCGAGACGCCGGACCGGCTCGGTCGGCGCCGTGTCGCCGGTGTAGACGATCGACCGGCCCGGGCGGGGGGGGCCCATCACGTCCGAGGGCCGGACGACGTGCTCGCCGACGCGGACGGGGTCACCGGCCTCGAGGCGGGCGAAGTCCGGGCCATGGATCCCGAGCGCCCGGGCCCGCGGTCCGTCGAACCGACCCCGCTTGGGCTCTTCCTCGATGCGGTACGCCAGGGACGGGACCGGGTGGTCCGCGGCCGCCGTCCGAACGGTGTAGCCCTCGAGTTCCACCGTAGCGCCGGCGGTCAGGGGATGCACCGTGATGGGGAAGCGGAGGGCGAAGTATCCCATCCGGAGGGCGCGCCCGACCATCTCCTCCGCATCCGGGGGCCCGTAGATGTCGAGCGGCCCCTCCCGGCGGTTCAGGCTCATGCTCTGGATCAGGCCGGGGAGCCCGAGGAAGTGATCGCCGTGGAAGTGGGTGATGAAGATCCGGCGGACCCGCATGAACGACGCGCTCGACTGGAAGAACTGCCGCTGGGTCCCCTCCCCGCAGTCGAGCAGCAGGAGCTCCTTCTCGAGGTCGAGGGCGATCGAGCTCGCGGAGCGCTCCTTCGTCGGCCAGGAGCCGGCCGTCCCCAGGAACGTCAGGCGCATCGGACCCCGCACTACCGCCCCGGCTAAAAGGGGGTGGGTCGGGGGCGCCCGGCCCCGGCATTCCCGCGCCAGGGGAGGGGCAAAACGGGAAAAGGGGCAGGCCGCTCGCCCCCCCGATGGTGGATTGGGACCGCGTGGACGAGCTCCGGTCCAGCGGGGAGAGCTGGGCGACGATCGCGGCCGACCCGAAGGTCGGGTTCCATCCCGAAGCCTCGGCCGGCGACCCCGGCCGGGCGCTGCGGGCGCTGTACCACCGGCAGAAGGCGCGCCGGGAACGGCAGGGACCGGCGCCGACGCCGAGGAGGCAGCCGGCGAAGGAGCGGGAGCGGCGGTGGACGCTCGTGCGCGTCGGCTACCTCGCGGTCACGGTCGTTGCGATCTGGTTCGTCCTCGCCTACGTGGCCCCGTCGCCGGTGGGGCTGCTCGTGCCGGCGATCCCGTACCTCGGGCTGGCCCTCGCCGGCGTCGCGTTCCTGCTGATCTACTCGCTGTGGAGAACCCGGGAGCGCCGGTGGTCGGCCGCCCTGCGGAGCACGGTCATCGGGGGCGTCATCCTCGGTCTGGTCTTCGCGGGGATGGTCGGTCTGGTCGGCGCCCTGGTGTTCGGGTGCCCGTACCTGCCGCCGGCGTCCGCCGTAGGCAGCGAGCCGGGCGGGTGGCACGGCGGCAACAACCTTCCCACGTGGCAGTCGGACGGGAAGCCGGTGCTCTACTACTTCGGGGCGGTCTGGTGCCCCTACTGCTCGGCGAGCGCCTGGCCGGTCTGGAAGGCGCTCACGGAGTTCGGGTCCGTGACCGGGGCCACTACCGGGTATTCGAGCGCCAGTGACGTCTATCCCCAGACCCCCGAGGTGGTCCTCGCGAACCTGCAGGTCTCCTCCAGCTCCGTCGCATTCCAGGTGAGCGAGTACACCGGGAGCACGGACGGGGTGGCTCCCGGCACGTCGTCCTGCTTCCAGCTCGCGTACGTCACGGCGTACAGCGGAGGGTCGATCCCGTTCGTGGTGATCGACGGGAAGTACGTCCACGGCGGGACCACGATCATCGACCCCGCGAACCTGACGTCGTATGCCTCCTCGGGCGCCTCGACCGTCATGAACGACGTGCGGAACGAAACCGGTCAGCCCTGGAACATCGTGAGGGGCCAGACGTGGTACATCATGGCGTATCTCGTGAAAGCGACGGGCGTTTCCGTGACCACCCTGGCCACCGAGGTCAGCCCCCACTGGAGTGCTGCCACGCAGGCCAACGTGACCGCGGACCTCGCCCAGATCAGCTAACGTTCCGCCGATGAAGACCCGCGATCTCCGGTCGCTGACGACCCTCGCCGCCGGGATCGGACTCCTCGTGGCGATCTTCGCGGCCGCCGAGTTCTTCGACGCCTCCCTGCGCGGCATCTGCTCGATCAACTCGTTCTTCTCCTGCGCGCTCGTGGACGAGAGCGGCCGGACCTCGACCCTCGGGATCCCCGACTACCTGTGGGGGATCGGCGGGTTCGTGGCGATCCTCGTCGTGGCCGGCCTCGCCGAGCGGTGGGACGATGACCCGCGGTGGGCGTACGGCCTGGTCCTTCTCACGTCCGCCGGCGTGGCCCTCGCGTTCTACTTCCTCTACGTCGAGCTCGCCGAGATCCACGCGCTGTGCGTCGTCTGCGCGGCGGACTACGTGTTCGGCGGGATCGCGTGGGTGGGGGCCGTGGCGCTCGCGGTCCGGGCACGGCGGGGTCCGTCGGAGGAGCCGCCGGACGAACCCACCGGCGCGCCGTCGTAGACGACCGGCGGGACCCGACGGCCCCCGGCGGACCCGCGCGGGCGGGGACGGTTATATACCTCACCTTTCTCGCCCGCCGGGGTCACTCCGATGGCGACCGACTTCCAAACGCTGGCGGCCGGGATCGCCATTGCCGGCGGGCTCATCGGGACCGGCATGGCCCAGTCCGGGATCGGCGCGGCGGGGATGGGGATCATCGCCGAGAAGCCCGAGAAGTTCGGCCAGGTGCTCTTCTTCTTCGTCATCCCCGAGACGCTCTGGATCATCGGCTTCGTGCTCGGGATCATCCTCCTCCTGAACATCATCTAGAGCGGACCGCCGCGCATGGGCCTCGAGACGCTCGTAGCGGAGATTCGCGCCCGGGGCGAGGCGGAGCTCCGGGCCGTCGAGGAGGCCCGGGACGCCGAGGCGGCGAAGATCTCCGCCGACCGGGACCAGAAGATACGGCGGATCCGCGCCGAGGCCCAGCGGGCCGGGGAGACGGAGGTGGCCCGGGAGCGGGCCCAGCGGATCGCGGCGGCGAAGCTGAAGTCCCGCAAGCTCCTCTACGAGGCCCGCGAGGCGCGCCTGCAGGGCGGGGTGGCGGCGACCCGGACGCTCCTCTCCGACTACACCCGGTCCGACGCCTACCCGGCGCTGTTGAAGCGGATGGTCGACGCGGCGACGGACGCGTTCGGCAAGCAGCTGCGGATCCGGGGACGTACCGAGGACGCCGCGAAGCTCCAGAAGGCCGCCGGGAAGGCGTTCGACCCGACCCCGATCCCGATCCTCGGCGGACTGGTCGCGGAGACCGTCGACGGGACCCGCCGACTGAACCTCTCGTTCGACGAGCTCCTGCGGCTGCGCGAGGACCGGGTCCGCGAGCTCCTGGCGTAGGGGGGCCGATGGCGTCGTTCCCGTACGCGAGCGCGCTCGGGCGCCTGCTGCCGGACTTCCCGGCGTTCCTCCCCCCGGACGTGTACACGAACCTGGTCGCGGCGCGGGACGCCAACGACGTCGCGAAGATCCTCGGGGGGACGGTCTACGCGCGCGACCTCGACGCGGTGCGAGCGACCCACACCGGCCTCGGTCTCGTCGAGATCGCGATCAACCGCACGTTCGTCCGCCGGAACCAGCGGGCGTTCCAGTCGGCGTCGTTCGCGGGCCGGCCGGTCGTCGGTGCCTACCTCGCCCGATGGGACGTCCAGAACATCGAGATGATCCTCTCGTCGAAGGCGGAGCACCGGACCGTCACCGAGACCGAGGAGCACCTCGTCTCGAGCCGCGACATCCCGAGCGGGCTCTACGCGGGCGTGCTCACCCTCGACGACTACCGGGTCCTCCTCGAGCAGCCGACGGTCGACGCGGTCGTGACGGCGCTCGTGAAGTACGGCTACGGATCGACGATCCTCCCGCTCCTGGAAGCGTACCAGCGCACGGGCGACGTGTTCCCGATCCTGCACGCGCTCGACGTCGACTACTACCGGACGGTGCTCTCGGGCTCGCGGTTCTTCCAGGGCGACGAGTGGATCGTCCGGGACCTCCTGCGCGGCGAGATCGACGGGAGGAACGCCCTCCTCCTGCTCAAGGCGAAGGCGGCCGGCCTGCCGTACGAGGAGGTCGCGACCCGCTGGATCGACGGGGGGTCGATCCCTGCCACCGAGGGCGCCGACCTGTTCGGCGCCCGAGGGATCCCCGAGGTCGCCGAGCGCCTGGCGCCGCGGTTCCCCTCGATCGGCGAGGGGACGGCCGAGTTCGCGAGCGGCGGGAGCTTGGTCGGATACGAAGCGGCGATCGAGCGCGACCGGACCGTACGGGAGCTGCGTCGGCTGCGGGCGTACCCGCTGTCGCTCGGCGTGGTCTTCGCCTTCCTGCTGCGCGCCGAGGTCGAGCGCGTCGACATCCGGCGGATCGCCTTCGGGAAGCGCTACGGCCTCGGGACCGATCGCCTCGAGGCGATGCTCATCTCCCCGCGCCTCTAGGGCGTCGGGGGCGAGGCGGCCCCGAGCGGCGAAGGGCCGAGGGACGCCGCGGGCGCCAGCGCCCCGTCGTGGGCGACGATCGAAGAGACCGTCCGCTCGCGCGGCACCCCGAACGGACGGAACGGCCGCCCGTTGCCGTGGTAGAACTTCGAGAAGTACTCGACGAAGATCAATCGCGCCCCTTGGATCCCCGGCTCGAAGACGCCGAGGATGACGTTGAACGACTGCCCGAGGAGGAGGATCACCAGCCCGAGCAGGATCCAGACGA
>Ga0181533_1002544_pt1 | contig 21197 bp, 15 predicted proteins | sample PEATcosm2014_Bin_45_FD_119772 | JGI IMG/M metagenome (GOLD analysis project Ga0181533, IMG submission 119772) | Peatland microbial communities from MTU Mesocosm Facility, Houghton, MI, USA - PEATcosm2014_Bin11_60_metaG | ecosystem: Environmental > Terrestrial > Soil > Wetlands > Peat | place...
AAAATCACTGATTGCAAGATTCCATGCATTCTGCAGGCCCTTTACCTTCTTTTGGTATTTAGCCTTCAATTCAGGATTTGCCAGAACCTTCTTTGCATAATCTGTAGCATCCTTGAAACGCACCTGGTTGGCCATCTGCTTTTCAGTCCTCTTCATGCCGGAATAATCCGGATACCTTGACCGTATCGTATGGCCTCTCACAACCCGGTAGATCCACTTATCAAACCTTCCATGTTGTTTCCTGAACAGAATATCGTCATCTACAATCACAAAAAATATATATTATAATTCTACAATACAAATATAAGAAATCGACTTCTAAATTGCAAATTTATTTTGCTTTATTTTATTGACATAACATTTTATAAAAAAGGTCGTTTTGTTCGGACTTTTACCCTAACATTTGTAAATTGTTAATAACTCTGACAAAATATTTTTTTACTCTTCACCCTTAATTCTTCATTTTTTACGACTTTCACCCAAGTGTGGAATTGTAAATTTTACATTGTATCAGACCGGATTTCAAATTCAGCTTAGGTCTGGAAGGTGATAACCTGGCGAACTCTCATAGCGGCCATACCTGGTAATGAAGAAGATGCCATGTAACCGTTTATTGTTATCTTTGCACCCTTTTTACTTCTTAACCAATTATCCTGGTGACAACAAAGAAAAAAGTCATTGTTGGTTTGAGCGGAGGAGTCGACTCTTCGGTTGCAGCTTATCTTTTGAAACAGCAGGGATATGATGTCACTGGTGTGACCATGTCACTCTGGGATGGCAAACCCGGCGTGATTCCTTCAGGTAAGTATGCCTGCTATGGCCCGGAAGAGACAGAAGAAATTGAAGAAACAAGGAAACTGGCAGCTATCCTTGATATTCCATTCAGGGTATTCGATTGTTCTCAGCGCTATAAATCAGTAGTGCTTGATTATTTTCGCGGGGAATATCTTTCAGGACGTACGCCGAATCCCTGTATTAAATGCAATCAATTGATCAAATTCGGAATGCTTCCGGAATTAGCCAAAATGGATGGACTTGACTTCGACTATTTTGCTACCGGTCATTATGCAATCGTTGAATGGGATGATCAGCTCAAAAGGTACTTAATGAAAAAAGGAACGGATCCCAGGAAAGACCAGACTTATTTTATTTATCGCCTTACCCAGGAGCAGCTTTCAAAAGTGATCTTCCCGATTGGCAATTTGTCAAAACAGGAAGTCAGAGAGATCGCAGCAAAAATAGACATTCCGTTATCTGTAAAAGAAGAAAGTCAGGATTTCTACAGCGGAGACTACAAAGATCTGCTTGATGTCAAAGACATGACGGGCGATATTGTCGATCGGAAAGGAAATATACTCGGAAAGCACAACGGTTTCTGGAATTTTACGATCGGTCAAAGGAAAGGCCTTGGCATTGCTTATTCCGAACCTCTTTATGTGCTCAGCCTGGACACAAAAGAAAATAAGGTTGTGGTCGGAACACGGGAAGAAATAATCAGTTCTTCATTCATTGCGAATGACCTGAACTGGATCGCATTGGAATCATTGAATGACAAGATGGAAGTAAGCGTTAAGATCAGGTCGGCACAGAATCCAACTGCTGCCCGGATTGAACCCTTTGATGGTGATTCCGTGAAAGTTACATTTAATTTGCCGAATGACAGCATTACCCCGGGTCAGTCCGCTGTTTTTTACCAGGATGACCTTGTGATTGGGGGAGGAGTCATTGAGAGGGTTTTACAAAATATTTGATCATTTCCCATGCATTAATGATTGTTATAAATATTAATCGCTGTGATACTCTGATAAGAAAAAAGATAATTAACTGGAGATTCACAGAAAAGACACAGAAGACCAAACAGAAGGTTTTAACAATTATCTCATATTAATTATAGAACAGACAAATAACTAAAATGATCATCGTGAAAAAAATCGTTGTACTAACTTTTCTGATCCTCTCTTTCGCTGGTTATTCTCAGCGTAATCCGGAGATCACTGCCAGGGAACTAAAGACAGATGTTTATTTTCTCGCCTCGGATTCTTTGAAAGGGCGGAAACCCGGGACCAAAGAAGCTGATATTGCAGCTGACTACATTCGCAAACAATTTATAGCCTCGGGATTGAAGCTGATCTGCGACAATGGTTTCCAGTATTTCGAAATTGTCACTGACGTCACTGCGGGCAGTCATAATACCCTGCAATTTGATGATTTCCATGGAATTTTTGAAAAGGATTTCATGCCTGTCGCCTATTCTTCAAATGGAACTGTCAGTAATACAGTTGTATTTACAGGATACGGCTTTGATATTGACCAGGACAGCCTGAAATGGAATGATTATGAAGGAGTGGATGTGAAAGGTAAATGGGTCATGCTCTTCAGGGGCGACCCGGAGCTGGATAACAATGAAAGTAAATTCATCCCGTATACCGAGATACGGGGGAAGATCCTCGTGGCAAAAGATCATGGCGCTGCTGGTGTCCTGATAGTTACTCCGGTTGAAGTGGATAAGGACGACAAGCTGATAGGACTTCACTCAGAAAATAATGATGTTACTTCCGGAATTCCTGTAATCAATATTAAAAGAGAAGCGGGGGATATGTTGTTGAAATCATCCGGGTACAAACTTGATTCACTGGAAAAGATACTGAATAAAACAAGAAAACCCAGAACCCTTGTACTCCCTCTGGTGGTTACCGCATCAGCCGAGATCATCCAGAAAAAAGCAAAGACTGAAAATGTGATAGGAATGATAGAAGGAACTGATCCTGTTTTAAAAAATGAATATATTGTCGTCGGAGGTCATTATGACCATCTGGGTTTTGGCGGTCCCGGAACAGGTTCCAGGATGCCCGACACGGTCGCCATTCATAATGGCGCCGACGATAATGCATCCGGGACGGCAATGGTTATAGAGCTTGCAGGAAAACTGGCAGCCGAAAAAAATCAATTAAAGAGAAGCATTATCTTTATTTCCTTCAGCGGGGAGGAAATGGGTCTGCTGGGATCAAAATATTTTGTTGATCATTCACCGGTAGACCTGAAAAAGATCAAAGCCATGTTCAATTTCGATATGGTCGGCCGTTTCGATAAGGAGAAGAATTCCATCTCTATCAGTGGAACCGGTACCTCGCTTGAAGCCGATTCAATTATTCGGATCTATGAAAAAGGGCTTCCATTTACTGTCACTCACTCTCCTGATGGTTATGGGCCTTCCGATCATGCTTCTTTCTATGCTTCCAATATTCCTGTATTTTTCTTTACAACCGGGTCACACATGGATTATCATACCCCATTTGACAAAGCCAATAAGCTGGATTATCAGAAAGAAAAAGAGATCGGCGACTTTAGCTGCAACCTTATCATGAATGTTGATAACATGCCCAAAGCTCTTACCTTTCATGAATCAGGCAGGAAAGAAGGTTATTCACGAGGAGGACGCCGGTTAAAGGTTACCCTGGGGATCATGCCCGATTTTGCAGGGACAGAGAAAAAAGGATTAAGGGTTGATGGGGTCACCAAGGATGGTCCTGCATACAGGGGTGGAATGTTGAAGGGCGATATAATTACCGCCATTAACGGGTTATCGGTTGGCAACATCTATGAATACATGTCACGGCTGGGGAAACTGAAACAGGGACAAACCATCAATGTCGAGGTAATAAGGAATGGGAAGAATGAAATTCTGATCATTCAGTTGTAAGTTCAATACCAATATCATTTTCCGTGAGCTTTTGTGTAACATATTATTAAACAGAGAACTATAGAGAAGACACAGAGAAGAGAGATTTATATTGTTGTCAGCTTTTGATTCGCGAATAGATGTGTAGTAAACTCATTCATATTTTATGGACGTAAGTAAAATTATTGACAAGGTTTTCTTTCTCAAATTTATTAAGTTCTGCCTGGTAGGATTTTCAGGGGTCTTTGTCGATTTCGGCACCACTTATTTCTTCAAAGAAGTGGTCAAGATTCAGAAATATGTTGCCAATGCTATTGGATTTAGCCTGGCAGCAACTACCAATTATTTCCTGAACCGGATCTGGACTTTTAACAGTCATAATCCTCACATCGTCCTGGAGTTTTCGAGGTTTTTTATTATCGCCCTGATCGGGCTGGGGATCAACAGTGCCATTATATGGCTGCTAAATGGAAAGTTCAGGATCAATTTCTACCTTTCCAAAGTGGTTGCAACGGTGATCGTAACTCTCTGGAATTTTCTGATTAACGCCTATTTCACCTTTGCCTGATCCTGAAATTAATCATCATCGTCGTCCTCCTCATCAGCGCCTGAATCGGTATCAGGAGTAGTCTTTTTTATGGTATCTGCCTTTGCGCTTTTCACAGGGGAAACAGGATTCATCGAGGGAGGTGGCATAAGAGGTGCAACAGAAGGTGCCTGGGTCTGTGTCATATCATCGGGAATGCAAACAATAAAATCGGCTTTGCCGAGGTTTGCTTTTTCAAGTTCATCCAGGTCGTCCTGGTCGACAGAAGTAATAGTAAGGATCTTCAGGCCCGTTGCATTTCTCTTGTTATATTCCTTCAGGTACCACACAGCTCCTTCATAATTGTCAGAGTGGTAACTCCCGTTAATATGGAAAAATACCCAACCCTCGTTCACGTTCTTTAAAATAGAAGCAGCCATGGTTGCATCCTTGATCGCCTGTGCTTTTGGCAGGTTATCGCCCATATGCATCGGGGACCCGGCAACCATTTCTCCGATTTTCTTATAACAGTCCAGATCGGGATTATACTTGAGTGGCAAAGGAGCAATCATACTGCGTTCCATAGCGTTGATGCTGTCGAGTCCTTCAAGCCCTTTGAGGTTTACGATGGCAGCAAAACGCCTTGGGATGTTTGTTGCGATGAATTTTATTCTTTTTTTTGCGGCGAAATCGACGATGGGTGCATAATCAGTCTTGTAATTTGGCCAGAGTTTTGCTTCCTCTTCAAAATCTTTTTTTCTTATCATCGAAGAAATGTACTCATTTAAAAGCAATTGATTGTCCCGTTCAAACATCTCTGCTCCAATAATCAGTTTCCCATTCTTTTGTTCATAAAGATCTTTCACAAGCTGCAATTCCAGCCAGTGGCATATCGGGTTGTCATGGCTCTCACCAAAGAACACCACATCTGCATTTTTCGCGGCTTTAAGAATGTCTCCATAACCAGCGGAATGTCCTTTATTATTAAATATTCTATAAGCCGGCTTATCGCTTTTGGCTGCGACTAATAAAAAAATGATCGTTAAAATTCCCAGGTAAGTTTTTATTTTCATGCTGTTTATGTTTATTTATTTGAAAGTCGTAACAATTTTCAGTGCAATCCTGAATCATCATCATCATCTGATGAATCCTCCTCCACGGTTTTCTTATCATTGTTTTCCACGGGTGCTTTATAAGTTCCATTAAGAACAGATTTGTATAAAGCCTGATCGGTAAGGACTGTTATAGCTTCTGCAATGTCTTTGTCAGTTTTCAGGGAAGAGATTATTTTACCCTTTTGATAATAGTATCTTGAAATAATCTCTTGTTTAAGCAATTCACAAATCTGGGATTTGAATTTCGTCAGATCGCTTTTTTTATCATTTTGCATCTGGTTTTTCAGTGCGTCGTATTCAGATTTTATAGCATTGAAATAGTTTTCTTTCTCCGCATTCCTGCGAAGAGCTTCAAGTGCATCTTCACTTTTTGTCTTATAATCATAGTTTTTATCAGAGATGAAGGCAACAAATGAATTGAAAATGGAATCGCTGATCTCGAATTGATCTGCGGGAGGAATTACAGGATTTTCCCTCCTGAATTTAGTTGCAAAATCAAAAATCAGATACTTTGAGTAGAGGGTCAGGGCAATGTTGCTATAGTCTACTTCATCTGTATGGATATCTGGATTGATTCCCCTGCCTTCATAAACAGTGCGGCCATCTTTTGTTTTAAACGCAGTAATAAGGGAATCGGGGATTTTGCCAAATACGCCTTCTTTGTTTTTGTGCGAATAATCAATGGCCTGAATACACCTGCCGCTGGGAATATAATACTTGGCCACAGTGACTTTCATCTGGGCATTATAACTTAGGGGTACTACGTTCTGAACCAGTCCTTTCCCAAAAGTCCTGCGTCCGATGATCACGCCGCGGTCAAGATCCTGGATAGAGCCAGAGAGAATCTCACTGGCCGAAGCACTTTGACCGTCGACCAGCACCGCTAAAGGAATATTATCATCCACCGGTGCATTCATAGTTTTATAGGTGTGGTTCTTATCGGGGAGTTTTCCTTTGGTGGAAACCACCTCCTGGCCACGGTCAATAAAAAGATTTACAATATCAACAGCTTCATTCAGCAGGCCGCCACCATTACCACGTATATCTATAATGACCCCTTTCACATCGCCTTTTTCCCGGAGTTTTAAAAAAGCCTGTTTAACTTCGGATGCGGCGGTCTGGGTAAAACTGGTAAGTTTGATATACCCGATACCATGATCCAGCATACCGGAATAGGGAATATTATCAATTTTGATGATTTCCCTGGTGAGCGTCTTCTCTATAGGAGCTTCTTCTCCAGGACGCTGGATTTTCAGCGTAATTGAAGTTCCCGACTGTCCTTTCAGAATGGCGCTGACATCAGAATAAGACTTCCCTTTTGCAGATTGCCCATTTATTTCTAGGATAATATCTCCCGCCCTGAGGTCACTCTTCTGTGCAGGGGCACCTTCATAAGGTTCAGAGATTACAACGTAATCGCCTTGCTGATGGATCAACGCTCCAATTCCGCCATATTCACCGGTTGTGATGAATTTATAATCTTCTATTTCATTTTCGGTGATAAAATTTGTATATGGATCCAGTGATTCAAGCATTGCATCAATGGCTGTTTTTGTGAGTTCTCCCGGATTGATATCATCCACATAATTTGTATTCAGCTCTTTTATGACATTAGAATAAATGTCAAGATTTTTTACTATCTCAAAACCCTGTTCATTTGGGGCCTGAGCAGATGCCAGCTTCCAGGCGCCAAGTAAAACCATAATCAGTAAAATAACTACTCCTCTGCGTATCATAATTCTTTAATATTATCCATTATACAAAATTATTTATTCAATTCCCGGTATTCAAGGAACCGGGTCATAACCGCTTCCTCCCCAGGGATGACAACGTGCCAGCCTTTTCAAGGTAAGCCAACTACCTTTGAATGGCCCGTGTTTCCTTATCGCCTCTATCCCATAAGCCGAGCAGGATGGTGTATACCTGCATGACGAAATAAGATATGGGGAAAGTACGCCCTGGTACAGCCTGATCAAAAGGATGAAGAAGTTACCCACTAATTTTCGCATGTCCTTTCCTTAAACGTTGTAAAATCAAAATTATTTTTTCCCTTACCAGGCTGGATGGAAGGATTTCTTTAGATGTGTACATTATGCAAACTGCCATTTGTTGTTGCCTTTCCGTGAGGTCTTCATACAAAATCTCCTCATTAATACGCCAGGCTTCACGGATTCTGCGTTTTATTTTATTCCGGAGAACCGCTTTCCTTATAATTTGTGCAGGAACAGAGATAAGCACCTGAACCGGAAAATTAACAGGAATCATGATCTCTAAGAATATGACGCGAAATGGATAAATAAAAAAAGAATGACCTTCCCGGAAGAGTTTGGAGATCAGAATTTTCTTGCACAACCTTTCATCCTTTGTGAAAGTTTGATCCATGTCATTTTTTCTTCAACTCCTTCTGCAGGTACTGCTCAATAGCCATAGTCATGGAGGGTGCCGTATTAGAGGGCGCAGAAATATTCAATTTTAGCCCGGCATCTGCGGCTGCTTTCGCAGTGCTTGGCCCAAAAACACCAATCATCGTGTTATTTTGCCTGAATTTTGGAAAGTTTTTTAATAAGGATTTTATCCCGGAAGGACTGAAAAAGACAATCATGTCATAATCTTCAATTTTAAGGTCGGATAGATCACTTGCAAGAGTCCGGTAAATCACTGCTTTCTTAAATGGTATTTTATTCTCTTCCAACATGTTGGAAATTTCCTGCTTATGGATATCCGAACAAGGCAACAAAAACTTTTCAGTTTTATGCTTTTTGATCAGCTCCACCAGGTTTGCAAAATTTTCCTTACTGTGAAAAATTTTTCTTTTCCTGTATTGAACATATTTCTGAAGATAGTAGGCCGTGGATTCAGAAATGCTGAAATACTTCATGGTATCGGGCACTTCGATACGCATTTCTTTACAGATCCTGAAAAAATGATCAACCGCATTGCGTGATGTAAAAATAACGGCTGTGTAATCAAGGATATTAATCCGGTCCCTGCGGAACTCTTTAGCAGTTATACCTTCAAGCTTGATAAAGGGACGGAAATCAATATTTATATTAAACTTTTTTGCCAGATCAGAATAGGGTGATTTTTCAACATCTGATGGCTTTGGTTGAGAAACAAGGATATTTTTTATTTTCAATGGCGTGTGTTTTTATTGTTGCACACTCAGACTAACTCTCCAGATCGCTTACAGATAGTACTTCAAGACAACTTTTAATAAAACAATCAACGGTAATATTTCGAGGGTGCAAAGATACACAAATAAAAACACGTACGAAAATTTCGTGATAGAGATTCCTATCAAAAACCCTCTTATCAGTCGGAAGACAAATAACAGAATAAAAATTATCAGGCAGATCCACAGAAAAGCTGCACATTTTAAATATACGTCAAAAACAAGGAAAGGCAATAATAAGATACCTGTCGATATGTTAATGATCAAAATATTTAAAAGATATTCACGGGAAGTCTGACCGGTCCTGAAAATAAATGATAAAAACCAAATCAATGTGACTTTAAAGATCCAGAATCCAAGTAAAAAAATACAGATCAGGGCAAATAACTCCAATCCCTGGATGTACTTCTGTGGCTCCTTGTGGAACACAAGTTCACTGAGCTGGTAAAAGAATAATGCAACGCATATGAAATAAATAAAACCAGCAGCCAGTGAGATCCTTTCAGAAAAAAGATCTCCATCCCTGACCAGCTGGCTTAGGAACCGCCTGGAAAAGGGTGCCACCAGGATCTGCCTGAACCTCCAGCGGTAAAATACCTGTACCCATGCAAGAAGTATAAAACATAAAAGAAGAAGACCCAGGATCCAGTCTGGTTGAAATTTTACAAACGGGTGAGGATGTATATCCTTTGCTTTTAACTCATGGGAGGTGAAAAATGAATGTACGGGTGCTGGTGAAGGAGATAAAAGACTCTGAAAATCTCCAGTAGAATCAATACTTACCTGGTGAGAAATAAGCTTAAGATCCCGGTGAAGGACTGTATCGGGTTGCAGGATTATTTCACCATTTTTCATTTGTCAATAATTTGATTTCAACCGCAACAAGGGATATCCAGTGTAATGATTTATGGTCTGCATAAGCATTGACTAAACAGATATTTCATTTTATTGATAGAGCAATGATTTTTCAGGATTTGGCTTCGAGTGGTGACATTAATGATGCCCAGAGTTTGTTCTCAGGTGGGTCAGCGATTACGTTTATTTCTTCTTTACTTACCGGATGGATGAATTCGACCTGTCTTGCATGCAAACAAATGGAACCATCAGGATTCGAACGGCCGAACCCATATTTCAGGTCGCCTTTGATCGGGCAACCGATCTTTGAAAGTTGACTGCGTATCTGATGATGACGTCCTGTAAGCAAGTTCACTTCCAGAAGATAATAATTCTGACTCCGGCCTATCAGGCGATACGTGAGTTCAGCTTTCCTGGAACCTGTCACTTCCTTCTCATATGCAAATGATTTATTTTTTTCTTCGTTTTTTTTCAGGTAATGAGTAAGATGACCACTTATTTCGGGTGGTTGATTTTTGACGATTGCCCAATAAGTCTTGTGAATCTGTCCATTCCTGATCATTTCATCCAGGCGTCTGAGTGCTTTGCTGGTTTTTGCGAAAATAACCACCCCGCTGACCGGCCTGTCGATGCGATGAACGACTCCCAGAAAGACATTCCCGGGTTTGTGGTCGCGCACTTTGATAAATTCTTTGATCAGATCGCTGAGCGGGAGATCACCTGTTTTATCTCCCTGCACGATCTGGGAAGATTGCTTGTTAAAGATGATGAGATGATTGTCTTCAAAAAGAATATTGTTTCCGATTGAGCTACCGTTCATCAGTACTGTTCCCGTTCATTTGGGAAGTCAAGAGATTTGACATCATTGATATAGGCGTTTACTGACCCCTGGATCTCTTCTGCAAGATTGTTGTACCTGCGAAGAAAACGCGGAGAGAAATCCATCGTTATTCCCAGCATATCATGTAACACCAGAACCTGACCATCTACATATCGCCCGGCTCCAATACCGATAACAGGAATCTTGATTTCGCTTGCTACCTGACCTCCGAGTTTGGCCGGGATCTTTTCAAGGACTATTGCAAAACATCCGGCCTTACTGAGCAGATGGGCATCTTCCACCAGTTTCAATGCTTCTTCATCCGTAGTGGCCCTCACAACAAAGGTTCCGAATTTATGAATAGATTGCGGCGTAAGGCCCAGATGCCCCATCACAGGTATGCCTGCCGACAGAATCCGGTCAACCGACTCCAGGACTTCTTTTCCACCTTCCAGTTTGACTGCATCTGCACCACTTTCTTTCATGATACGGATCGCAGAAGACAAAGCTTCCTTTGAATTGCCCTGATATGTGCCAAAAGGCATATCGACCACTACCAGTGCTCTTTTCACGGCTCTCACAACAGATGAAGCATGATAGATCATCTCGTTCAGAGTAATGGGAAGTGTCGAAGTATATCCTGCCATTACATTTGAAGCGGAGTCCCCTACAAGCACAATATCAATGCCTGTTCCATCAAGAATCCGGGCAAATGAATAATCATAGGCGGTGAGCATGGCGATTTTCTCCCCTTCCAGTTTCATTTCCTGGAGCACATGGGTGGTGACTTTCGCAACATTACGATAAGATGGGGTCATTGCTTTAGTTATTTATCAGCAAAACTACGACAAATTATTAAAATTTATTTACTTTTGTCTCTCTTTCCAGAGAGAACCAACTATGCGTTACTTCAGAATTGTTCTTGTTGTCCTTGTGTTTATCCCGGTTCTCTATTCTTGCAATGACAAATTGCAAGTAAATGCACCCTGGAAAGACATTACCGTGGTTTATGGACTTTTAAGCCAGAATGACGATACTGCTTATCTCAAGATCACAAAGGCATTTCTTGGTAACGGCAATGCCCTGCAATTTGCAAAGGTTCCTGATTCAAGCACTTATCCTGGCAATCTGACTGTAAAAATAGGAGCCTGGTCGGGCAATAACCTTATTCATACCTATGTCTTTGATACTATAAATACTAATTCAAAAGACTCGGGGATCTTCTATTTCCCGACTCAAGTGGTTTATTACTGCAAGACCGGACATCTTGATCAAAACTATACTTACAAACTGCTAATTACTCATACAAAGACCGGAGTTGTAGATTCTGCCTCTACTATACTGGTTCACAGCTTCAATGTAGATACCCCGGATCCTTTTATTAAGGAGATCGACTATACCCCTGGAACCTATAGCAATGTTATTTTTTACCCGGCTTACGGGGGAAAACGCTATGAGCTGGTGATACGTTTCCATTACAGGGAAACCACAACAAGCGGTTCCAATATGAAATCATTTGAACTGACTGTTTTCAATGACTATGAAGTGGGTAATCCTTATGATTCTACTGCCACATCAATAGAACAAAGTTTTTCATCAGATATGTTCTTCACTGCGGTGAAAACAAACATAAAGCCCTTAAAAGATGATCCCGCTGTCATTTCCAGAACAGCTTTGTATGTGGATTACATCTTTAGTGTTGCTTCTGATGCACTCAATACTTATATGAATGCAACTGAACCATCCCTTTCAATCGTTCAGGAACGGCCATCATTTTCCAACATTTACAATGGAGTTGGCCTCTTTTCAAGCAGATACGTAAATGAAATCGATACAATCCGACTTGGCCAGGGTGCCAACAATGAATTTCAGACCGATACAGCTTTTATCAACCGGGGTTTCTGACGCCTTAGCAACTTCCTTTTCCTGTCTTTTTGTCACAATCTGACAGCCAAACGTATTTTGGCATAATGATTGACATTGCAAGATCAAATTCCAAAAAATATAAACAATAAATTTAATCAAAATGGGAAAAATTATAGGTATCGATCTTGGAACCACAAACTCTTGTGTAGCCGTTATGGAAGGGAACGAACCGGTTGTAATTGCTAACAGTGAAGGAAGGAGAACTACTCCGTCTATCGTCGCTTTTACTGAAAATGGTGAACGGAAAGTTGGCGATCCAGCCAAGCGTCAGGCAATCACCAATCCTCATAACACTGTTTTTTCAATAAAACGATTCATGGGTGAGACCTATAACCAGGTTGAAAAAGAAATCAAGCGCGTACCGTACCATGTCGATCATGGAGAAAATAATACTCCACGTGTGAACATCAACGGGAAATTGTATTCACCACAGGAAATCTCTGCCATGATACTCCAGAAGATGAGAAAAACGGCAGAAGATTATCTTGGGATGGATATCAAAGAGGCAGTCATAACAGTACCGGCATATTTCAGCGATTCACAACGTCAGGCTACCAAGGAAGCTGGCGAAATTGCGGGCCTGGAAGTCAAGCGTATCATTAATGAACCTACTGCAGCAGCCCTGGCTTACGGCCTCGACAAAAAGAACAAAGACATGAAGGTTGCCGTATTCGACCTTGGAGGCGGCACATTCGATATTTCCATACTTGAATTGGGAGATGGCGTGTTTGAAGTCAAGTCCACCAACGGGAATACCCATCTTGGAGGAGATGATTTTGATCACCTCATTATTGACTGGCTTGCAGATGAATTCATGAAAGATGAACGGGTTGATCTAAGAAAAGACCCAATGGCACTGCAGCGTTTGAAAGAGGCTGCAGAAAAAGCCAAAATCGAATTATCAAGTTCTACCGAGACTGAGATCAACCTGCCCTATATTATGCCTGTCGATGGCATTCCCAAACACCTGGTAAAAAAGATGTCACGTGCCAAATTTGAGCAATTGATCGATCCACTAATGCGGTCGACCATACCACCCTGTGAACAGGCCATGAAAGATGCAGGACTGAAAACATCCGACATTGATGAAGTGATCCTTGTTGGCGGCTCCACGAGAATTCCTGCCGTGCAAAAGCTGGTCAAGGATTTCTTCGGAAAAGAACCTTCAAAAGGAGTAAACCCGGATGAAGTAGTAGCTGTTGGTGCAGCTATACAGGGAGGCGTTCTGACAGGGGAAGTGAAAGATGTTCTTTTGCTGGATATCACACCGTTGTCATTAGGAATTGAAACACTGGGTGGCGTGATGACCCGGCTGATCGAATCAAACACAACTATACCGACAAAAAAATCAGAAATCTTTTCGACTGCGGCTGATAATCAGACTTCAGTGGAAATACATGTACTTCAGGGTGAAAGGCCCATGGCAAATCAGAACAAGAGCATTGGCCGTTTCCATCTCGATGGCATTCCTCCTTCGGCACGTGGTATCCCACAGATCGAGGTGACCTTCGATATTGATGCAAACGGGATTTTGAATGTCACTGCCCGGGATAAAGCCACCGGAAAATCGCAACAGATCCGTATTGAAGCTTCATCAGGCTTATCAGATGCAGATATCAAAAAGATGAAAGAAGAAGCCCAGATGAATGCAAATGCAGATAAACGTATCAAAGAAGAGGTCGATAAATTAAACAATGCAGATTCACTGATCTTCCAGACTGAAAAACAATTGAAGGAATTTGGTGACAAGATACCGGCTAACAAAAAAGAATCGATCATGAAATCGCTGGAAGAATTAAAGACTGCACATAAGAATAAAGATCTTCCAGGAATTGACAGAGCCATGGCCAACCTTAATTCGATGTGGCAGAGCGCCAGTGAGGATATGTACAAGAATGCACAGACACAACCGCCACATGAGGGCCCTCAGCCTGGCCCCCAACCCGGTCCTGAACAAAAACAACAGGGCAGTAACGATGAAGTTACCGACGTTGATTTTGAAGAAGTTAAAGATAAATAACTTTCTTACGGCAAGCTAAAGGACAGTTAGTCCCCAGCTTGTAAGAATTAATAATGAGCTGTTTGAGCGATATGAATGTCGGCAAACAGCTCATTATTTGTATGGCCCAAAATATTCCAAAATGGACAATTCGGGCTAATTTTTCGCTGATTCAAGCAGATATTCCCGCATATTTTTGCATAGAAAATTACAACCAGATTCCACTCAGGAAGTCCAGTGTAGTTTTATAAAATGAAGAATTGAGGCAGGATAAGTGAAAAAGATCACTTATTTGTATTACCTTTTAATTGCAAGTCCGATTAATGGTAAAAACATCACATGAAAAAGGCTTTTTTACTTTGCAATTTGTTTTTCCTAATTTTCGCCGGGCAGAAAATAAACTGTCAGGGGTTGGAAAATTTCAACAACTATAAAGGTACCGCAGGGCATTATCATAACGGTACATTTATTGGGCAGGATGGATCGACCTGGACTTATAAGCAATGCCGCAATGATCGCCCTATTAATTCACCAAGCCCATGCCTTGGAAAAGCACGTGATACTTTGGCAAGGGTCTGTTCAGGGACTATTCTTAACGGTTGCGGCTTACTCAGTTTTGATTATAAACAAGCCTATTCGACGGCTGTTAACCTGGATGTGTATGTAAATAATGTCAGGATTTGCAATGTGACCAGTCCCGGAGGAAGCAATGACACAGCCAATATACACAATTCAGGTCCTATCCCTGTGCATATTCCCGGCAATTTTGTTATCGAGTTCGTTCAGGCTGACAGTACGGGCTCAGGCCAGGTGACCATTGATAATGTTGAATGGACCTGTGATACTGCTTTGCAGGAACCTACAAATTATCCAACAGATCTTATTGCAACTCCAGGGTACTTTAAAGTCACTCTCAATTGGAAAGATGCAACGGGTGGACAAGTACCCACTGCTTATCTGGTTGAAGGAAGTGATTCAGACGACATTCAGGCTCCTGTCGATGGTGTACCTGTAGCTGATGATCCAAACCTGGGAGACGGAAACGCGGTCCTGAATGTTCTTCCAGGAGTACAAACCTGCTTATTTACAGGGTTATTGAGCAACACAACCTATTATTTTGCCATCTATCCCTATACCAATTCGGGAACACTTATTGATTATAAAACAGATAAAACTGCCCCTGCGGTAAATGCCACCACCTCAGACGGAACAATTATTTTCCATCATGATTTCAATGACTTTACTCTGTCACCCATGATCTCACAAAGTGTTCTTGGGCCAGGTCAGGTCTGGAAGATAGATTCCTCCCATGGAACATCTTCTTCCGCATGTGCAGGGATGAACGGTCGTGACGTTAGTACTTTTTTTGCAAATGAAGATTGGCTGATCACACCTGCAATGAATTTCAATAATTATTCGAATGAGACACTTTCCTTTATGAGCGCTTACGATTATACGGGAGACCTCCTGATGGTAAAAATTTCCAACGATTATGATGGTTCAGGAGATCCCAATGACTTTAACTGGACAGATCTCCCTGCCACATGGTCATCTGGTGGCTTCTTGTGGACTTATTCAGGAGATATCAATGTTTCAGGCACCAACGGTGACGCTGTTTATATTGGATTCATCTATACATCCGACACAATCAATGCCCCGACATGGAAGTTGGATGATATACTTGTCACCGGTACGTTAAATGTCGGCATCGGCAGTGTAAACTATTCTGACAACTTCACAATATCACCCAATCCTGCACATGGGATGGTCAAAATTGCTTTTAACAAAAGCAGGGATAGAGAGATCAGAATTATGAATATTATTGGTGGATGTGTTTATCAGGAAACAACGGGCCTTATGGTACAGAAAATTGATCTTACCAATTTTTCAACAGGGGTTTACTTTGTCGAGATCACTGACAGATTGACATTGAACATATCAGTGAGGAAGATAATTTTATTATAGTTCCTGCGACCAAAATTCCTAAGGGAATATTTCATAAATTTGTATGGTCAATTCGAAAAAATGCAAAGGAAAAGCATTTTCTGTGCCTTTCTGTTTTTATCTTTTTTTTATGGACCAGGAATCCGTAGCCAGGGACCGGGGGATTCTTTAAGCACTGACAGGCCTGAAAGGGTTGAGATTCCGGCTAAATCTACTGACGAGACCTATCATGTAATTCCAATTAACTCGACAGGTGTTCTTCTCTACTTCAAAAGTGTCGAAACGGTATATGATTCCCTCACAAGATGGTACATTTCCCTTTATAGCAAAGATCTTCATCCACTCTGGGCTAAGAGTATTCCTATAAGAACCGGATTGGAAATCAAAGATTTCTCACTTGAGAAAGACACACTTACTTTTTTATTTCTGATAAGCGAGAAGACAAAAGGCATTACCGGATCTGAGATGATTATCAGAATTGAATGTAAATCTGGAAAGATAACCGAAAGCCGGTATACTTTGACCGGGAATATTGTTCCCATAAAGTTTTTGACATTTCAGGATCATGCCTTTCTAGGATATAGTCTGAAAAATGAACCCGCACATATCCAGATCATAGATCTGGAATCAGAAAAAGTTGCTGATTGTCTATTGACATCCGTTGGTACAATGTCGACTCTTACAGGTTTTATCATTGATACCCTTAACAATACGATATATGCAACAATCCAAAAAACAATTTCAAAGAATAATATAATAAGCGATCTTCTGAAAATCAATTTTTCAGGACAGATAGTTTCAGAAACTGAGATCAGCACCAATTCCCCATTATGGGAAATCAAAAATCCCCAGATGATCCTTGTTAATCCTGATGACCTGCTGATGATAGCAACCTACTCGGGTTCCGGGAAATCAATAAAAAATGAGTTGCCTAAAGGTTCTTCTTCTTCAGGTTTTTTTACTTGCAGGATCAAGAATGGGATACAAATGGATGTCCGGTTCAAGAATTTCCTTGAATTAAAGAATTTCCAGAATATAATAGGAGAAAAGGACATGAATGTGATCAAGAAAAAAGCGTTAAAGAAAAACCGGTCGGTTAATAACTATGCAACTGAACTTAATTTAGTGGTTCATCCATTAATTGTACACAATGACCAGGTCATTTTTATGGGAGAAAGCTATATTCCTGAATACCATTCAGAGAATTTTACAGAATTTGATTTTTACGGACGTCCTTATATCAATACCTATAATGTATTTGATGGGTACCGCTATACCAATGCAGTTATCGCCGGATTTGATAAATCCGGAAACCTGAAATGGGATAATTCAATGGAAATCCGAAATCTGATCTCGACCGAACTAAACCCCAAAGTGACTGTATTTTGTTATTCTTCCGACACTATGGTACTTTGTTATTCCAGTGAGGCAAGGATTGCATCGAAAATAATATGTGAAAATGAGGTAGTGGAAAAGCTTGATTTTTCTGCTATAGATCAACTATATCCGGAAGATAAGATGCTTACTGAAAGTAAAAATCACATGATTCACTGGTATGGTCCATTTTTCCTGTGCTATGGTTTCCAGGAAATTAAAAACATTAACTCTTCAGAAAATAAAAAACGATTAGTTTATTACTTTACAAAAGTAAGATTTGATTGAACAAGAGAAGAAATCCGGCGATCTTTCTGTTATTATTGAATAATTAACAGTTTTTTATCACAGGTAAGGAGGGTTAATGAGGTGTCTCTGTCAATACCGGTTGCAGAAATATTAATTGAGTAAGTCTGATTTCCTGCAAGTGTGCTGCAATTCATATAATTTTTCAAAATTGTAAACTGATCATGTGTATTTTTGAAAGTTACAACGATCGTAGAATCCAATTTATTTTCAATGCACAGAGTCGCCTCACTGTTACAAGGCGTAAGTTCATTTTTATTCGAACATCCTGAACTTAAAATGAAAAAGCCGAGAATCAGTAAGATAAGAAATGGAAAATTTTTTTTCATAGGGCAGATCATTGAATTCAGCATTGCAAAAATAAGATGATAAATTGAATAACAAAATTTATTTTTGAATTATTGTTCAGGCAACTAAAATAATACCTGTATGTCTAAATGATATATTGGATATCAATATTTTTTTTACTTTTGTTGGATAATGAATTAATTTTTTAGTTTTATAAAACTGTAAATTGTAACTTTTTTATAATTTTATAGTATAAAATTACTGCATGGAAATCAAACATTCTAATAACAGCAATATGTTTCAGAGATTTTTACGCGCCCTCACCTGTTCGATCCTTTTTCTTGGTGTGACTACTCTATCACTTACTGCCCAAACATGTGCAGATACACGACCTACAATCGCAGGTGCAAAAATAGTAAGTAACAACCAAACAGGTGTTATTTATTCGACCCCGAATATATCAGGACATACTTATTCCTGGACCATTGCAGGTGGTACCATAACCTCGGTAGTAAATACCAACCAAATAACTGTGACCTGGGGCGCAGTTGGCGTGGGTTCTGTGAGCGTCACAGAAACAAATCCTTCGATTCCATGTGATACGACAGCGTCGCTATCGGTAAAAATCCAACCACTGCTGGTTTCCTACTTTTATTATACAAACACATCCTGCTATGGAAACCAGCTTTCTTTCTGGGATGCTTCTGTTGCCGACCCTGCAAAACCAATCGTAAATTATTATATTAATTTCGGAGATGGTACAGTACCTTACAATTCACCTGTAAGACCAGATTCAGTCGCACACACTTACAATCCTCCCTGGGACGTTACTTACACTATTACTTATATAGTGACAAATAATCAAAACGCAACGGATACAATTTATGATGCTGTTTATGTAAACCCCAACCAGTTTATTCCTACCGCAGCATTTAATTCTACAGTACCCAGTTGCTCTTATCAGCCGGTTAGTTTTGACGGAACAATTTCGACTACACCCCCAGGGACAGCACCCTTCCAAGAATATACCTGGTATTTCGGGGATCCCAGTTCAGGAGCATCCAACACTGACAGCTGCTCCACTTGCAGCACTCCGACACATGTATTCAGTGGTCCGGGCACTTATACTGTGGAACTTAAAGTTACGAATAAAAAATATTGTATAGATTCTGTTACAAAAACAATTATCGTTGGCCAGTCTGTTCCGACAGCTTTATTTTCATACTCTTCTCCGACATGCGAGAATAACCCGGTAACTTTTACCAATAGCTCAATTTACCCATCGAATGATAGCATTGTTACATGGCAATGGAATTTCGGAGATGGATCTCCACCAGTATTTATTAATGCGCCTAACAATCCGAATGTCAGCCATGTATTTCCGGGTCTTGGACCTTATACCGTTCACCTGATAGTAACCAATATCCTCTCCTGCAACGACACTGCGGTTCATAGTGTGACACTTACGCCATCGCCGATTGCCAGTTTTACTTACTCTACCCCGTGTGCAGGCGATACAGTGATATTCACTAATCATTCCATTACAAATAATGGCCCTGCAATTGTTTCTTACTACTGGAATTATGGCGATCCTGCCTCTGGAAATAACTTTTCCAATCTGAAGAACGGTGCTCATGTCTTTTCCGATTCTGGATTATTTATCGTCACACTTGCTGTCACAAATGTATCAGGATGTCCGGATACGAATAGGCAGTCGATCCACGTCAACGCCAAACCTGCTGTGGCATATACATGGAACGTGGGATCACAGAATAATCAGATCGATTTTCATATAGATTCGGCTATTATGAACCTTGGTTATATAGGGAACATGTGCCAGTGGAATTTTGGAGATGGCACTTACGGATCTGGTCATAACCCGGTTCATATTTATCTTGCAGCAAACAGCTATACTGTGACACTCACCGTTACCGATACCTTAGGCTGCTCAAATTCTGTAAGCCAAATAATCACAGTACCTGCGATCCCGTTGGCATTTTACTCGAGTAATTCTCCGGTTTGCTTTAATAGTCCCATGTGTTTCCATGATCTTTCTTCTGTTCCATCCCCCCCGTTTGGATATATTTCAGAGTGGATATGGAATTTCGGTGATGGAACGGCCAATGATACAATCCATTTTCCAAACGATCCGGATGTTTGCCACATTTATTCAGCACCCGGAACCTATACTGTAACACTAACTGTTTATGATAATTCAGGATATTCAGCTAGTTATAGCCATGACCAGACAGTATTGCCGCTTCCAATTGCGAACTTCTTTTTTACAACGGGCTGCGCAGGAAGCCTGATTCAATTTACCGATGCCTCTTTCCCAAATGGCGGTGGAAATATTATTTCCTGGAACTGGAATTTTGGAGATCCTCTCTCCGGAGTTAACAATGTATCAAATTTACAGAATCCAACCCATATATTCAGTGTTGGTGGCGTGGATTATAATGTCAGACTGATCGTCCAGAATTTCAATGGTTGTGTGGATACGATAACAAAACAAGTATATATTTTCCCCAATCCTCCGGTTCAATTTACCCATGATACTTCCTGCCTTACTTTCTTGACACACTTCTACGCCGATACTACCGTCATGCACACAGATTCGATCGTGACCTGGTCATGGAATTTTGGTGATGGAACACCTCTCAGTACCGACCCGATCAATACATCGCATCTATATACGACAGCCGGCACATTTATTACCACTTTAACAGTGACTGATCATCATGGCTGTACAAATTCAATTTCACACGATATAATAGTCAATCCTCTGCCTATTCCTGAATTCAGCTGGTCATCACCGGCTTGCAACGGCAGCCCGGTTTCATTTACGAACCTGTCAACTTTTCCTTCAGGATATACAGGATATATTGCAAGATGGCTGTGGAATTTTGGTGACGGAACAACTCAAAATATTATCATTCCGAACTCACCTAATGTCACACATCTGTTTCCCACAGGTAGCAATTCTTATCTTGTTACACTGACAGTATGGACCAACGACAGTTGTTCATTATCAAAGTCACATACTGTTACCACTATTCCTTCACCAATCGCTAATTTTAGTTATTCAACTGCAGACTGCATGACTCAGCCGGTACAATTTACTGACCTGTCACAGCCCAACGGCGGTGGGAGTATCACTCAATGGCACTGGAATTTTGGTGATCCGGGTTCCGGG
>Ga0181533_1002546_pt1 | contig 21190 bp, 26 predicted proteins | sample PEATcosm2014_Bin_45_FD_119772 | JGI IMG/M metagenome (GOLD analysis project Ga0181533, IMG submission 119772) | Peatland microbial communities from MTU Mesocosm Facility, Houghton, MI, USA - PEATcosm2014_Bin11_60_metaG | ecosystem: Environmental > Terrestrial > Soil > Wetlands > Peat | place...
ACGTGAAAGATTAATCTCATTTATTCTCTTGCCATCCGCCAAATCGGTGCCATATTGCTCTGCTCTTGGATATCCTGTCTATCTTCACAAGACCTGGCGGATCTTCAGTTGATTAGAGACATAACGAAAGTTTTGCGCATGCGCGTTGATTCGAGCCCGTCCGAACCTCGGCCAAACCCTCGTCGCCTGGCCTGGAAAGAGACCGTGGCCAAGTACCAGCAGGCCGCGCTGTGGCCCAGCCTCTGGCAGGTGGCCAACACCCTGGTTCCTTATGCGGCGCTGTGGTGCCTGATGTACTTTAGCCTGGCGCTCTCGTGGTGGCTGGCCCTGCCGCTGGCCGTGCTGGCAGGCGGATTCCTGGTCAGGATCTTCATCATCTTCCATGACTGCGGGCACGGCTCGTTCTTTCCATCCGCCAGGGCCAACGATGTTCTGGGCTTTGTTACCGGCGTCCTTACCTTTACGCCCTATTACCATTGGCGCTGGGAGCACGCCGCTCATCATGCCACCTCGGGCGACCTGGACCGGCGAGGCATCGGAGACGTGTGGACGCTCACGGTGCAGGAGTACCTCGAGGCCTCCTGTTGGAAACGCTTTGCCTATCGGCTCGCGCGAAATCCCTTCATTCTCTTCGGCCTCGCGCCGCTCTATGTCTTCCTCATTAAACAGCGATTTGCCGTCGCCAAGGCCCCCCGGCGCGAGCAAAACTCGGTCTTCTGGACCAACCTGGCCGTCGCCTTCCTGGCGGGCGGGCTGTGTTGGGTTTTCGGGCTTAAGGCTTATTTGCTGCTCCAGTTGCTGGTCTTGATGGTGGCCGGTTCGGCCGGGATATGGTTGTTCTATGTCCAGCACCAGTTCGAGGGTGTTTATTGGGAGCGCAACGCCAACTGGGACTACAGCGCCGCTGCGTTGGAAGGAAGTTCGTTCTACAAACTGCCCAAGGTCCTCCAGTGGTTCTCCGGCAACATCGGCTTCCATCATATCCACCACCTCAGCCCCCGCATCCCCAATTATAACCTCGAGAAGTGTCATCGGGCCGAACCCCTCTTTCAAACCGTCAAGCCGGTCACCCTGGTCCGCAGCTTCAAGTCCTTCACCCTCCGCCTCTGGGACGAACAGCGCCGCAGTCTGGTCGGCTACCGGGCGTTGAGGGCCGTTCGAAAAGAGAGGCAGTAGGAGCTTGAACTCTGTCCGGGGCGAGGGCCGGATGAAATCCGAATCCAGTTGGTAGGGTTAACACCCCATTTCTGTGTCGCCGGCTTCGCCTATAATAATGGCGATCATGAGTTGTGCTCGGCCAGGCAAGCATCTTAAGCAACCTCGAATAGTCCCGTTTGGAGCGGGCGCAACCTGATTTGGTTTTCCCCTTTATCGCCCACGAGTCGTGCAATTCCATTTTTTTCCATTGCCTTCAGTTCACCCAAAACACCGAAACGCAACACGAAAAACGATGAGGTTGTCGCATGAGAATCGTTCTGCTATGGGCGGTCCTGTTTTTTGCCGGGACAAGTTTGGCGATGGCGGCGGGTCATCCGCCCAAGCAGGGGCTGGCTTCGTGGTACGGCGAGGAGCATCGGGGCAGGCTGATGGCCAATGGCCGGAAGTTCGATCCGGATAAACCGACTGCCGCCTCCTGGTTTTATCCGCTTGGCACCAAGCTCCGGGTCACTGTCAAATCGACGTCAGGCCGGCGGCGGAGCGTGGAGGTAACCGTGACTGATCGTGGCCCGGCGCCCGAGTTGGTGCGTAGCGGCCGCATCATTGACCTGGGGCGGGCTGCGTTCCAGAAGATTGCCCACCCGGACCTCGGCCTCGTTGCCGTGAGCGTTCAAGCGGTAGAGTAGGCCGGGGTGTGTCGACCGCCCACGGTCTCCCCGGACCCCTCTGCCCACGTCGGCCTTCGACGTTCAACCCGCGGACTTCGGACCTCGATTCTTCATCCTTTCTCCGCCGACCCGCAGTACCAAGCCATGGCCAGGTCCAACCCCGGTGCGATTCCATGGACGGGCGCGTAGCCCAGCAAGCGTTGCGCCTTGCCGATGTCCGCCAGCGAGTGGCGCACATCTCCGGGCCTAAAATCGCGGTAAACCGGCTGCTGGTCCGGCAGGGTCGGGCGGTGCTTGCGCAACGCGCTGCAGATGAGGTCGAAGAGTTGGTTAAGCGTGGTTCGCTCACCCAGGGCGATGTTATAGACTTGATTGGCGGCTTCAGGCCGCTCCGTGGTGGCCGCCAACAGGTTGGCTTGGACGACATTGGTCACAAAGCAAAAATCGCGGCTCGTCTGGCCGTCGCCGTTGATCTGGGCCGGGGCTCTGTGGAGCAGCGCGGCAATCCATTTGGGAATGACTGCGGCATAAGCTCCCTCGGGGTCCTGGCGGGGACCGAACACATTGAAGTAGCGCAGGCCGATGCTGGCAAGGCCGTAGCAACGGCCAAACACGCCGGCATACAACTCGTTCATGGCCTTGGTGGCCGCGTAAGGAGAGAGTGGCCGCCCGATGTTCTCCTCGATCTTAGGCAACTGGGCAGAGTCACCGTAAACGGCGCTGCTCGAGGCGTACACGAATCGTTTGACCCGGGCGGCCCGCGCCGCCGCGAGCATGTTGAGGAAACCGGTAACGTTCGAGCGGTGGCTGCCCAGCGGGTCTTCCAGCGAGCGCGGGACCGAACCCAGCGCCGCCTGGTGCAGCACAAAATCGACCCCTGCGCAGGCCCTCGAGCAAACCTCCGGCTCCACAATATCGCCCTCCAGAAAGCGAAACCGCGCCCATTGCTCCGGGCTGACAGCGGCCTGGACCTGGTCGAGATTCGCGGCCTTGCCGGTCGAGAAATTGTCCAACCCGGCCACCTGCTGGTCCAACAGCAGGAGTTTCTCGAGCAGATGGGAGCCAATAAAGCCGGCTGCCCCTGTGACCAGCCATGACCTCGGGGCGCTCTTCAATTCCACCTGCAATCTGTCGTAGTCAGGCATTGAATTTCGGGGATGAGGCGCCGTTGAGCGCGCGAGAGGCTGCTTGGGGCTCGTCCGGCTCCTCGGGGCCTTCGCTGCTCCCGGCGGCCTGGCCGGTGTACTCATTGAGTTTGTTGCGCAGGGTGCGCACGCTGATGCCGAGCACTCTTGCGGCTTGAGTGCGGTTATTGCTGCAGCGTTCGAGCGCGGCATAAATGTGGCGCTTTTCCAACTCGTGGAGCGGCGGGAAATGGTTGGGGTTCTCAGCCGGGGGGGCCTGGCCCGGGGGGCAGGCGCACACCGAGGCAGGGGCCGGGGATTCGGGGGCGGGGGCCGGGATGGGGGCCGGCGCAAGCGGGCCGGAGAAGGAACCGAGGCAGAGATGAACGGGTTCGATCACGGGTGAATCACCGGCGAGGATGACGGCGCGCTCGATGACGTTCTGGAGTTCCCGAACGTTGCCGGGCCATGGGTGGCCGCTCAAGATGCCGGCACAGGAATCCGAGAGGCGCTCCGCGGCGCAGCCGTGCTTGCGCGCAAACCAATGGAGGAAATGCTCGGCCAGGTAAAGGATGTCCTCCCGGCGGTCGCGCAGGGGCGGGACATGGATGGGGACCACGTTAATCCGGAAGAAAAGGTCCTCCCGAAACTCCTTGCGCTGGACTGCTTGTTCGAGGCGGCGGTTAGTGGTGGCGATGACCCGGACATCCACTTTGATGGTGCGGGCGCCGCCGACGCGCTCGAATTCGCGTTCCTGGAGCACGCGGAGCAATTTCGCCTGGACGCTGGGGGCGATCTCGCTGATTTCGTCCAGTAGAATTGTGCCGCCATGGGCCAGCTCGAAGCGGCCTTCGCGCTTGTTGAGGGCGCCTGTAAAGGCGCCCTTCTCGTGGCCGAAGAACTCGCTTTCGATAAGGTTGTCCGGGATGGCGGCGCAATTGACCTTGATGAGCGGGGCGGAGGCGCGGGGACTTTCCTTATGGAGGGCGCGGGCGACCAGTTCTTTGCCAGTGCCGCTCTCGCCCTGGATGAGCACGGTGGCCTGGGTGCGGGCGACCTGCCGGATCAGCAGACGCAACCGCTCGATGGGGGGGCTGCCCCCAAGCAGCTCCCAGTCGGCATCGGTTTCTTTGCTCAGGAACTGGTTGACGCGGACGATGCGCGAGAACTCATCCGCCTTCTTGAGGACGAAGTCGATCTGATTGACGGAGAAGGGCTTGGTCAAATAATCGAAAGCGCCATTGCGCATGCAGTCCACGGCGGACTCGACGGAAGCGGCGGCGGTCATAATGACGACCAGGGGCCGCTGGGGGCGGGCTTGAAGTTCCTTGAGCAGGTCGGTGCCCTCTTCGCCGTTGGGCAGGCGGATATCGAGAAAGACCAAGTCGAACGTGTCTTTGGCGACGGCTTCCCTGGCAGCGGCCAGATTCGAGACGGCCAACACGTCACAGCGTCGCTGCCGGAGGTGGGCCTCCAGGCTCAGGCGCAGGGCCAGTTCGTCCTCGACCACCACTACTTTCTCGATGGACATAGGGGATGAGTCACATCTGAGTATGGCGCTGGTAAAGCCGGGCCACATAGTGAGGCCGGCTTTGCTCGGTGGAGGGCAGGCAACGGGCTTGGAGCAACCCCCGTCGCAAGAGTTGCTGTTCGTTTTCGCGGTCAAGCACCAGCACGCGCATAATCGTATCCAGAGCAGTCTGAAGGAGCCGCGCGAACCGAGGCTCCCCCAATACCCATTCTTTGCCGGAGCAGTTCCATAGAGTACGCTTCCGAGCAAGGAGTCTTAAAGCGCATTCGAGCCTGCATAGCAAGGCTTTTCTTTCCACCTGAATCGCCATGGCGGGAAAAGGGCCGGGGCTTTTCAATGCCTGGGCCTCTTTGTGGGCGAGCTCCAGAAGGGCGTTGCACACACCCAGGTGCTCGCGCAGGGCGTCGGTCATCTGGTCTGCCAAGGCTCGATCGGGTCCGGCGGTGCCGGGGGCCATGTCCGGCGCCGGGTCGCCTGGGTCTTCTGGCCAGGCGCCCGGCAGGCCGTCGCTCTGAGTCTGGGCTGAGGCAACAGGGGAGCTACTGGGGCGGGGGCGATGGAAGGGCATAGGCATCTGTATTGGTATGGAAAAGACCGGTCACTGTGCGGCGCAGGTCCAGGCTCACCAACTCGGCGTTGGTTTGCCATAAGAGGAGATTTTTGCGCCATTTGGCCATCTCGATGAGGGCCTGAAGGCTGGCGGGCCCGGCAGGAGCCACGTCCTTTTCCCGGCTCGCCACCTTTTGCAAGTAATCAATGGCATTGGCCGGCTGCTGCAGCCGCTCGAACACCAGGGCGATCTGGTACCAGACTGGCAGTTGCCACTCGGCCGAGGTGTCTAGAGAGGCCAGGCGAAGATAGATGTCCAGGGCTTTCAAAGAGTCGCCTTCGAGGTAGAAGCGGTTGGCCAATTCGTTGCCGGCCCGGCGTTGCCAGTAGGCGAGGGTCTGCGGGTCAGGCGGGGCGTTGGTGCGCTGTTCCTTGAGGAGGTCGAGCACCTGGCCCAGGGCTTCGCCGTCGCGATGGACCTGCTTGAGCGAGAGAGCGCACAGAAACCGCACCTCGGGCCGCTCCGGCGCAGCCGGGAATCGGTCCAGGAAATCCAGGGCCTGAATGACCGCTTCCCCTGGCCGGCCCAACGCAGCCAGACAACGCACATACTGGTATTGGACCGTGCCGCAGTTAACCGGGGGAGAGTCTGACTTCAAGAGGCGGTCAAACGAACCGGCCGCTTCCTCGTAGTTGCCCATCTCATACTGGGTCTGGGCGACCTCATTCTGAGCAAGTTGAACCAACTGTTTGTAGAATTCCAACCGCTCGGTCTTGAGGACCAGGGCGGTCGTCATCACGGAATAGAATTTTGCGATGGCCTGGTTGGGCAAGCCCATTTTCCGGCACACGATGCCTTGGCGCAGGAGCAGTTCCGGCACCCCGGGGTCCTTCGGCCAGCGGGCAAGACACTGGGCGTAGATTTGCTCCGCTCGAGGCAGATTGTTCTGTTCGAGGGCTATCTGCCCCAACTCGAGCAACGCGGTCCGCTGGACTTTCTCCGGCGCCGCGCTTTGAACCAGGCCGATGCATGTTGCCGCCGCCTCTGTAAACTGGCGCGCCAGGCGCAGATGGCGGGCCATTTCAAGCCGCGTTTGAAAATCGGCAAGCGGCTTCTTTTGGACTGCCGAGTTAGTCGCCGTGAAGAAGCGCCAGGCGGCGGCGACGGCCTCATTGGTTGGGTTTGGTGAGGACGCCGGCCCGGCATTTGTAAGCCGTTGCTCTTGCGGAGAGGGGGCTAACAAGGCCGACAGAGGGAGGTTTGAGTCCTGGGCGGCCACGCGGCCTATCCACAGAACAGCGAGCCATATAAGGCAAGCCCCTTGCTTCCGGACGGGCGGCAAATAGGGCCTGGCGGATGGGGCGCATGGTTTCATCGGTTCTCGTAAGTGGCTTGGCTGGAGCGCGAGGCCGAGGGGGCCAGCGGCGGGACAAAGACCGGGCTGATCAATGGGTTTCGGGCAGGACCGTTTGTTGACAAAGGCCCCAAATACTCGAGCAAGAGGCGCGGGTCGATTCCCTGGGCAGTGGAGGAGTTCTGGTCTTCCAGCGCAGGGAAGGACGGCAACCCCTCGATGGGTCGGGACGGAGCGGGAGGAGGGGACGCGACGGTGACACGAACCTCTGAGACTGGGCGGTTCGTAGGCGAGGCCGGGGGAGGGGCGGGCAGGGCCGAGTTGGTGGCTGGGCCGCCTGTGCCGGCCCCCGGACGATTCGAGACCAGGAGCGGGGGCAATACAAGGCGGGACATGGGGCGCGAGGACTGGAAACGCAGAGGAGGGGGGCCGACGGCCGGCAGATAGGGCCTCGACGCCGCGCGATGAGCCGCGGCGCGAGCCGCCGTTACGGCGGAGGCGCCCAAACCGCAGACCCAGAGCGCCAAGCCGATTCCTTCAAGCCATCGCAAGAGTCTTCCCATTGGGCACTGCCAAGGCTTCCTGGAACGAGTTGATAAACTGCCAGTCCTTGGTCTTTTCGTAGTTGTTGCTACCGTCCGCGTTGAGGATTTTGGGTCCCATAAACAAACACGTCGTTCGAGCCTGGGTGCAATATGTCGTTGCTTACATCGGCAGTTTGCCCGGTGACTTGAGCCGAAACATGGCGCGGCCTTTTTTCCAGTTTCCGGTTCAACTTTTCGCCCCGCAGGCCGATAAAGAGACAGCACGATTATGGACATGCTTGTCAAATCACCGCCGTTGCCCCGATTGAACTCCGAGCAGATCGAACGCCGGCTGGGGACGTGCCCGCGCCTGCCCTCGCTGGCGAGCATCAACAGTGTGCTGCGCGAACTGCTGGACGCCGAACAGTGCTACACCTCGCAGATTGCCGATGTCATCCGGCGCGACCCGAGCATGACCACCCGTCTGCTCCGGCTCGTCAATTCGGTTTACTACGGTCTTTCGACGCCCGTGAGCAGCATCGAGGAAGCCGTCTTCTATCTCGGGGTGCGCCAGATACGCCGGCTGGCCCTGGTCACCCCTATCATCGAGGACCTCGAGCGGCTGGCCGGACGAATTCGTTTTCCATGGCGGGAGTTTTGGCGCCACTGCATTGCCACAGCCATCATGACGCAGGAAACCCTCGGCGACATTCAGCCCAGTTCGGACGAGGCCGATTACGTTGCCGGCCTCTTGCACGATGTCGGCAAGATCGTCATGGTGGCCGCGTTCCCGGAGTACTTCGAGCAGATCCAGGCGCGGATGCAGGAGGAGAAGGCCGACTTGCTGGCCGTGGAGGGGGAACTCCTGGGCATCGACCATTGCGAGCTGGGCGCGCGCTATCTCAGCGCCCACAAGCTGCCCTCCACCGCCATTCATTCCGTCCGCTTTCATCACCGCCCCAGCCGGGCGCAAAGCGAGGTCCGTATCGTCGCGGCGGTCCAGGTAGCCGACCTGTTTGTCCGCTACGCCCGCATCGGCAACAGCGGCAACCCAACCCCGATCTCCTCTGAAGTCTGGATGGCCGCCGAAGGATGGGACTTGTTGTTCCCCGGCTTATCGGCCGAGCGCGCCCTGGGGCGCGCCAACATGGAGCGCAGTCTGGAGCGGCTTGCCACCATCCTGGAAGGGCTGGTCTAGAGTTTAAGGCGCCAGGGGCGAGTGTCGAGGGGTGGCGATTGGTTCCCTCGACCCTCGACGCTCGCCCCCCCTCAGTCCAGACACTTCTGAACTGCGGTTTACGAGTACGATTGCCAAAGGTGTGCGTTGAGGTTGCCGTAGGCGCGGCGCACGCCCTGGAGGTTGCGGATTGTCTGGCTCACCGCTTGCAACTCTTCACGTTTGCTCCGGCACTTGGCGCGGAGCGCATCACCATTGCGCCTTTCCAGCGCGATCAGTTCGGAGGCCGCAGCCCTGAAAGTGTCCGCAGCGGCATCGGCGGTGGCTTGTTGCGCGGGCTGGGCAGCCCGGACTTGCTCCAGGGCCTGGTTGATTTGCGGGCGCAGCATGGCCTTGTCTTTCTGATGCCGGGCCAGTTCCGGCCAATGCTCCCGCAGGATGGCCTGCCAGGCCAGCTCAGTCAGACGCCGCCACTCAGCCAGCAAGCGGGTAAGTTCGGCAGCGGGATTCACGGGGCGGGCAGGCGCGTCAGGAAACCGCGGCAAGGGCCTCGAAAGACTCCGCAGGGGCGGCGCGTTTCTGGCGGCGCAACATTTCGCTCCAGGCATCGCGCAGGAGGCCCAGGCGGCGGATGGTATCATGAATGCCGTCGGGGGTTTTGCGCGCGTTGCTGCGCAAGAGCTGGCGGTTCATGAAATCGTAAAGGCGCCGCAGGGTGGCCGCCAGTTCGCCGCCCTGTTCCAGGTCGAGCGAGTTGTTGAGTTCGGTGATGATGTCCCGGGCACGGAGAATGTTGTTGTTGATCGTCCGGTTGAATTCGAGCGGGTCATCATACTCAAATCCCGCCAGGGCGCGTTCGAGAAACCGGATGGCGCCTTCGTAGAGCATCACGACCAACTGTCCGGGCGGGGCGGTCTGGGTCGCGATGGTTTGATACGACTTCAAAGAATGGGAAAGGAAGGGAGAGGTGTTCGGGTGCATGGGGCGGAAATCGGAGTGATGGTCAGTCCGGCTGGTGCGGCTGGTTTGGCGTCTTTATATGCCGGGCCAGGAGGCCGGAAATGCCACGAATGACTTCCTCGGGCGGGTAAGAGTCATCCTGAACCAGGCCCATGGCGCGGGCGACTTCGCCGGGACGGGCCAGGGGGGTTCCTTGGAGCGCGCCGTTGAGATCGTCGGTTGGGCCTAGTGTCAGTTGATCCCGCCCGAGGCCCGGCGCCGGCGCCTGGGAGCGAGCGGGCATGTCAGTTGCGCTGAGCAATTCGCTGTTCGGGTTCACACGCATAGCCAGATTACTCAAAATGGCAGCCGGTCACTCTTGCTCCGGTTATCGGCGGAATCATGGGAGACTTTAGCACAAAAATCAACGGTGAGGGAGTGTGCTGGCGACGGCCCAGGTCGTATATTGGCCGAACCGGCGGGGAGAATGCAGCACGCCGGTGTCGCTCAGCAATGGATTGGGGAGATTCAACTCTGCCCGGGCGTATGCCTCGGCCGCGATGGCAACGGAGCCGGCCCCGGCGTCAAACAACTCGTCGATGCTCCACCAGGTGAGATGCTGGCTGGAATCCACCAGGCGAGCTCGCCAGCCGGCGCGTAGCGGGGGGTATGCCCGGTAAGCGGTCAGGCAGGCGAAGAGCACGGCATCGCAGCCGGTAGCCTGGCGCAGGCGCTGGAAGAAGTCCAAAGGCAACTCGTCTTCAGCCGACCAACCGCTGCGCCCGGTGATGGTGTGCAGATCCTCAGCCGAAACCGGCACCACTTCGAAGATATTCCGCTTGACCAACTCGTCCAACCAGAGCGGTCCGAGCGAGTCCGCCCCCGCGGCCTGGTCCCCGTCCTCAGGGCTGCGGGGCAAGGGGAGCACGGCGACGCGGCGGATGGCCGGCGGCAAGATGGGTTGGCGCACATAGACATTGGCCGGTTTGTAGGCCGCCGTCAGCGCCCGGCGGAGGCCGGGCGAGGCAGCACATCCTCCCATCAACATCGGGGCCAGTGCCGCTATTACCAGAATTCGAACCTGCACACCCCTTTTATCGGCCGGCCGGCGGAGGACTTTAGGAGAAAACTGAAGGCCGGACGGCGCCCCAGCGCCGTCCGGCTGCTCCCTCGTCAGGGGAGCGCACCGAGAATCTAACCCGGAACCCTAATGGCCGTTACAGGTTCTGAACGAGTCTCAAGACATTCTGCGGCAGGGCGTTGGCTTGCGCCAACATCGCCGTGCCGGATTGAACCAGGATGTTCAACTGCGCGTATCTCGTGCTCTCCTGCGCCACGTCCACGTCCGAGATGGCGCTGTTGGCGGCTTGAACGTTGGTCTGTTCGACCGCCAACTGGTTGCTGGTGTAGCTCAGGCGGGACTCGTTGGCGCCCACCGTGGCGCGGTCTGACGCCAGTTGCGTAATCGCCGCGTTGACGTCGGACAGCGCCGTCGGGGCCGCCGTCGAGGTCGCGATGCTGGAGCTCGCCGCTGTGGCGTAGGCCGAACTGTTGCCCATGTTGACGGTGCCCATTGACCAGGTGGTCGCATCGCTATCGATGGTCACACTCATGGCGTTGGCCGTGAACAGGCTCACCCCGTTGAAGTCCTTGGTGGCCACGTTGTTGATGTAGCTGCCCAGTTGCTGGAACTCCGAGTTATACAAGCTCCGGTCGCTGTCCGTTAGCGTGGAGTCCTGGGCCGAAACGGCCAGTTCGCTCATCCGGTTCAGCGCATTGGAGACTTGCTGCAAGTACCCATCCTGCGTCTGAGTGAACGAGGTAGCGTTGGTGACGTTGCTCTCGGCAGCGGTGATTGCGCCCGATTGCACGGTGAATTTCATCGACACCGCCAGCCCTGAAGGGTCGTCGGCCGCCGAAACGATTTTCGAGCCGGACGAGAGACGCTCCAGTGATTTGGACAAGTTAGCGGACGAGGTCTCCAGCATATTGGCGCTGGTGTTCGCCGCAACGTTTGTATTGATTATCATACTGACTCCTTCCATGAGTCACCCCGGGTGGGGATTTTTCTTGTTCTCTAACGGCATCCTTGCCGCGAGGCGGAACTTGAGGCATCCGCCGTTGTCCTTGCCGGCTTTTTCAGGCTGCCGGCCGCCTGTTCTGTCGATAGCTTATCGGCAGGAGTCCGCAGGACATTAGTTGAGAAATTATCAAACCTTGCCCCGCAACCCGGCGGTGTGCTTTAGTGTCAAGGCTTATGCGAAGATTTGGCACTGTCTTGCGAGGGCGCTCCCGTGCCGGCGTGCCGCCGCGCTGGCGCGAGGACCTGGAGCGCGTCCTCATTACCGAAAACCAGATCGCCCGCCGCATACGCGCGATGTCGCGCGACATCCAGCGCGATTTTGCCGGCCGCGAGTTGGTCGTCGTCTCGCTGCTCAACGGCACCGTCATGTTCCTCGCCGATCTGATCCGCCAGTTGTCGCTCCCCTTGCGGCTGGACTTCATTGGCGTTTCCAGCTACGGCGCCGCAACCCATTCCGGCGAACTGGTCTTCACCAAAGAACTGCGCCTGGGCGTCCGGGGCCGCGACGTGCTCCTGGTGGATGACATCCTGGATACCGGCAAGACCCTCTCGCGCGTCCTGGCAAAGCTGCAAGCCCTCCAGCCCCGCCGCCTCCGGACCTGCGTCCTGCTGAACAAAACTGCCCGCCGCCTTGAAAAAATCCAGGCCGACTACGTCGGGTTTGAAATCCCGGATTTTTTCGTGGTGGGTTACGGGTTGGATTTTGCCGAACGCTACCGCAACCTGCCCTTCGTCGGCGTGCTGCGTCCTCACGTTTATGACCTCGCGACCCGCGACCTTGGCTAATGTCATGTCAGTGACGATCTGTTTTTACTCCTGGTTTAAGGACCTGGCCGGCTGCGCCCAGACCCGGGAAACGCTGCCGGAGGGCAGCACACTGGGTGAACTGCTCAAGACATTGGCTGCCCGATTCCCTGGACTCGGCCCGATGGAAAAATCGACCCTGATGGCGGTCGGCCTGGACTATCAGGACCGCAGCTACGTGTTGCAGGACGGCGACGAGGTCGCTCTCTTCCCACCGGTTCAGGGCGGGTGAGGGAGGACGGAGGATATTGCCCATGGCCAAATGACCCCGGGAGAAGGCCGGCTGAAGTGAAAAGGCACTTGATCATTACTGATGCGCCGATTGATGAGGCAGCCTTGGTGGCCGCGCGCTCGGCCTCCGGCGATATGGGCGCCGTGGTGTCCTTTCTGGGCCTGGTCCGCGGAAACGAAAACGGGGCGCCGATCTGCGCCCTTGAATACGAGTCCTTCCAGCGCATGGCCGAGCGCCAGTTCGGCCTGTTGTTTGACGAAATGGCCAGACGCTGGCCCTTGGAATCCGTGCGCCTGGCCCACCGGGTGGGGGTGGTGAAAGTCAGCGAGCCTTCACTCTGGGTGGAGATCGTTGCCCCGCATCGCGGCGAGGCCTTTGCCGCCTGCCAATGGCTCATTGACGAGATGAAACGCGTGGTGCCCATTTGGAAGCGACCCTTGACCCGACCCTGACCCGATCGTTCATGATTGCTTGCCGGGCAGCCCGTTTATTGCGATAGTTCACCGAAGTGAATTCCGGTCTTCACGGCTTCGGTTTGGATGCCGTTGCGTCCGTAGTTCAATTGGATAGAGCTTCTGACTTCGGATCACGTGCCCCTATCAGGTGTGCTTCCAAAAGACCCAATGAATACGATCGGGGATTAAGGTGCCCAGCGGAACCGATCCCAGACCCGGGGCCTGCAGTTCCGCGGCCCGGCTGGCAGCGCCCAACAGAACGAGCCACGCCACCAGATTGGCAAGAGCAGGTTTCATGGCGCGCAATTATCCGCAAAACGGAGCCGTTGGGAAGTGCAATGATCGGCCGCCCCTGTGGTTGACCAGAATTCCGTACCGCCCGAAGAAGCTGGGTTTTCTGGCCGCTTGGCGAATCCTCAGCCCCGGGCTCGATGGTGAGTTTCATCGTAAACCGGTCCCCGCCTCATTAAGGCGCCTTGGCTTCGAGCCGGAGTTGCACGCGGCCGAGCAGCCCGGAAATAGTCGGCCCGCCGTAAGGCGTGGGGATGGTGGTGTAATGGTTGGCCAGCGTGTTATAGACCAGCACCTCGATGCGATTTTCGCCCGGCCGCACCAGCCGGGTGATGTCCAGGCTCCACGGCGGAGAGAGGCGAACGCCGGCAAGCTGGCCGTTCACCCCCACCTCGGCGGAAACGATCACGCTGCCCGAAAATCCAGCCCATCAGCCACGCGGCAAGGGTTTGCTCCCAAAGACCTAATGTCCCAGCCCTTGCTCCACCGACCAAAGAGCCAAGGCGCCGAACGCGGTCGCCAGGTCGGACATCATCATTCGCTCCCACGCTCCGCCCCGGGAGCTTCCAGGCTCGTGGACGTGATTAAGGGAAAACGCTCGCCAGCACTTCCAGCGATACTGGTCTGCCTGAATCTCCTGCTGATTGCTCTTGAGCCATCCTGTGGCTCGCACCAAAGCCCCATCGGTGGCCGGCACGCGCGCCTGGAGCAGTGCGTAAGTGATCAAGCCCGTCGCATAGCCATCCGATTGTTCCAGTAGCGACAAATCAAGCTTCCCAGGAGGCCCAAACGGCGGATTGGCCTTGGACCATCGCCACGGGCCCAGCCCGTAGAGCGACCAACCTCCGTCCCGATTCTGTTTGAGCTTCAGCTCGGCGATCAGCTCTTCGCACTCCGGCTGAGTCAGCAAGCCCGGCCAGCGGGCCGAAGCCAACAACATCCAGACCCGATTATAGAGATTCTGCTGGGAATGGTTTGCGCGGAGATAACCACGGAGCTTCCCTTCGCCGTAAGTGGAAGAATAGCCTCCACCCCAGAGCGAAGGCACGGTGCCCACAGCCGTCGCCGCCAAGGCTGCTCCGTAGAACCGGGCCGCGGCGGATTCATCCGGCTCCTGCGCGAAATCCATCCAGTCCCAGGCCCCGTCGGCGCGCTGTGTTTCCCAGAGCTGTCGAAATGCCTTGCGGGTGACTTCACTGGCTTGCGGTTTCCCCTCATCGGCATCATGTCGGGCCAGGAGCAGCGCGTTCAAAACCTCCTCAGTCCCCTGTTGCCCTCCGTGTTGGGTGTCGGACATGGAGGCACGGTTGAAAAAGGTCTCAACCCGGCGGGTGATGTTGTCGAGGAGCCGGGCCTCTTGCGAAGTCGGCTCCGTTATCTGCATGGCCTTCCGCAGGGCTGGACGAGCCAACACGTAAGGGACCACCGTGTGGCAGGAAATGCAGGCGACCTTGCCTTCGCCGGTTTGGAGTTGTGTGGCGCGGGCAAACCAGAGATCGATGCGGTCGTCCAAGTACTTGGCGGCCGCCGGTCGATCCCAATCCGGTTGTGCGGCGAGACTGCGCGGGGCGGTCACCGCACCGAGGATGGCCATGACGAGAATTCCGCTCGCTGCATTCAAGAGGCGCCGTCCTTAATATTATTGATGATCACACCGCTGTTGGCCCGCCCTTGGCCGAAGCTGTCAGCCATCAACGGCAGCCAGAACTCCACGTGCAACTTCATGTCGCCGAAGCTCCGCTTGGTTGTGATTGAGCCCTTGCCAGGGTCGCATTGCAGGCTGCCGTCGCCTTGCGGCTTCCAGGGGCCACCGTTCCAGGCCGAGATGTCGGGCGCCTGGCCCGGTGAAAACGGCAGCAATACCACGGCCTGAGCCGGCGGCGGAGCGCCTTCGGTAGGCGACTTGCGCACCGCCTTCCTCAAGTCCACGGCCATGCCGTAGTAACCCGGGTCGGCCACCAACTTGTCGCCGGCGATCGTGCCGTGCCAGTGAGCCGCGTTAGCCCGGCCGAACAGGTTGACTCTCGTGCCCTGCTGGACGCCATAGATCTCGAACTGGGCAGTCGGCTCGCCAGGGGCCAGCGATTCAGCCTGCACGACCACACGATAGTAGCCGGGACCCTCGGCGATCACCTTTGCTGAAGCCTTGGTCGTCTGCCATTGGTCAGCATGGTAGGTGCCCTCGTACACCCCCATAAAGGGGTCCTCTGCCCACACGGGTCCGGGCGCTATCGCCCCAATGGCGAGGAATATCCACGTCAACGTGCATTGCCTCATCATATATCTTTCTCTCCTGGTTTTGTTCCCCGACTTTCCAACGTTATGGGTTGCCCCGCCTCGGGTGGCGGCAAACCGGTGTCTCCGCAGGTTCATCTTCGCCATCCTAGGGCTCCCCGATTCCGCGTCAATGGCATTCGCGAGGAACCCGGTGTTCTCCACGATGAATCTCACCACTGGCGCCGGGTCGCCAGGCCGTGGGGGTGCTGCCCCACTCTCGGTTTGTGAATCACCCGGATCGTTCCACCCAGCTTTTTGTCTTCGCTTCCATCCTCACTGCGCGCTTGTTCGCACCGAACCATTGGGGTCATGTCTTGTTACACTGAAGGGGCGCTGCTCCAGGGTGGCGTCGAGCCACCCTGGGCGCGCGTGGGGGGCGGCCTGGCCCTGGGGAGCGAGACTTTCGCGCGGCGACTCAGGGGCGAAGCCCGCGGCAACCCGCGTGAGCAAGCATCGCTCCGGAGCGCGCCCGAGGCGTCGGCCTGGCCGAGGATCCTCCCCGCCTTGGAGCGAGCCAAGGGCGAACGCTGGAGCCGCTTCGCCGAGCGGCATGGGGACTGGGGCCGCCACGCGGCGCTGTGGCTGGGGCGGCGAACCGCCCGCTTCCCCTTGGCCGAGCTGGGCAAGTCAACTGGCGGTTTGGACTGCGCCGTAGTGAGCAAAGCCCTCGCCCGCTTTGGCCGGCGCCTCGAAGCCGATCCCCGGCTGCGAGAAGAAATAGCCGCAATCCAGGACCGATTGTCCAAATGACAAGACATGACCCCAATGGGTTTTAAGAGGTAGGTGATCCTGGCTTGGACTAAAGTGAACTGGCGATTGGAGGAGGACTTTCAAATTGCGGGTGGAGGAGGCCAGTCCTCCACATCACCGAGCGTGCATTCGGGGTGAACAGCAGCCCATTCCTCCCAACTATAATCGCCAAGGTCAGTTTCTCGTAGCGTCCGGCAGGCTGGCTCGCTCTGACTCTTCGGCGGCAGCGCAAGCACTGTTTCGCCCTCCATCAATTTCTCTTTCAAAAGAGGCGACGACATGGTTAGCTGACCTCCCTTCTTGAGCGCCTCGGCGTCGCCACCACGCTGGGCGCCCTTAACTCGTTTGCGAATCATGCCGCCCATTCTGCGGCATCTGCCAGGAGCAAAATGGGGGGGACTGCCCGGTTTTTTCACCCCCCTTTTTCAGCCGAGGGAAAGCGAAATCGCAAAGCTCCTTCGCGTACCGCGCCAACCGCAAATCATAGTCCGCCTGCAAGCCGGTCCACATTTCCGCCGACGTGCCGAAGAAGCGGGCCAGTCGCAATGCCGTGTCGGCGGTGATGGCGCGCTTCTCCAGCACGATCTCGTTGACCCGCCGGGGCGGCACATTCAGCGCGCGCGCCAGGGCGTTTTGCGACAACTCGTGCGGCCTCATGAATTCCTCCCGCAGAATCTCCCCCGGATGGATCGGGGCCAGTTTGTTCACTTTCATCGCTCTCAGTGGTAATCCACGATTTCAACGCCGTGCGCGTCCTCGCCCTGCCAGCGGAAGCAAATCCGCCACTGGTCATTGATGCGGATGCTGTGCTGTCCGGCCCGGTCGCCCCCAGGGCCTCCAGGCGATTGCCGGGCGGAGCGCGCAAGTCGCCCAACCGCCGGGCCTGGTGCAGCAGGAGCAATTTCCGCCGCGCCACGCGCTGAATCTGCGTCGGCAGCCGCCGCGACGGTTGATCGTTGAACAGCCGCTCAGCCTCAGGGCACGCGAAGCCGCGTATCATCAGCGGCAACAATAACGCTCTGCGTCATGGGCGTCAAGAAAGTCCTGACTCCTCAGCGACCTCGCGCCAACTGCCATTTACCCTTTGGGCCATGCAGTGGCAGCGGCAGGAGCTCTTGGCAGCGGGGAACTGCCAAGGTGATAGCGGCAGACTGACGCCCTAAATGCCCTTCTTCTCGAAAAGGCGCAACGCCACGCCCGAGAGCGAAGCCGTTCCCGACTCGGCAACCAGTGTCGCGCCTCCGTCAAACTCCACGAGGCTGACTTTGTTCGTGTCCGTCCGCTTGGCGCTGCCCCAAGTCGGCTGGCTGTCGCTCGCCACGACAAGCCCTTCCCGGCATTTAATCCCGACAGTGATCGCCATCCTGTTTTTTGCCTTGCGCCGCCATCGTGGCACGAAGGCCGGGCCCAAGCCAAGCCCGTTTTTCGCTTGAACGAGCCGGAGCTTTGTGTAGCTGCGGATGGCGAACGAGTTGAACCGATGGTGGATTATCCTGGGAACCGGGCGGGTTGTTCGGGTGTGTCTCCATGGGCTGGAGGCCGCCCAAAACCCAAAACGACGCGCCAGAGGCGACCCAATGAGGGCACACTGTTTGCCTCGGCGTTTTGCAGTTTGGCGGGCCGGGCAAGATTTTCCTTGCCGTCAGCAACAGTGAGGTAGGACATTAGCTTCATGGGTATTCTCGGCAAGCCCCTGGGAATCAAACAGAGCCAGCCCTACGTCGATACTGGAATGGCGCTGGTGTTCAGGCTCTCCGCTGAATTCAACCTGCCAGACTGGAACAACGGGCTGCCAGATTACACTCCCGCTGAACTCGAAGCCATCCAGCACGGGCTAGACCGCTTCCAAGCCATGGCCGACGAGGAGATGGGAGGGAATGCGGCATTCCACCCGGACGCCGTCAAGACCCTCCAACGTCACGTGGCCGGTGAGGCGCTCGGAGACTACGCGCAGCACCTGGCGCTTGAAATAACGGGGAATCAGGAGGGCGCGAACACAACAGACTGGCGGCTCGCGGTGAGCGCATACCTGAAAGCGTGGTCATCAAAACTCGACCCAATGACCATGCTGAACATGGCCGATTTCCTCGCCAGGATTGACAAGAAGGAAGCAGCACGGGCAGCGTACCAGGTTGTCTTGCACGTCCCGACCTACGCGGGCACCCTTTGGGGGGAATGGCGCTTACATAAGCCCATTTCAGGCCGGAAACATCCAGAAAAGCCCAATGATTCTCGCGCCGTATGGTCTTAAGTAAGCGCCATTCCCCTTTGGGGGCCGGGGCACGACGATCTGGCCCAGCAGAACGTACGGCTCGCCAAAGAGGCTATCGCGGAGCTCGCCTGATTCCCCACGGGCTGCTTGAAGAAACACAAACACTTCGTGCTTCCCGCGTGACCGTCTGGTAGAAACCCCGCCATGAAAGCGAATGCCCGCTGTCGGCGCTTTCAGATTCCGTTGAACCCGGACAAGATCATGTCATCGCTCCGCCTGGCGGCGGCCATTGCGATCCTGGCCGCGACCTCCCTGCTCGTGGCAACCGCTGAGGTTCCCCAAGCAGGCAGTGCGGAGCCAGCTCCTGCGCCCATTGTGCAATCCAAAGTGATGGCGGCGCAAGGGCCATTGCGCGTGCATCCCGCCAACCCGCGCTACTTCACCGATGGCAGCGGCCGGGCCATCCTGCTGACCGGTTCACACACTTGGGGCAAGTAGCCAAAGCGAACCTTGCTCATCCTCTATGAGAACACTCCTTTTTTTCTGGCTGATGCTGGTGTGCTTCGCCGGCGCGCACCCCGCCAACGCCAAGGGCCCGGTCAAAGCCACCATTTTGGCGGGCCAGTCCAATATGGGAGGGCAAAAACTCCCGGATTCTGAGCCGGCAGAGCCTGTGTCGCGTATCGTGCGGAATATCGGAGGTTGGACGGTTCAGGTTGATGGTCGGCTGCTGGCCCCTCCGACCGATGCCATCGGCGCGCGGGCGCTCCGCTTCCTGGAGTCCAAGCTGGCCGACATCAAGGCGGTGATGGCCGCGGAGCCGTTGAAAAGGCTCCAGGCGGTGACCATCGTGCTCGACCTGAGCCACGGCAAGCTGCGCACAATGCAGTATCACCCCAGCGCCGGGTGGCTGCGGGATAACGGCTACTCGACCGACCTCGCCAAATGCGTTCATATTCCGGTGGCCGCCGATCTGGCTACGCCGCGGAATATCAACCAGCAGCCGTGGGTTGTCTTGCACGAACTGGCCCATGCCTACCACGACCAGGTGCTGGGCTTCGAGGAACCCCGCATCCTCAAGGCCTACGCCGACTTCAAGCGGAGCGGCCACGGTGAGGGAACGCTGCTCTATGACGGAACCCGCACCCGCCACTATGCGCTGACCGACCACAAGGAGTTCTTCGCGGAGATGACCGAGGCCTACTTCGGCCTGAACGATTTCTTCCCCTTCAACCGCGCCGAGCTCATGACGGCGGAGCCGGAGATCTTTGATCTGATGCAGACCATCTGGGGGCCGGTCACGGCGGTGCGATCCAGACCCGTTCGGGCTGCCGGATTGCCGGCCTCGCCTATAGCTCCGGGGGCGAGGCTCCCATTTCCGGAGTTTCGGACGCTCGCCGAAGGCCCTCAGCAGGTCCGTCTCTTACCCGGCCAGCACGAGTTCGTCTTCAGCATGTATGGTGCGCCGGGCGACCTGGAAACGCTTCGGCAGTTGGTCGGTGTCATGCGTGAGCGGCGAATCGGCAACGGCTTCGATCCCGGGCCGGGCACCGGCCCGGGCTCCAAGCCCATTTTCGACTACCTCGCCACGGTGGGCTGGCCGGTCGTCTCTTATTCCGGCGGCGAAATGCAGATTAAAGGCGGACGCGCTGTGCTGGGCCCCGAGAACCTGGCGTCCTTTTCCGCCATGGATCGGGCGGGGCTGTTCACCGCGGTGCAACTGGGCGAATGGGGCTACTACTTCCACAACCTGGCCAACAACGAATCCTGGTGGCGCGAGGTATTTGGCCGGGACTTTGACGCGTTCAAGCACCTGATGAAACCCAAGGGCCTGGCCGGCTACGACCGCCGCCCCGCCGGCCGCAGGGAGTGCTACGAGATGATGCGGGATTATTTCCAGAGCCGGCAGCGCGATCTCTTGGGACGCGTCATCAGCGTGACGGGCCATTCGCATTACGAAGCCTATGCCGGAGAATGGGGCGCGCGGTCCATCGGGCTCGAGGTGGGCGAGAACATTGCCTTCACCCAGTCGAAACTCGCGTTTGCCCGCGGCGCCTCCCGGCAATGGCAGAAGCCCTGGTCCGTGCAGGTAAGCCCGTGGCTTTCCGGGGCCTGCACGACCAGCGGCCCGTTGCGAAACGAAGGCGGCGGCGCCCGCGGCCTGGACGCGGGCCATTCGCTGAGCTTTTACGAGCGAATGTGGTTGCACGGCTGGTTCGCCGGGGCCGCCATGGTCACCCCGGAGAACAGCATCGCGAGCTTCTTCGAAAAGCCTGAGGCGCCATGGACGCTGACCTCGCATGGCCGCAAGGCCGTCGAGGTCTTCGACTTTATGCGCCACCACGACCGGGGTGTGCCTTATATGCCGATCGCCATAGTCCTGGACCACTTGGCCGGCTACAATGCCTTCATGGACAAACCGTGGGGCATCCTTGAGCCCACCGCCGGCGACCGGGAGGTCCGCGACTTGTTCGACTTCCAATTATTCCCAGGCAGCGACCACATTCACACCAACCCGTTCCCCGACAACCCTGAATTCAGTTACCTGCGGCCAACACCCTACGGTGAGGTGTTCGATGTCCTGCTCACCAGTGTCCCGCCGGGGATCCTGGCGAGCTACCCGGTGATACTGCTGGCGGGGGACATCGGATTCGACACGGCCTTCCTAAGCGAGTTGGATAATGCTCTTCGCCGAGGCAGCCGGCTCCTCTTGTCGCACCGCCATCGCGAGGTCTTGGGCGCAGCCGAGTTTCCCCGCCTCAGTGGCCAAGGGGCTGTGGAAGTGCTCGAGCCGTGGACCAACCCGGTAACGCGCCGGCCCGCCGCCGTCTCGAGCGACCGGCTCCGGAGCCTGGTGCAGCAGCATCTTCCCGTCGAGGTGTCGGGCGACCCGGTCCAGTTCCAGATCAACCGGACCCCACACGGATGGGTAGTCGAGCTCGTCAACAATGCGGGAGTGACCAAAAAACCGGGCGAGCCGGCGGTGACAGACCCCGCCGCCGTCGCTCGCGTGCGTGTGAGACCGCAGATGCCTTGCCAGTCCGCCCGGGAATGGCGCGCT
>Ga0181533_1002551_pt1 | contig 21156 bp, 15 predicted proteins | sample PEATcosm2014_Bin_45_FD_119772 | JGI IMG/M metagenome (GOLD analysis project Ga0181533, IMG submission 119772) | Peatland microbial communities from MTU Mesocosm Facility, Houghton, MI, USA - PEATcosm2014_Bin11_60_metaG | ecosystem: Environmental > Terrestrial > Soil > Wetlands > Peat | place...
CCGGTCAGCAAGGTCAACGGCGTCATCTCCGGCGCGAGTTTCGTGGCCGATGCCGCGCGAATCGACAAAGGGGTTGATTATTACGCCTTGACCTTGCGGCAGGGGGCCGGCCCCACCCCCGATCGCGCCGTTCGAGTTTTCCTCCATCTCAAGGCGACCGAAGGTCCCACCAACCAAACCTTTACGGTTTCCTCGGACGCCAAGGACCCGGCCGTGTCACGGGTGAGCAAGCTCTGGAGGACCAGCGCGGGCTTCGCCCCCACGGAGCAGCAGTTCAGTTCCAACTACGCTCTCAAGCTGGAGTTGGGCAAGATGGATCAGGGGATTATTGCCGGGAAGATCTTCCTGGCGTTGGATGACCCGGACAAAACAGTGGTGGCAGGAGTATTCATGGCGCCCTTTTCCGTCATGAAGCCGCCGACCCAAACTGCCGCCCAAGCCAGGTCCACGGGGCCGGCGGCGGGCATGTCGGCGGCGCAGGCAGCCGCCCGGCAGAAGAGGTACGGCAGGTAATGGCTGGGAACCTGAGCTTTTTGGACAAGGTGCTGGGGCGGATAGGGCGGTTGGATGCCGAGGGGCTCCAGACGGTCATCCAGCGGCTGGCCCGCGAGCGGACCTTTCTGGAGACGCTATTCAATACCATCGAGGACGGCGTGCTGGTGGTGGATGAGGCGGGCCGGATTCTGTATTTCAACCAGGCGGTGACGCGGTTGCTGGGGCTGCAGCCCAATGTCGAGGGCCAGCCGGTGACGCATCACATACCCGAGCTGGACTGGGAGAAGATCGTCCGGTTCAACGCGGCCGGGGGCCAGGGCGGGGTGCGGCATGAATTCGAGGTGGCGTATCCGCGACCTCGCTTTCTGCGGCTCTATGCGGCCCCGCTGGATGGAGAAGGCCCGGGCACCGCCGGCGTGGCCCTCATTCTCCATGATGCGACCGAGGCGCGGCAGCAGACATTCGACGCCATCGAGAGCGAGCGCATCCAGGCGCTGACGCTGCTGGCTGCCAGTGTGGCCCATGAGATTGGCAATCCGCTCAACGCGCTGCACATCCATCTCCAGCTCATGGAGCGGGAGGTCAAGAAACTGGCGAACGCCCTGGGGGCTGCACCGGACTGGACGGCGGACCCCGGCGCGCGCGCTCACCCGAGATCCAAGCAGCGCGCGCGGCCAATGGCGCAGAGCGAGGCGGCTGACATCATCCGCAGACTCGAGCAGTTTCAAGCGGTGGCCAAAGGCGAAATCAACCGCCTGGATTGCATCGTAACCCAGTTTCTGCAGGCGATTCGCCCGACGGCCCCGCAATTGAGGCCGGCGGCTCTCAACGAAGTGGTCCAGAAGACCATCGAGTTGCTGCAGCCGGAGTTGGAGAACCGGGGCTTGAACGTCAAGACCAGGCTGGGCCGCCAACTGCCCGCCACACCGATCGATGCCAACCAGATCCAGCAGGTGCTGGTCAACCTGATACGCAATGCGATGCAGGCGATGACCGGGGGCGGCACCCTGACCTTGCAAACGTGGGAAGGGGCCGACCACGTTTGGGTAAGCGTCGCGGATACCGGGGGCGGCATCCCGCAGGAACAGATCAAGCGCATCTTCGAGCCGTTTTACACTACAAGGAAGAAAGGCTCCGGTTTGGGTCTAATGATTGTTCAGCGGATCGTCCGTGCTCATGGCGGGCGCATCGAGCTGGAGAGCCACGTGGGCCAGGGCACGACTTTTCGCATTGGGTTGCCGTTGCACGAGCGCAAACCCCGCCTCCTGGAGGCGCCGGCGCACGAGTAGAGCGGATGGGCGCATCCCTACACTGCCCCCGCAGCCAGAGCGGAAGGACCGGAGCGCCGGCTTTAGCCGGCTTTGGACGTCCAATGTTCAGCAGCGGCACAGCAGGGGCCCAGGTGCGCGCAAAGCCGGCTAAAGCCGGTGCTCCGGGGGCAGTAGCGGGATGCGCCCAGGCCGGCTTGGTCCCGCACTTACGGATTGTCTAATCTGCCGAGGCTCTTTACTCTTCATGGTTGAGCCGGTTGTTTGCCGGGCGGTTGGAAATGACGCCGACGCTATTAATAGTCGATGACGAGAAGACGCAGCGAGAAGGACTCCGGGCGGCGTTGGAGCATCGTTATGATGTGTATCTGGCCGAGGACGCCCGGGCGGCGATCGAGATGCTGGAGCGTGGGCATATTGATGTGCTGCTGACGGATTTCCGGTTGCCCAACGAGGATGGGATGAACCTGATTGTCCGGGCCAAGTCCCTTTCAAAGCCGCCGATATGCATCCTGATGACCGCCTACGGGTCCGAAGAGCTTGCGGTGGATGCGATGAAACGCGGGGCCGACGATTATATCGCCAAGGGCCGGTTGCAGATCGACGAGCTGGAGATGCGGATAGCCCGGGCGTTGCGCCAGCAGAGCCTGGAAGTGGAGAACGTGTCGCTTCGCCAGCAGTTGGACGTCAAGTTCGGCCTGGAGAACATCGTAGGAGAATCGCGCGCGATGCGGGAAGTGCTGGATATGGTGCGGCAAGTGGCCCCGTCTAGGGCGACCGTGCTCTTGCAGGGAGAGAGCGGGACAGGCAAGGAGCGCATCGCCAAAGCGGTTCATCAGCTCAGTCCGCGCGCGCAGCAGCCGATGGTGACGGTGCATTGCGCGGCGCTGGCGCCCACGTTGCTCGAGAGCGAGTTGTTCGGCCACGAGAAGGGCGCCTTCACGGGCGCCCATGAGCGGCGGATTGGGCGCTTCGAGCAGGCCCAAGGCGGCACGTTGTTTCTGGATGAGATCGGCGAAATCGATGCCTCGCTACAGGTCAAGCTCCTGCGGTTCCTGGGCGAGCGGACCTTCGAGCGGGTCGGGTCGAACAAGACACTGACGGCGGACGTCCGCCTCGTGGCGGCGACCAACAAGAACCTGGCCGAACTGGCCAAAAGCGGGGCGTTTCGAGAGGACCTGCTTTTCCGGTTGCGGGTCGTGGAGATCTGGCTGCCGCCCTTGCGCGAGCGATTGGAGGACATTCCGTTGCTGGCGCAGGCCTTCTTGCGCCAGTTCACCTTGGAGAACCAGAAGCCGGTGAAGGGCTTCACCGCCGAGGCCCTGGAGTTGCTGCTGCATTACCCCTGGCCCGGCAACGTGCGCGAGTTGCGCACTGCCGTCGAGCGCGGCGTGGTTCTGTGCCGGGGGGAGCGCATCACGGCGCGCGACCTGCCGCCTGCCTTGCGGCAAGCGGGGGCGGGCGCGGGCGGGCCGGCCGGCACGCAACCCTCGCCCGCCCCGGCTGATTTGACGGTAAAAGAGGCGGAAAAAGAACTGATTCTGCGCGCCCTCAAGCAGACCAATGGGAACCGGACGGCGGCTGCCAAGAAACTGGGCATCAGCCGGCGGACGCTGCACCGCAAGCTTCACGCCTACCATCTCGAGGGATTTTGATATATATGCGCATTCCACTACCGCAAGACCTGATACATTTCTTGGACGTCAGCATCGGCCCGCGTTTCTTTCGCATCGGTTTGGCCGTCTTGGCGGTGGCGGCGCTGACCGCGCTTTACGACTGGCGCGCGTACAAGAACATGTACACGCAGGAGGCGATGGACAGCGCCCAGGTGGGCCGCAACCTGGCCCAAGGCAGAGGGTTCAGCACGTCCTTTATCCGCCCTCTGAGCCTCTTCCTGGTTAGGCGTCACAGCCAGCAAAACCCAACGGAGGGGGCCAATGCCTCCGACCCTGCGCGGCTCAAGGGAGCGCACCCCGACCTCGCCAACGCGCCGATCTATCCGGTCGTCCTGGCCGGGCTGATGAAGGTGCTGCCGTTCCATTACACGGTTTCGCGAGCGGTCTTTTGGACCAACAACGGCGTGTTCTGGCGCTACGAGCCGGATTTTCTCATCGCCCTGTTCAACCAACTGTTGTTCATGGGCCTGGTGGTGTCTGTTTTTTTTCTGGCCCGGCGGCTGTTCGATGCGCCGGTGGCCTGGCTGTCCGGGGTATTGATGGTAGGGAGCGAGTTGTATTGGCGCTTCACTGTTTCCGGGCAGTCCACCATCCTCTTGCTGCTGATCTTCACCGGGTTGACATGGTGCCTGGTGCTGCTGGAGGAGGAATCGGCCCAGCCCAAGTGGGGGACTAATGGCCCGTTCCTCCTGGCGGGGGCCATTGGGGCGCTGGTCGGCCTTGGCGGGCTCACCCGCTACGGTTTTGGCTGGCTGATACTGCCAGTGGCGGCTTTCCTGATTCTCTTTTCCAATCCCAGGCAGCGGGGCGTTCTCCTATTAATTGTGCTGGGAGTTTTTACGGCGGTCATGGGTCCCTGGATCGCCCGCAATCTTTGGGTGAGCGGCACCCCCTTTGGCACCGCCGGTTACGCCGTCATCGAAGGCACGAATCTTTTCCCGGAGAACCGGCTCTTGCGCTCTTTGGAACCCGACTTCTCGAGGCTTGCCTTAACGCCGTTGTGGATCAAGCTGGCCACCAACACGCGCGAAATCGTTCAAAACGCCCTGCCCAAGCTTGGCGGCACGTGGGTCAGCGCGTTTTTTCTGGTTGGCTTGCTGGTGAGCTTTCGGAAATCGTCCACCCGGCGGTTGCGCTACTTTCTGCTGATGTGCCTGCCGGTGTTGGCCGTGGTGCAGGCCCTGGGCCGCACGCCGCTTTCGGAGGCCTCCCCGGAGATCAACTCGGAGAATTTCCTGGTGTTGCTTGCGCCGTTGGTCCTGGTCTATGGCGTTAGCCTTTTCTTCCTGTTGCTCGACCAGGTTGAACTGCCGGTCCTCCAAATGCGCTATGTGGTTATTGGCCTGTTCGCGGCCATTGCCTGCCTGCCCCTGTTTCTGGTTTTCATGCCGCCCCGCCAGCAACCCGTGGCGTTCCCTGAGAAGCCTTATCTGCCGCCGCTCATCCAGGAGTTGTCCGCTTACATGAAAGAAAACGAACTCATGATGAGCGACATTCCCTGGGCTGTGGCGTGGTATGGCCAGCGTCAGTGCGTCTGGCTCACCCTCGAATGCATGCCCAATCCCAAAGAGCGCGTCCGCCGCGAGGACTTCTTTTCCATTAACGATTTTCTCAAGCCCATCCAAGCCCTCTATCTCACCTCCGAGACCATGGACAGCAAGTTCGTTTCGCAATGGGTCCAGGCCGGCGAAAAAAGCTGGGGCAGTTTCGTCGCCCAAACCGTTCTCCTGAGCAAAGAGCCTGTGGGCTTCCCCTTGCGCAAGGCCCGGGCCGATTGGTTTCCCTATCAACTCTTTCTTACGGACTGGGAGCGGTGGAAAGCCTCGCGATAGGCGCAGCCCAGATGGACGAGCCGCCTGGTGAGGGCAGCGGGCCTACAACGGCGTGGCCGCTCCCGCAGGGACGTAGTCAACGTCAATGGCGCCGGCTTCTCCGCCATCGGCCGGACGCTGGCGGCCGGTGAAATCGTAAAGGAACGGCCCGTTGAACTCCCAGGCGTAGAGTTCATCGATGGTGGTCTTGGCGTCGGCCAGGGTGCCTCGGGCGATGCGCATGAAGTCAATAGCGCCGTCCAGGTTGTGGCCTTGGGGCGTGCCGGCCACGTAAAGGTCCGCCTGGTTGGCCAGCGAGGCGTCCGGGCCGAGGCCCGGCCCCGTGGCGTCTTGCATGCCATCGAGGTAGATGGTGAACGTGCGCGCCTTGCGGTTGGCCTCGGCGATGACGTGATGCCACTGGCCGTCGTTGACGGCGCGATGGCTGGCCAGACCGGCCTTGGCGCCAACCGCCTGCGCCGCCAGGGTCACGCCTCCCTCCTCATTGACGCGCAGGGCGTATCCGGCGTCATCCATCTTTTGAATCAGCGTGGCGTCCTTTTGTGCCGGCGCCGTCTTGAAATATGCTTCGATCAGGAAGTTGGCGGTGTAAATCTGCGGGTTGCTCAGGTCCGCGCCGCTGACGGTGCGGGCTTCGGCCCCGCGCCGGCCACCCATGGCAACCGGGCGGATGATGTCCTGGTTGGCCAGGACGGCGTACTGGTCTCGCCCGTTGAAGCGCAGGACGCCCGTGGTCCAGTTCTCCAGCGGGCCGTTCTGGTAGTCCTTCAGGGTGATGTTGACGCCCTTGAGCGGATAGGTTGGGAACCTGTAGTAGTCATCCCGCGCGGTGTAGTAGGGAGACATGCACCAGTGCTCGTCCAGGATGCGCGCCGGCTCGGCTTGGATCGGGTAGAAGTTCCATTCGGCTACTGTCTCGTAAAGGCTCCAGGGCACGAAGACCTTGGCCCCCAGGCTGCGGGCCGCCGAGTGAGCGGAGGGCCGGAAGTCGTGAGCGGCCGCGTCGCGCACGGGCGGCTGCTCGGCCATGACGCCGACTGTCGCGGCCAGGGGTTTGTAGCTTTCCAGCGCGTCGCGGAAGGCCCGGAGCGTCTGGTGCCAGCGCCCCGAAGGCTCGAACACGCCGAAGCTTTCCCCGATGTCATAGAAGACGTTGCGCGCGTAGGCGTCAGTGTCGAGGGCGTACTCGTTTCGGCGGGGTCCGGCATCGGCCTCGTTGCCGGCCGGGGCAGTGCGGGCGGGGTCGGCATCGCGAAAGACGCGAAGGCCCATGCTCTGCCAGATGTTGCCCAGGAACTTGACGCGCCCAGCCTGGGGGTCCTGGCGGCGCGAGCCGCGCACGAAGTTGTAGATCGTGTTGTTGAAGAAAGTGTTCTGGTAACTGATGATCTCTTGGAATGCCGCCGTGTTGGCGAGCTTGCCGGTCGGGCCTTTGGATTTGCCCCAGGCGATGTTGTTGAAGTGGTAGTTTTTGAACGCCCCGTCCAGGTAATAGGCGTGGCCAAAGCGGTTCTCGGCGTTGGGGTTGAGCACGTGGTCCCAGTTGCGGTAGCCCCCGGGGTTGCCCGAGATGTTGTCATAGACATAAGCCGGGCCGCCCTGCCAGGTCTCGATGCCGCCGAAATCGTCCACGTTGAGCAGCGAATCGACCACCTTGTTGTGGTGTATGAGAATCCGGGTGAACGGGCGGTCGGTGGCGGCGCCGCTGGGCTTGGCGCCATGGACGTCTATGCCCTGGGCGCAGACCCGGTCGAAGAAGTTGCCCGCCACCTCGGCGGTCTGGGCGTAGTCGACTCTGAGCGCCGAGCCTTGGCTGAAGAGGTCGGGGCGGATGCCGACGTGGTCGAACTTGTTGCGCATGACGCGCACGTCGTAGAGGCGGCCCATTGGCGGGGCCACGTCCCCGTAGGTGGAGCTGTCGGCTATCTCCACGCCCCCGGAGTCCGTATCGGAGAATACGTTGTCCTCCACCGCCACTTGATCGATGGCATCCTGGCGGCCGACGGCCTTGAGGCGGACGCCCTTGTGGACGTGCTCGAAGGCGCAGTGGGTTACCTGGATGTCCGTGCCGCTGCCCAGCAGACGCACGCAGCCGGGTTCCACGTCGATGCTCTCATGGGAGACCCAGTAAGGGGAGGCAGTCAGGTTCCAGTAAACGTTGCTGAAGCGGAAGGTCAGCCCGCTGATGCGAACGTGGCTCATGCCCGAGCTTTCGATTAAATGGATGCGCCTGGCCACCTCGACCCGGGCGGTGTTGGGGTCCCGGTCGCCGGGCAGGCGCAGGTAGAGCCGGCCGCCGTTTGCTTTCTTGTCGAACCAGAACTCGCCGGGGCTATCCAGGTACTGGGGTTTATCTTCCAGGTAGAAGCGGCAGCCGCGTATGATTTTGTAGGAAGGCGCGCCGCCCCACTGGCCGGGAAAGACCAGCGAGCCGTTCTTGCGGTCGACTGCCAGGACCCTGGCCGGGAATGGGTTGCCCATGACCCAGCCTTTGGTAGTCCAGAGGATGGCCCCCTCGTAGTAATCCTGCGGCTTGCTCTCGTTGATGTCCTCCTTGTCGAACGCCAGATGGCGCCGCTCGCCGTTGATCGTGGCGTAGTTGTCAAACGGCTTGTCGGGGTTCTTCCACGTCCACCACTGGCTCTTGATGTCGTCCGGGTCGGTGATGGTCCAGTTAGGCGTGCGGGCCAGGGGGATGCGCGTCACGGCGCCGTCCTGGCCGACCATCCAGAGGTTGCGCGGCGCCCAGTTGAGGTCCACGTGCCACACCTTTTCCGGCTCCGGGATGAGGTTGTTGTCGGCTCCCTTGCTCCAGCCGGTGACCGCCTCAGAACCGCAGATGACGGCCGGCCCTCGGCCCCAAGACGGGTCCCGGGTCAGGATGATCGGAGTGTCGGCGGTGCCCGACTCATTCGCGTTAAGCTCGCCGCGGTAGTCAACGCCCTGCTTGAAGACATAAGTGCGCGCGCCCTTGCAGACCCTCGCCTGCCCGGTGGCAGTGGGGTCCCAGGGGTGATGTTTCCAGGGTGTCTGCCTCGAGAGGCCGTCGTTGGCGTCGTTGCCGGAGTCGAAGTCGATGTAGCGGACCGACTCGCCCCCCTTGAACTCGAACGGCTTGGGCGCCCACTCCAGGTCGCCGGACGGCAGCACTTTGCACTGTGGCTCCTGCCAGGACCACCGGGCAGTTGCATCCCCTGCGCCGGCGATCATGCACCCGAGGCTCAGCAAAACGGTTGTGCAAAACAATGCTCGCATGGGGATGAACCGGACAAGTGCTTGGTTTGTCATATAGCAACTTATGTAAGAGCCGCCCACGGCCTTGACCAATTCTAGTGCGATATGTGTGGGACTGAGGCCGGTAGCGCCCTTTCAGGGCGCGGGGCGGGCGGTGGCAACGAGGCCCCAGGGCATCGGCCTGGCGGCCTCAGCCCTGGGCTGAGTTCTGGCGGCCCCTTGGGCCGCGGCGCAGCCCTCCAGCGCTTGCCCATTCCATCGTTTTTCATTTCATAGGCTCTGCCGCAATTGTTTCTCGACCCAGGCCTTGGTCCTGGTCATCTCGGCTGGTTCGGCCTTGATGTGCTCGATGATGCAGGGCAGCGGGCGTTTGAGCTTCCGGAGCTCGGAGATGAGCAGCGGGTAGTTCATCACTCCGCCCCCTGGGCCGGGCAAGTCAACGCTCTGGCCCGTGGGATTGAGCTTCATGTCCTTGAGGTGAACGATATGGATGCGCTCGCCCAGTTCGCGGAACGTCCGGCGCATCTCTTCCTCACGTTTCGGATAGAGGTCGGGCGAGATGAAGTTGGGCGGGTCGAGCAGCAGCCCGACGCGCCGGGCGGGAAAGGGCGCCAGCACCTCTTTGGCCAGTTCCACCGTGCCGAGGACATGCGGGAAGTACGGCTCGAAAGCGACGCGCCCGCCCATGGGTTCGAGGATGGGCAGAACGACCTGGCGGATGGCGCGGTGCAGTTGCTTGACGGCCTCAGGAGTGTGGTTGCGCGGCTCCGCGCCGTCGAACCGCGGCGAATAGCTCCCGCTCCACGTGACGAACTGCTTGCAGTCGAACAGCCCGGCGTGCGCGGCGACCAGTTTCATCGCGGCCTGGCTCGACCCCATGAAGCCGGTGTCGTCGGGGCGGAAGAGGTTGAAATAGGTGCCGAAGGCGACCGTCTTCAACTTGAGTTCTTTGAGCGCGCGGGCCAGCGATTGCAGTTCCTGCGCGGTCGGGTGGAAAAAGAATGTGACCTGGACTGTGTCGAAGCCGACGGCGGCAATGGCCTTCGCTTTCTCGAGCAACTCGGCGGCCGAACCGCCCTGCAGCATCATCCCGAGGCGGATGTTGTCTTTCGGGGGTTGGGCGCCGAAGAGATTGGCCGCGCCCAACCCGGCGGCAGTTGCTCCAAGGGCGCCTAGAAAATGCCGGCGTGAAAACGCTGAAGTGGTCGTTGCGTTCATGCGCGCTATAGTGCCTGGGGAGGGCGGGGCGTCAACACGATTCCAAGGGCAAAATCCCAAGGGCGAAATCCGAAATCCGAAATCCGAAGGAAATCCGAAATCCGAAATCCGAAGTCCGCATCCGATCCCTCAGTCGGTGCGGTCGCTCTGCGACGCGGGCGAGGCCGCAGCCTCAGTATTGGGTGCAGAGCCAACGCCCGAAAGCTCCGCGATCTCGCCCTTCGGATTTCGGATTTCCTTCGGATTTCGGATTTCGGATTTCCGGGCTGCGCCCGGAGACATTTTGGTTCGACAAAAGCTTAACATCCATCCATCGTTCCTTGAGCTACTCATGACCAACAGACGCGATTTCTTGAAACAAACTGCCGGCATGGGGCTGGTTGGACTCGGGGCCGGGGCAGCGTCAAACTGTCTCGCAGACACCCAGCCTGCACCCAAGGATAAGGCCGCAGCGGCCCTATCCAACCCACAGATTGCTTTGCCCCAAACCGGCCTCGACTACATCGACACTGGCTTCGAAAACGCGTCGCCGCTCTGGTATGAATTTGCGCCCGATGGCAGCATCAATGTCTGCCTCCTCTACGACCACGAGCGGTCTTCGCCCAACCGCGCGGCCGGGCACTTCCATTTTCTGCTCCAGGGCAGGCCCGGCGCCCGGCTCACGCTGGAATTTAAGAATCTGGACAACGTCTATAACGGCCAGCCCGGCTCCGTCGCCAAGGAATTGAAAGCCGCCGTCATCTCGCAGGACGGGCGGGATTGGAGGCCGATGGCATTGGAGAGCCTGGCGGGGGACCGCGTGCGGCTCGCCGTGCAGATGCCCGGCCCCAGGCTCTACGTGGCGCGTGTCGAGCCTTATCGCCTTTCCGACCTCGATCGCTTCCTCGATTCCATCCGGGACAATCCGCGGGTGAAGATCGATTCTATCGGCAAGACTGTGGGAGGGCGCGATTTGGAGATTGTCCGGATTGGCGACGCGCGGGCCCGGTATCGCGTCTTTCTCAGGGCGCGGGCGCATCCGTGGGAAGCTGGCAGCAGTTGGGTGGCGCAGGGACTTATCCAACGGCTCCTCTTGGAGGACGAGCAGTCCAGGAGCTATCTCGAGCGCTACTGCGTGTATGTCCTGCCGATGGCCAATAAGGACGGCGTGGCCCGGGGGCGCACCCGTTTCAACCTGCAAGGCAAGGACCTCAATCGCGATTGGGACAAGCCCGCCGACCCGCAACTCGCCCCCGAGAATTACGCCCTCGAGAAGTGGCTCGAGGCGATGATCCGGGCCGGCCAGCCTCCGCATCTGGCGCTGGAAATGCACAACGACGGCGGCGGCCGACTGCACCTCAGCCGGCCCCCGGTGCCCCGCTTAAAGGAGTACCTGGAGCGGATGGCCACCCTCGAACAGTTGCTCCGCCAGCATACCTGGTTCACCGAAGGCAGCACCGGGGAGGGCTTCCGCAACTCGGGCACCCTGGGCGATGGTTGGCTGGAGCGCTATGGCATCGACGCCGCCGTTCATGAACTGAACTGCAACTGGATTGCCGGCCTCAAGGACTACCCGTCGGCCCGGCACTGGCAGGACTACGGAGCAAAACTGGCGACGGTATTCTACCATTATTTTACCGTTCATTGAGCCTTGGCCGCCTCGATAAAGGCCCGGACCTTGGCCGGGTCCTTCCTGCCGGGGGCGGCTTCGACGCCGGTGGAGACGTCCACGGCGTAGGGTTGCGCGCGGCGCACGGCATCCGCGACGTTGTCCGGGGTCAGTCCGCCGGCCAGGAAAATCGGGCGGCCAAGTTTGCCGGCCTCGAGGGCGAGGTCCCAGTTGAAGGTTTGGCCTGTGCCGCCCGGCTTGTCCGGCGCGCACGCGTCCAGCAGCCAGGCGTCGGTTGGGTAGTCTGCCAGGCGCTCGAGGGAATCTGCGTCCCGGATGCGGAAGGCTTTCATGCTCATCAGGCCGAACTGCAGGCAGTAGTCCGGCGGTTCCTCGCCATGGAACTGGAGCAGGCCCAGCCCGCACTGGCGCATGGCGCTCAAGACCAGGTCGCGGGGCGCATCGACGAATACCCCCACCTTCACCACAAAGGGCGGCAGTTCGCGAATGATAACCGACGCCGCTTCGGGCGAGATATAGCGCGGGCTGGGTGCGTAAAACACGAATCCCAGCGCGTCGGCGCCCGCTTGGGCCGCCGCCAGGCCATCAACCAGGCTGGTGATGCCGCAGATTTTTACCTTAACTGGCATTGTCACTCGGGGAAGACACGAACTTCACGAATTGGCACGAATTGGCGGCAGATTCTGACTTTAGCCGGCATTGAGCCTCAGGCCGTGTTTATCCGTGGTTGTTTAAATGTACCACCTTGGCCGGCGCAAAGCCGTTGAACCACGTGGCCGAGGCGCTGCTGTAGGCGCCGATGTTCTCGGAATAGACCAGGTCATCAATCTCCAACTCCGGCAGTTCCTCGGACAGAGAGATGGTGTCCAGAGCGTCACAAGTCTGGCCGAAGACGGCGCAGACCTCGGTCTTGCCCGGTGCGAAGCTCTTCAGATGGTATTGGCAATGGTCGAAGATGATGCCACTGAAAGTGTGATAGACGCTGTCATCGATGTAGTAGCAGGTCTTGCCGTCGCGGACGGCCTTGCCGATGATGCGGGCGACGGAGGCGGCGGCCGTGGCGACGAGGAACCGCCCCGGCTCGGCCAGGATCTGGATGTCGGTTGGGAAGAGACGGTCGATCTCGGCATTGATTTTCGTGGCCAGGGCGCTGAAGGGTTTGACGTGTTTGTTATAGGCGGCAGGAAAACCCCCGCCGATGTCGAGTATCTTGATTTCATGGCCGCGCGACTTGGATTCCCGCATCACGGCCGCGGCGATGTCGAGGGCCTGGACGAAGTTCTCAAAATTGGTGCATTGGCTTCCCACATGGAAGCTGAGCCCCTCGACGACCAACCCCATAACCAAGGCGGCCTGGATGAGGTCCACGGCTTCACCCGGGTCACAGCCGAACTTGGAGGACAGCTCGACCATCGAGCCGGTGTTGGGCACACGCAGGCGCAGCACTACGCCGGCGTGAGGGGCGAATTGCTTGATCTTCTTCAACTCGGCCAGGTTGTCATAAGTGACCAGCGGTTTGTATTGGTCTAGCGCCCGGAGCGTGTCTTTGGGCTTGGTCGGATTGGCGTAGATTATCTTGTCCCAGATGAAGTCCTGCTGTTCCTTGGCCGACAGGTGCTTGATGTTCTCATAGACGAGCATGAATTCCGGCAGCGAGGCCACGTCGAAGCTGGCCCCGGCGTGGTAAAAAGTGCGGATGATGGCCGGTTCAGGGTTGGCCTTGACGGCATAATAGGCCTGCACCTTGGGCAGGTCTCTCTTGAATGCGGCGTAGTTTTCCCGGAGGACGTCGTGGTCGACGACCACGATGGGCGTCCCGTGCGTGCGGGCCAGGCTTTCGAGCTGTTGGGTCGTCATGGCGGGGGCGATGTCGGTTCGATTCAGGTGTCGAGGGGCAAGTGTCGAGTGTCGGCGCCTCGTTCCTTCGGCCCTCGACACCCGGCCCTCGACACCCGGCCCTCTGCGGTCTTGTCAGTAAGCCGTTTTGTTCCCTCATACAAGCGAAAAATTGCATGGCTCTCTTGGCGACGGCAGGGTAGAATCTGCGCCAGGATGAAGATGTGACCACAACTGTCAAACGGAGTTTTTCGCATGATGCCCCTCTACGAGTACGAACTTTGCAAAGGCGATTGCCCGGTGTGCGGCGGCAAGTTCACCCTGCGCCGGCCGCTCTCGGCGCCTCCCCTGACCAAATGTCCGGCCTGCAAGAAGCCGGTGCGCAAGGTCTTGTCCACTTTCAATTCGCCCAAGACGCTCTCGATTTCGGACGCCAAAAAGGCCGGCTTCAGCGTCCTCAAGCGCGTCGGCAAGGGCGAGTATGAGAGGCAGTAGTGTCGAGCGTGAGAGCGTGAGAGCGTCGGAGCGTGAGAACGTGGAGCGTGATGGCATCGTGGCACTTGCCAAGCTCCCAGTCTTTACGCTCTCACGCTCCGACGCTCCGACGCTCCACGCTCCCGTTATCAGCATCCGGCCCAGTATCCCAACTCGCGCAAGGAGACATAGTCCTGGGTCCGTTCCTGGGTGGCGCAGCCAAGGATGATATGGTCGAGCACATCGATCTTGAGGAGTTGGCCGGCGCGAATCAGGTCGCGCGTGACCTTGATGTCCGCGTCCGAGGGAGTCGGGTCCCCGCTGGGATGGTTGTGGAGGAGGACGACGGCGGCGGCATCGGCGGCGATGGCGGACTTAAAGACATCCCGGGGGTGAATCAGGATGGTGTCCAGCGTGCCCTGGGAGATCGGCTGGACGCGCACCAACCTGCGCCGGGTGTTGAGCAGAAGGATTTGGAAGGTCTCGACCTTGCGGAGCCGGCTGTCCTCGCGCATGAGGTTGGCAATCGCCTCCGGAGTCTCGAGCAGCGGGGCGTCATCACGGAGTTCCTCGGCCATTTTGCGGGCCAATGCGAAGGCGGCGACCAATGTGACGGCCTTGTCCGGGCCGATGCCTTTGACGGTTTGAAGCTCTTCGAGCGAGGCGTGAGCCAGGGAGTTGAGAGAACCGTATTTGGACATCAACTGCTTCCCGATGTCCACCGCGCTGGCGCCTTTGAGACCGGTCCGCAGCAAGATGGCAATCAGCTCGGCCTGGCTGAGGGCGCTCGGGCCTTGGGCTGCCAGCCGTTCGCGCGGGCGCTCGCCCGCAGGCTGGTCCTTGATGCGCAGGCTGTTCATGGGCCGCACTATTCAATTATGAATTATGAAGTATGAAGTATGAAGTATGAAGTATGAAGTATGAAGTATGGAGAGGGTAAGCCCAGCATGGTCTCTGAACTCATAATTCATAATTCATAATTCATAATTCACTATTCATACTTTTGGCCTCACGCCGTCTGCAATTCGCGGACGACGAACGGCGCAAATTCCTCGTGCAGGTGCGGGGGGATGCGGGCCTTGAACCGGGCAGTTTCGCCGTTGTAGTCGCGTTCGACGACCTGGCCGACCTCATGGAGGCGGGCGATGACGCCGGCCTGGTCGTGAGGGACGGAGAGTTCCATGAACTGGCGGATGGGCCGCAATTGGCTGCCCAGCTCGGAGAGGAGGGCCGGGATGCCGTCGCCACTGGCGGCGGAGAGGGCGACTCCGCGCGGGTAACGTTCCAGAAAGCGCGTAAGCACATCCCGGCTGCCGTTGAGTTGGTCAATCTTGTTGAACACCATGAGGGTCGGCTTGCCCTGCGCGCCGATTTCGCCCAGAACGGCGTCGACGGATTGGATTTGTTCCTGGGCCTGCGGGTGGCTGATGTCCACCACATGCAGCAGAAGGTCGGCCTGGGAGACCTCTTCGAGGGTTGCCTTAAAGGCCTCGACCAGGCCGTGCGGCAGTTTGCGAATGAAGCCGACCGTATCGGTCAGGAGGACATTTTGGTTGGTCGAAAGACGGAGCCGGCGGGTAGTGGGGTCCAGCGTGGCGAACAATTTGTCTTCGGCAAGGACATCGGCGCCGGTGAGCCGGTTCAGGAGCGTGGATTTGCCCGCATTTGTGTAGCCGACGATCGAGGCCAGGGCAAAGTGATTGCGCTGGCGGGAGTTGCGCTGGGTGGCTCGCTGCCGGCGCACCGCATCCAGGTCCCGCAACAGGCGGGCGATGCGGTCCTGCACGCGGCGGCGATCGGTTTCCAGTTGTGTCTCACCCTCGCCGCCGCGCATGCCGATGCCGCCTTTTTGGCGGGACAAGTGGCCCCAGAACCCTGTCAGGCGGGGCAGAAGGTGCTGGAGCTGGGCGAGTTCGATCTGGAGTTTGCCCTCGCGCGTGCGGGCACGCTGGGCGAAGATGTCCAGGATGAGAGAGGTGCGGTCCAGCACCTTGCAGTTGAATACCTTCTCCAGGTTGCGGCTTTGGGCTGGGGTTAGCTCGTCATCGAAGATGACCGTGTCGACATCCGCTTCGCGGCAGTGCGCCGCGAATTCATCGGCCTTGCCCTTGCCAATGTAGGTAGTGGCGCACGGGGCCGCCATCTTCTGGAGGCCATCTCCAACCACCTCCCCTCCGGCACTGGTGGCTAGTTCAGAGAGCTCATCCAGTGAATCGCGGATTTCCCACCCGCTGCGGGATTTAAGTTCTACGCCAACGAGAAAAACTCGTTCTGTCCCCCGGTTCCGGGTCTCGATGAGTGCTTTCAATTCGGTGCGTCTGTCAGTCTGCTTTCATCTTCTTTGAAGATAACATGCCTTTCAGGAAAAGAAAGGAAAAAGTCCGGGGAGTTGTGTGCGCAAATCCGTTCCACAAGACTGCGCCCCTGTGTGCCTTATTCAAGTCCGCGTTCGATGACGTCGTCTTCGTCCAGGCCGAGGTAGTGGCCGAGTTCGTGGAGGCAGGTGGTATGAACTTCTTCGCGGAAGGCCGCGTCGTCGCCTTCGGCCTGGTCCCACAAATTCTCCAGGAACAGAATGATCTGAGGCGGGAGCGGCATGGCGGCGGTCTCCTCGGCCTCAAACTCCGGCCCGACGAATAGCCCCAGGGTGTCCGGTTCGATGCCGTCGGCGCGCTGGGCGGCATTGGGATGGCGTTGAAGAGTCACGGGCAGGGCCTGCGCCCGCTCTCTCAGCGGGGCGGGAAGGGCGGCCAGCGTGGCCTCGACCTCCTGGGCAGCCAAGGCGCGCAACCTCTTCCATTCCATTTTCATCTTGACGCACAATCACCGCGCAGAAGCCGAACCCTGCCCTGCGGGCGAGGAGGTTGTTGACGATTCAGAGGGCGGACGGGCCGCGTGAACGCGGCCTTCCGGGCGCTGCGCTCCAGGCGAGGAATTGGTTGACGATTCAATGGTCCTGACGGCATTGCTGGCCATGATGCGGATGTCGTGATACTGGTCCCAGGCCATTTGGCGCAAGGCGGGCAAGGCGGCGACGGCTTTGTCTCCCAGTCCGGCGAGGGTGGCGAGGGCCTGGAAGCGGAACGGTTTGTCGGGGTCGCCGAGGACTTTGATCAAGGCAGGCACAGCGGGGGCGGCATTGCTGCCTAACTCCCCCATTGTCTTGAGGGCCTGGAGCCGAATCCCCGGTTCCGGGTCATCAAGGGCGCCTATCAAAGCAGGGAGAGCAGGCCCCGCTTTGGAGCCTAACTCGGCCAGGCTCCTGGAAGCTTGGAGCCGAATCCTCACGTCGGAATCTGCAAGGGATTTGATTAACAACATCATGGCTCCACCATAGCTTTCCGCCAACTGCGCGATGCGAGGCAGGAGTTTCGCGCGCAGTTCCGGACCCGCCTGTTCCAACCCGGCGGCCAGGACGGGCGCGACTTCCGGGAAATTGCCGTCAATCTGGACCCGGACCGCCGCGGCCTCGAACCGCAAAGGGTTCGTCGCGTCTTGATATTCCCGCACCAGCAGCGGGATGGCGTCCCGCGCGGGAGGACCCATTTCCCCGAGCGCCAGGATGACCTGATGGTGCAACCCGCCAAAGCCGGAGACGCGGTCAATCTGAGGTCGTGAACCGCCCCTGGCTGCAACTCTGTAGCCGGTGGGCGCGCCCAACGTTATGGCGGCCCTGACCGCGGCTTGGGACGACGCAGTGACGAGGGGCACCGCCGGGAGGGCGGGGACCAGCCCCGGACCCGGAGATTGGCCGTAGCGGAGCGCCATGGGTCCTTGGCGCGTCATCTCCTTCACAAAGCCCGCATAAGCCTCGAACCGGGCCTTCTGCGCGTTGTCCGGGAGGTCTTCCCATTCTCTTTCGGTCGCGCGAAACAACTCCAACAGCTTGGGAAGCGCCTCGGCTGCCGCCGCGCCAAGCGCCCCGAGTTCTCGGACGGCCTGGTATCGGATTCCATAATCCCGGTCCCCCGCCAACCTGAGCAACACAGCCAGCCTCTCTTTCGGGTCCGGGCAACTTTCGGCCACCGATGAAACCATGTACCAACAGTCTCTCTGCGGGAGGACCTTCCGAATCAACTCGAAAATCGGCAGTGGTTCCGGCGCGCACCGTATCCATTCGTGAGCAATCTGCGTTGGCGAAAACATTGGTCCGGGGTGGGCTATGAGTTCGAGGAGGGCCGAGACGACCTCGGGGTTTTCCGGCGCCAGGGCAGCAAGGGTGGCGGCGACTGACCCAACTTGCATCGCGAGGAAGTAGTTGGTCGGGCTTTGGTGGCCCGGGTCCTTCAGAATGGCCAGGAGCGCCGAGACGACCTCGGGGTCTCGCGGAGCTATGGCGGCAAGGGCGCTGGTCGCAAGTCCACCCTGCATCACCAAGGACAGGTTGGCCGGACTTCGATAGGCCGGGTCCTTCAGTGTGGCTAGCAGACGGCCCTCGGCGGCTCGAGCCGGCGGTCCGATTGCGCTTAAGGCCTCCATCGCGCCGGAGCGGACGTCATTGTCCGGGTCATCGAGCGCCTTGATCAGATAGGGAACGGCGTTTGTAGCGGCCGCCCTGAGCGAGCCTAGCCGGCTGCACGCGTCGCGCCGGATCTCCCGCGCCAGTCTCGGCCTCAACGAACCACAGTAGCTGTGGACGAATGTCGGCAGATGTGCCCAGAGCGCCACCTCGAGGTCATTCAATCTTGAGTCCTTTGTCTGCAAGGCCCGGATTGATGTGGACATCGAGGGCCGGCTCCTGGAGACCCATCCTCTGGGCGGTTGGACCCAGAATATGAGATAGGTCAGCGACAGAAAAACCGCGATCATCCCCAGCAGCCAAGTCCTTGTCCGCAGGCGCTTCATGCGCCTCTTATTAGCCGCGAGGCAGCGATCTGTCAAGGATTGTCCGATTGTCCGCGGCCAATCACCCCTGCGCTTCCTCGACCCAGCGGAGCATGCGGGCGATGCCTTCCTCTTTGCTGAGCGAGGGCCTCCAGCCAAGGAGGCGGGCGGCTTTGCGGACGTCGGCCACGAAGACCCTTTGGTCGCTTCGGCGGGGCGGGTTTTGGGTGAAGGACAAAGTCAGGCCCGTCAGGCGGCCCAGCAAATCGAACAACTCGAGCAACGAGAGGCTGTTGGCGAGTCCGCCGCCGATGTTGAAGATGTGCCCGGCGACCTGGCTGCGCCGCTCGTAAGCGGCGGCGTAGAGGCGCACCAAATCCTCGCCGTGGAGCACGTCGCGGACCTGCTTGCCGTTTCCGGCGATGGGGAAGGGCTTTGGCTCTTGGCCGGCCCGGGCGGCTTGGCGCTGGCGTATGGCCTGGAGGCAGAACCAGCCGATCCAGCCCTGGTCGAAGGTGGCGAACTGCCTGCCGCCGTAGATGGAGGAATGGCGGAAGACGACGGTCTTGAGTCCGAAGTTGCGGTGCCAGTCGCGGACGTATTGGTCGGCAGCGCCTTTGGAGCAGCCGTAGGGGCTGGCAAAATCCAGCGGGATGGACTCATCGAATCCCTCGGGATAATCCGGCGTTGTGTAGCGCGTGGACGTTTCCTGGCAACGCACCCAATCGAGATCGCCATAAACCTTGTTGGTCGAACTGTAAGCGACCAGGGCGTTCGGGCTGAAGTGGCGGGCGGCTTCCAGGACATTGAAAGTGCCCAGCACGTTGGTCAGAAGGTCGCGCCGGGGGTCGGAAAGCGACGTGGTCATGGCGACCTGGCCGGCAAGGTGGCATATAAAATCGAACGGGCCATGCTGTCCAAATGCCTGCCTTACGCCCGCTTCTTCGGCCAGGTCCTGCTTCAGGAAGGCCAATTGGTCCTGCCGCGCCTGGGAGCGAAGCCACCCCAGGTTGGCCTCCGCGCCTTCCCGAAAAAGGGCGTCAATGATCGTGACCTGCCAGCCTTGCCGCAGGAAATGAACCGCGACATTGGAGCCTAAAAAACCGCAGCCGCCGGTAACGAGAAGTCGGCTCATATCAGTTTCTCTTCCTCGATCGTCCGCGCGAGGCCCTCGGCAAGTTGGACCAGCGGGCGCCAGCCCAACGCCCGCAGAGCGGAGGTGTCGGCGCGGGTGAGCATAGGCTCGGCGGGACGATAGGGAAGGGCGCCGAACAACAGACGCGAGCGGCTGCCGGTGAGTGTGTGGATAAGTTCCACAAGCTCGCGCACCGGCGCCGGGTTGCCGCTGCCGATTTCAAAGTTGACGAATCTGCCGCCATGCCGGTTTTCAGCCGGATTGCCTGGAGCGGTGGCGCGGGCATCCTGCCCGCGTCCGTCGGGTCGAGGGGCAGACGCCCCGATCGCGGGGAGGATGCGCACCCCACCGCCCGGCGCCTCGGATTCCAGCAACGCGAGCATGGCGCTGACGACGTCGCTCACGTAGATGAAGTCTCGCTGCTGCCGCCCTTCAGTGAGGCGAATTTCCGGGACATTGGCCAGGCATTGGGTGATAAGCCCCGTGACGAACTTGGCGGGGTCGTCGCCGGGCCCGTAGAAATGCTGGACTTTCAAGTTGAGGACGCGGGTGGGGCCGCAGGCTCGCATTAGCCATTGGGCGGCGTGATGTTTGCCCAGGGCATAGAGGCTGGTCGCCGGGTCGAGGACAGTATCGGTGTTCAGAAACAGGGGCGCGCCCCGTTGGGCGGCCAGGTCATAGAGGCGCACGGGCAAGAGCGCGTTGGCCTCGAGCATCTGGGCAGGCGATTCGCCGCGGCGGCCATAAAGGGCCGCGCAGTGGATGACGGCATCCGGGACTGTTGGGCCTGAAAAGGGCGCCTCCAGTTCGTCCGGGGCGTAGTGCCAGCGTACCTGCCGGGCCAGGGAGCCCAGCCGCCGGAGATCGCTGGAGCGGCGGCGAAAGGCATGGACCTCGCGCCCGCCCTCAAGCAGCGCCCGGCACAGATGACTGCCCAGAAAACCGGTTGCGCCCGTTAACAGAACGATCTGGGGCATAGGCAGATAGTCATGCTCAGCCGCGGCTTCTTACGAACTCGGCAATGGTCTGGATCATGTAGTCGAGCATGGGCGGCGTCAGGCCCGGATAGGCGCCGATGAAAACCGACTGGTTCATAATGCGGTCCGCGCCGGCTAAATCGCCGACGACCCGGAACGCGGCAGGATTGTCTTTGCGGAGTTGCACGAAGGCGGGTTGACGGACGAGGTTGCCGCCAAAGAGCATGCGGTTGCCGATCTTCTTTGCGTCCAAAGCCCGCGCCAGTTCGGTGCGGGTAAAGGGCGCGCCGGGCTTGACGAGCATCATGAAGCCGAACCACGAGCAATCGGCGCGGTGGCCCGAACTGTCCCAGGAAAAGCCCTCGGGGGACCAGCCTATGGCGTGGGTCGGGAGCATGAAATCCAGGAACTCCTCCAGTGGCGCCAGCCCGCCCCGGAGCCGTTGCCAATTGGCTTTTCTGGCCTGGATGAATTGCGGGAGTTTGAGGAGTTGGGCGCGGCCAATGGCGGCCTGCGGGTCGAGCGGCTTCAAGTTGTAGCCCAGGTGCGAGTAGATGTATTTGTGGTCGTAGCCCTCC
>Ga0181533_1002554_pt1 | contig 21122 bp, 21 predicted proteins | sample PEATcosm2014_Bin_45_FD_119772 | JGI IMG/M metagenome (GOLD analysis project Ga0181533, IMG submission 119772) | Peatland microbial communities from MTU Mesocosm Facility, Houghton, MI, USA - PEATcosm2014_Bin11_60_metaG | ecosystem: Environmental > Terrestrial > Soil > Wetlands > Peat | place...
ATCCCATAGGGTCGTGACGCGGCCTCGTTCAAACGGCTTTATCGAAAGCGCGCCGTTGTCACCCTCCCGCCGACCGACCGATTTCTCGTCGGCGCGCTTCCGATAAAGCACTAGCGTTTTTCACAAATCCACAGGATTTCCGCAACCTGCCACGCGGCGTAGTTGGAAATGGCAGGGAAGCGCACTTTACCTGCTCGCACCAGCTCTTCCATGGTTTCGAGCGTTTCCTCGATGGGGGTGGCATAATCGGGTAGGTGCAGGTAATAAAGATCGACGTAATCGGTTCCCAGGCGCTGGAGGCTGGCGTCAATGGCCTTGCGCATGGCCGCGCGTGACAAGCCCTCCTCATCGGGCGCGTCGCCCATCTTGCCGCGGACCTTGGTGGCCAGGATAACCTTGTCGCGCCGGGCCTTGAGGGTCTTGCCCACGATGGTTTCCGCCGCGCCGCGGTTGTAAACGTTTGCCGTGTCAAAGAAGTTGATGCCCGCGTCAAGGCAACAATCCACTATGCGTTGCGCGGTGGCTTCGTCCGTTTGGGCGCCAAAGGTCATGGTTCCGAAAGAGAGGCGCGAAACCTTGAGCCCGGTCTTGGGAAGTGTGCGAAATTCCATCTCTTTCCTCCTATTTAACTCTCTCATTGCCGCGCTCTATATTACAATAGCTACCTGTGCCGGAACCGCCGCTGTTACAACTTGCGCAGGACCTCGAATGGCTGGGGTGTGAGCTTGAGCACTATGGCCACCAGCACGCCGTGCTGGGATATCCGGAGTCCGGCACCCTTTGGGACACGTTCTGCGAAAAGCAGCGTGGGGTACTGGTGACGGCAGATAAAATCGAACGTGAGTTGAAAAATGCGGTACGCTACAATCCCTCCCGGTTGGTGGGGGTGGAGTATCCGCTGGATGAAACTCTGGATTCGATTGCAGCCTTGCTGGGAGCTGTGGAAGAGATTAAGCATTGCTCTGTGTACGCCGTACAGGTGATGCCTTCCAGGGTTCGCGCGTTTACCAAGATGATCGAGGAGTATCTCCAAGTCATGGGGAATGTGCCGGGATAGCCTCAAAGGCTGTGGAAATGGGCCATCAACGCTTGCGGCGAGAGGGCAAGGGATTGCACATCGATCATCGCGAGAAAATTCAAGGAGATTCCGTATAATGGACGAACAACAATTGACGAAGCAGTTGCAGGACGAAGGGTTCGATGACGTTTACGTTTGGGAAGACGGTCCGGATATGAACTACCCGCCCCATCAGCACCCTGACGTCTCGGCCCATATCATCCTGGCAGGCGAGATGACCGTCACGCTCGATGGACAAACCCGCACCTACAAGCCAGGCGAGCGCTTCGATATTCCCGGCAAGACACCCCACTCCGCACGCATGGGTCCGGAGGGTTGCAAGTACCTTGTCGGGGAAAGGTGAGAACTGCGAAGTGACGAGCGATGAGTGATGAGCCAGGTTCCCCTGGCCTGCTATTCACTGTTCACTCATCACTGTTCACTGCTTTTCTACCCCTTACGCCATTCCTCCCAATCTTTTCGGACTGCGTCCACCATCTTCTTGGCCGCCCCATGAACCCACCCGGCCTTGCGCCTTGCGAGGTCCCGGCGCACATTTTTGACCGCCCCTTTGCTTCCCAGATGGATGTTGGCAGTTTCGAAGCCCATGGAGTGGAGCAGGCGTTCCTCATCGCGTTTCTTGGGAATCGCCGCCATCTCAATGCGCGAGCAATGGGGAGCCAATCGGCGCACAATCCACCGGCCGCGCAAGTGAACGAAGGGATCGAGGGATCGTGCGGCGGTGGTGATAATCTCTTCGTAGAAGATCTTTTTCGAGCCTTTCTCATCCTTCGCCCAAAAGCACGCGGAAGGGAGCAGGGCCTTGGCCTCACGCGCCACGCGGCCTCCCTCCCAATCCGCCAGCGCCACGTAGCGCTCGCGCCCCAGACTTCCCAACCCGGCCACGCGGTGCGCCACGCGATACACGAGGCCCGGCGCGGGCATGAGACCTTCCAGCGCCTTGCGCGCACTCTTGGGAACTTCTCCGCGCACGGAAGGAAGCGCGCTCATCTTTCCCCAGAAGTGGACGGGGTCGCGCAACTCACCCGTGGCTGCCTCGCGCAGCCACTTGTTATCCTCTTCCAGCACAAAAGGCTTGCCGCCGGCTTCCAATCCCTCGCGATACCCTGCCAGGATGGCCGCACACGCATCCTCATGCGGGAGGGCAAGGTGGTTGGCAGAAATCGCCAGGTGGGCGCTCGCCGCCAACCTCACCAGATCGATGGTGTACGGCAGAGAGTAAGCTTCGTCGAAATCATTCACACCCCAGATCAGCCGTGCTTCCTTATCGCGCCAGGTGCCGAAATTCTCCACGTGCAGGTCGCCCACGGCCAGCACCCGCGGCGCTCGTGCCAAGTCCGGACAGACCTGGGGCCACACCTGCACCCAGCGGTAAAAGGTGGCGCGCAGAAATTGAAACAGATCCTCGGCCATGCGGGTGTGTTTCATCGCTAAGTCGGCCGGAACGATCGTGATGTTTTTGGCCAGCCACGTTTCATATTTCTTGGTTGCCTTTTTGATGCGCATAGGACGTTACCTTTCTGAATGTGAATGTAATTGATGGAAATATTCCTCGACCCTTCGCAGGTCTTCCTCTGTGTCAACACCAATCGTATCGTGGGGCGTTTCCACCACCGCGATTTCAATGCCGTTCTCGAGGAAGCGCAACTGCTCAAGCTTCTCCAGTTTCTCCAGCGGCGAAGGCGGGAGATGGTGAAATTCCTCCAGCGCCGCGGCGCTAAATGCATAGAACCCCTGGTGCTTGAAATATTGCGCTTGTCCGTTCGCGTCGCGATCGAAGGGGATGCGCGCACGGGAGAAATAGAGCGCCCGCCCGGCGAGGTCGGTGACCACCTTCACCACATTTCGATCCAGCGCGGTCTCGGCATCAATCGCGACTTTGAGGGTTGAAACCTGCGTCGCGGGCGCCTCATCAAAGGGCCGCAGCAAACGCTCCAGGTGGCCGGGAGTGATCATGGGCTCGTCTCCCTGGATATTGACGTAAATCGCGGCAGGCTCGTTCGCCATGACTTCCGCCATGCGATCCGTCCCCGAGCGGTGCTCGCGCGAGGTCATCATGGCGGGGATGCCGTGCTCGCGGCAATAGGATTCGACTTCCGGGGAATCTGTTGCCACCAGCAAATGATCGAGGCACGTCGCCTGACGCGCGTTCTCGTACACCCAGGCGATCATGGGGCGGCCACCAATTGCCCGCAACGGTTTGCCCGGCAACCGAGTGGATTCCAGCCGCGCCGGTATCACTCCGAGAACTCTATACATCGTAGGGAACCAAGGGCAGGATATGCTCAGACAACACCACTTTGCAAGCCCCCGATGGACTCTCGCGGGGAATCCGGCTTTTCGCTGAAAGGTGGCTTGGCGCAGTGGCAGGCGCTATACTCGCAAGACGATGCGCACTCGTTCGATTCTGCCCGTAGGTAAATTGCCGCCCGCCGTGCTGCAAGGCCTCCTGCGTGCGTGCCACCCGCCGTCCTCCTCCGGAGTGGTGATTGGCCCGCGCTACGGGGAGGATGCCGCGGTCATTGACATGGGGGCGAAATACCTCGTCGCCAAGACCGACCCCATCACCTTCACCGAGGAGCGCATCGGCTGGTACGCCGTCAACATCAACGCCAACGACGTCGCCACGCTGGGCGCAAGGCCGCGTTGGTTCCTGGCAACGCTGCTGCTGCCGGAAGGCCGTACCACTCGGGAGCTAGCGCGGCAGATTTTCCTGGACATACTCCACGCTTGCCGGGCGCTTGGCATTGCCCTGTGCGGAGGCCACACGGAAATCACCGCCGGATTGCAGCGTCCCATCGTCGTGGGCCAGATGCTGGGGGAGGCGAAAAAATCGGAGCTCATTCGAAAAGAGAGCCAGCAACCCGACGACCTCATAATCCTGACGCGGGGTGTAGCCATCGAAGGCACCGCCATTCTCGCGCGGGCAAAAGGCGTGGAGTTGCAGAAAAAAGTGGGCCGCGCCGCTGTCAGCCGGGCCAAGCGATGGCTCCTCGACCCTGGCATTAGTGTGGTTCATGACGCGCGCCTTGCCGTACGATCCGGAGAGATCCACGCGATGCACGACCCGACCGAAGGTGGGCTGCTCTCCGGGTTGGCGGAGATCGCCGAGGCTGGGGGAGTAGGTATGACGGTGTGGAAGGAAAGTATCCCTATCCTGCCGGAGACCCTTGCCTTCAGCCGTGCGCTGCGATTTGATCCTTTGGCCCTTATCGCCTCGGGTGCGCTGCTGGTGGTCGCAGCCCCCGCGTCTGTTCCTCGTCTGCTGCGGGCTTATGCTCGGCAAGGGATTCCCGCCACCGTGATCGGGGAGATCCGCCCCCAGCAGGAGGGCATCTTGGTCGTCGCGAATGGCCGGGGAACGCGCTTGTGCGTCCCGAAGCGCGACGAGATTGCTCGGCTGCTGAGTCTTTGAAAAAGGTGGGTTTTTGCTGCATTTTTCGAGGCCGTGTTGCGCGGTCAGAGGCGCTATTTTCAAGGCCGTGAACTGGTTGGCACTGCCCCCGAATTCATGCTATATTAGGAGGGTGAACCAAGTCATTTCTGACAAGTTTGAACGCCCTCTTGGGACTGTCTCAACACATAAAAAATGGGGAAAGCCCTTGCATGATTAGCAAAGATTGAGGCGCCCTTGTGACGCCCGTCCTTTCAAGCTCGCAGATGGGGTTAGACTCGGAACGACGGCGGTCCTGCCCGATGGGGCCAACAAATTGTTTTCCCTCTGAAACCACCATGAACGCATGGCAAGAAATCTTGGGCATTTTGAAGGGGAGGGTGAACACCCAGAGCTACCAAACCTGGCTTCGCCCCACTCGCTTCAGCCACGTCGATCAGGAAGCGTTGGTGGTGCGGGTTCCCAACCGCGAGTTCCAGGATTGGATTCAGGAGCACTACGGCAGTCTCATCAATGAAGCTCTTTCCCAACTTCATTCGGACCTGCGTAAGGTTCACTATGTGGTGGAGGAAGATTCGGAACAGAAGCCCATCGAGAAAGGAAACGGCAAATCCTTTCAAGCCAAGCTGGACTTTGAGTCCGTCGACCACCAGTTGAATCCGCGCTATACGTTCGATAGCTTCGTGGTCGGCAACTGTAACCAATTCGCCCATGCGGCGGCGCAAGCCGTAGCGGCAACCCCGGCAAAAGCTTATAACCCGCTGTTTCTCTATGGCGGTGTGGGGCTTGGAAAGACGCATCTGATGCAGGCCGTTGGCCACATGATTAAGAGCAAGTGGAAGGAGATGCGGCTGGCTTATGTCTCTTCCGAGAATTTTACGAATGAGGTCATCAACTCTCTCCGCTACGACCGCATGGTCTCGTTCCGCGATAAGTATCGGAACGTAGACATTCTGCTGATGGACGACATCCAGTTCATCGCTGGAAAGGAACGGACTCAGGAGGAGTTCTTCCACACATTCAACACCCTGTATGAGGGTCAGAAGCAGGTGGTGATCTCGAGTGATTGCCCTCCCAAGGAGATTCCGGGCTTGGAGGAGCGCCTGCGCTCACGTTTCGCTTGGGGCCTGACGGCCGACTTGCAGGCTCCGGACCTCGAAACCAAGAGGGCTATCCTGGCAAAGAAAAGCGAAAGCCAAGGCATAACTCTGCCCGACGACGTCAGTGATTTTGTGGCACGAAAAATCAAGTCCAGCATCCGGGACCTTGAGGGAGCCCTGACGCGCCTGATTGCATATTCTTCTTTGACGGGTACTACCGTCACCCTCCCCATGGCTCAACAGGTACTTAAGAACCTGGTTGATTTGGAGGAGCGGCGCGTTTCGATTGAAAATATCCAGCGCGCGGTGTGCCGGGAATTCGGCATCAGCCTGCCACAATTGAAGGCCAAAGATAATAGCCGGGCAGTTTCTTACCCGCGGCAGATTGCTATGTTCCTGGCAAAAGAGCTAACCACTGCGTCGCTACCGCAGATTGGCAGGGAGTTTGGCGGAAAGCACCACACCACGGTGCTGCATTCCATCAATAAAATTGCGGAGATGCGCGAGAGTGACAGGGATTTAAACAGACTTGTCAACAAGCTACGTGATAGTCTGAATTGAAGTTAGTATGTAATTCGAATCTGAGGTGAATGGGAAACCTGTGAATTTCGGTAGTGGGTTTAAAATTTCGTGCCTTTCCACAATTTCAAGGAAGCCATCAACAGCCGAAATACGCCTAAGTTGCTTCCCTGGGGGAGTTTCTCGAATTTTCCACAAATGCACAGTACTACTACTAAAAACTATTTTCTGAGAGAAAATTTCTATGGAACTTTCTACTAGCAAAAACGACCTCCTTAAGGAACTAACGCTTACACAGGGCGTTGTGGAAAGAAAAACCACAATCCCGATTCTTTCGAACCTGCTATTTGAGGTTGATGAGTCAACCCTCCGCATTAGCGCAACGGACCTGGACCTCGGAATACGCTGTGGCTGTCCTGCCAAAGTAAAGGAGGGCGGCTCAGGAACAATCCCGGCGAAGCGCTTGTTTGAAATTGTTCGTTCTTTGCCCGATGCTGAGGTGTGCTTTAAGCTTCTCGAAAACCATTGGGTGCAAGTTACCTGTGAGAGGTCATCCTTTAAACTTGTGGGCATGGCGCGAGATAACTTTCCAGTGTTGCCGGACATTCCCAAGCCGTTGGCCTCTCTCCCGGCCAACGTTTGCGCCGCGATGGTCCAGAAGACCATCTTTGCAATTTCTAACGAGGAATCACGCTACACCCTGAACGGCGCCCTGCTGCTCCTGAAGCCTGAGAGCGCCAGCATGGTGGCGACGGATGGTCACCGGTTGGCGATCGTTGAGCGCGACGTGCAGGTGCAGGGGTTGAAAAATGAATTACGCCTCTTAGTGCCAAAAAAAGCGATGGGGGAACTCCTGCGCTTGCTTGCCGAGGTGGAAGAAGAAACACTGGTTGATATCTCTAAGGACGAAAGCCACTTATTCTTCCAGATCGGTAGCCGCATTTTGATCTCGCGAATGTTAACGGGACAATTTCCCAACTATGAGGCCGTCCTGCCGCGGGAAAATACCAAGATTGTCGAGATGGACAAGGAAAAGACGGCGGCGGCGATTCGCCGGGTCGCTCTACTGGCCGACGAGCGCTCACATGCCATCCGCATGCAGGTGGAGAAAGACCGAATCGAAGTTTTTTCTTCCAGCGGTGAGTATGGTGAAGCGCACGAAGTGCTCGACGCGACCTACGACAAGGATCCAATGCAGATTGGGTTCAATTACCAATATCTCCTCGATTTCATGAGCGTAGTCGGGGATGGGGGAAAGATTCGTCTGGAGTTGAAAGACGAGCAGAGCGCCGGGCAGCTTCGGCCGGCGGAGCAGGATGCTTATCGGTATCGTTACGTGGTTATGCCGATGCGCATCTGAGAATGGTGACAAGAGCCTGGCCTCGAAACGGCCTGTGAGCTAAGGCAAGAGGGAATCGTCATACTGAAACTACCCTACCAGTCTCTTTTGAGTTACCGCGCCATCGGCCGACAGGGAGTTTTATTCTCTGTCGGCTTTCTTTTTTAGCCATGAATCATCCAGGAGGTTGCCCCGTCACGTGAGCAAGCAGAAGGAGCCTGAGGTGAACGGTGCCCAGGCCTACGATGCCGATAGCATCAAGGTTCTAGGCGGTCTGGAAGCGGTTCGCAAGCGGCCAGCGATGTACATTGGCTCGACCGGACCGGTGGGATTGCACCATCTGGTTTGGGAGGTGGTTGACAACGCGGTGGACGAAGCCTTGGCGGGTTTCTGCGATCTCGTGACCGTGGTCGTCCACGGCGATAACTCGGTTACCGTCACCGATAATGGCCGCGGCATTCCGGTAGACCTGCACAAAGAGGAAGGCCGCTCCGCGGCGGAAGTTGTCATGACCGTCCTGCACGCGGGGGGCAAGTTCGATTCAAAATCCTATAAAGTATCCGGCGGATTGCATGGGGTGGGTGTCTCGGTGGTGAATGCTCTTTCCGAGTCACTGGAGCTCGAAATCTGGCGGGACGGCTACACCTGGGAGCAATCGTATGAACGCGGCAAACCACTTGCTCCCCTCAAACGAGCCGGCAAGACGGAGAAAAGGGGCACGAAGATTACTTTCCTGCCTGACCGGCAGATCTTTGAGTCGATCGAATTCAACTTCGATACCTTGTCCCAACGCCTGCGCGAAATGTCTTTTCTGAATAAAGGATTGACCGTCCGCCTCAAGGATGAGCGCAGCAACAAACAGAGCGAGTTTCATTACAACGGCGGCATCTCCGAATTCGTCAAGCACCTCAACAAAAACAAGGAGGTGCTGCACGCCACGCCGATCTACGCGGAAAGCGACCGTGACGACATCCACATGGAGTTCGCGCTCCAATACAACGACGGTTATGCCGAGAATGTTTTCTCCTTTGCCAACAACATCAACACCGTCGATGGCGGCACCCACCTTTCCGGATTCCGCTCCGCGCTGACGCGGGCCATCAATCAATTTGGACAGAACCAGGGCCTCTTCAAGGACGTGAAGGAGAACCTCCAGGGTGAGGATGTGCGCGAAGGCTTGGTAGCCGTGGTGAGCGTGAAGCTGTCGCAACCGCAGTTTGAGGGGCAGACCAAAGGGAAACTCAACAGCGATATCCAGAGCACCATGGCCAGCTTCGTTTACGAGAAGTTGATGGAGAGTTTCGAAAAGAACCCGACGGTGGGCCGCAAGATTTGCGCCAAAGCCGTGGATGCGTCGCGCGCCCGCGAGGCGGCGCGCAAAGCCCGTGAACTCACGCGGCGCAAAGGCGCGCTGGATTCCGGCGGTCTGCCCGGCAAGCTCTCCGACTGCCAGGAGCGGGATCCCGAGCGTTGCGAATTGTTCCTGGTGGAGGGCGACTCCGCCGGCGGCTCCGCCAAGCAGGGGCGCGACCGCCGCTACCAGGCCATCCTACCGCTCCGGGGAAAAATCCTGAACGTGGAGAAGGCGCGCTTCGACAAGATGCTGGGCCACGAAGAAATTCGCGCCTTGATCACGGCGCTGGGAACCGGCATCGGCAAAGATGACTTCGACATTACCAAACTCCGCTATTCCAAAGTCATCATCATGACGGACGCCGACGTGGACGGCTCGCACATCCGCACTCTTCTCCTCACTTTCTTTTATCGCCAGATGCCGCAATTGGTGGAGCGCGGCAATATTTACATTGCACAACCACCGCTATATCTGATTAGGAAGGGCAAGAAATCGCAGTACATTCACGACGAGAAGGAATTCCGCCGGGAAGTGTTGCGCCGCGACACAGAGGATCACGCCGTGGAATTCGGCGAAGGTAGCAAGAAGCTGAAACTGGAAGGCGGTGAGCTGACCAATTTCCTGATGGCTTTTGGCGAATACATCGACCTTTACAGCAAGCTGGAGAAACGCATTGGCGACGGGCGGCCCATTGACGCTCTCCTGCGCGCCGAGCTCTCCAAGAAAGCCGAACTGGAAAATCAGGTGAAGCTGGAAATCGTAGCGAAGGACTTGCGGGCGGAGGGCTTCAAAACCAACATCAAGCTGGACGAAGAGCACAATATCCATTTCCTGGCATTCCACAGTGAAACGCAGCCGGAACGCACCCTCGACTGGGACCTGCTCTCGAGCCCCGAATACCGCCGCCTTTTCGATTTGCACAAACGTGTGCATGAATATGACCGGCCGCCCTTCACCATTACCTCGAATGGCAACCAGTTGATGATCGAGGATCGTAAGGAACTGGTGGAACATGTCATGTCGGTGGGGAAGAAATCTTTCACCGTCCAGCGCTTCAAGGGTCTGGGCGAGATGAATCCCACGCAGTTGTGGGAAACCACCATGGACGCCGATCAGCGCACGATGTTGCAAGTGAGGGTGGAAGACCAAGTGGAGGCCGATTCTATCTTTACCGTGCTCATGGGCGACGTCGTCGAACCCCGCCGCCAGTTCATCGAAGACAATGCGCTGGATGTGAAGAATTTGGATATCTAACCCTACAAGGTGCTTCGCACAGAAGGAAGCGTAGCGCGGACCTGTTTGCTAGCTCCGCGGCTCTTATTTCTGGCGCGTCGATAGCATGCATTACCAATTCACGAAACCCCTCATCCGGCCTCGTACCTCAGCCACCTTCTCCCCAAAGGGTGCCTACGGGTTTGGTTTTGACTGTCTAAATGGGCATGATACGCTTAGGGTGGTTGCTTGGATAACTCTCCAAGCGGGCAGAGGAGGAGGGCATGAGTGAAACGATACGAGTCCGCGTAAAAGGCGGCGTTTTGGAACCACTGGATAAGCTGGACCTCCCTGAGGGAAAGGAAGTCCTAGTCACGATTATCAGAGTCTCTCCACCGGGCAATCGCGACGCTTTCCGGCGCGCATTCGGAAAATGGAAGGGTACGATCGATGCGGACGCGCTCATTCGGAACATTTACGCTGATCGCCGGATATCAACCCGCCCGGAGCCAAAGCTATGAGCGCGAGCTATCTGGTGGATACGGATTGGGCAATTGATTATCTGAATGGGCAAGACCGCACCCGGAAACGCTTGGAAGAGCTTGAAGGAAGCGGCCTTGCATTCTCGATTATTTCACTCGCCGAGGTCTATGAGGGCATCTACTACTCAAAAGACCCGGAAGCGAACGAAAAGGCGTTACTTGATTTCTTGGAAGACGTGACGGTCCTCAGCATGGACGAGGAGATCGCCCGGCTGTTCGGCAAGGAACGCGGACGGCTCCGGGCAGTGGGAAAAGTCACCAGCGACTTTGATCTGTTGATCGGCATGACCGCGTGTCGGCACCAGCTTACCCTTCTCACCAATAATCGTAGGCATTTCGAAAACATTGAAGGGCTACGGATCGAAAGCCTCCAGTGATAATTCCTCCCATTGGGCGTGACCCCGAGGTAGCGCGGACCTGTTTTTTAGGTCCGCGGCTCTTCCGTTCGGCCGATAAGACCCGATGGTTGATTGCGGATTCACAAACCCCCTCATTCAGCTTCGTGCCTCAGCCACCTTCTCCCCAAGGGAGATGGTCGGGAATCCAGCTTGCCTGGAGAGGCAAGCCGTTCCGCTTTCCTACCCTCTTCAGGGGGAGAGGGTGGCGGCCATGTGCCGACGGGTGAGGGGTCACTTCACTTCGGATCAAACCCCACAGATTTCCCTTTATCGAGATCGGTGAAGCTGATCCTGCTCATCCGGTTCAACGTCCGGAGCGTGGTGAAGGAACTTCATCAGCCCAGCGCCGGAAGCCTTTCCCGCACGCTTCTTGAAGAACTCCGCAGCCGTTTCCACCACTCCGATCTTTTCGGCCACCGCCGCCGCGATCCACTGATTGAGGGACACGCCATCCTCCTGGGCAAGCCGTTGAGCGGCTTTCTTCACAGAAAGCGGAAGTTTCAATGGGTATGTCGCTTTACTCATCGTCGCACCTTTTCCAGAACATCCGCTGGGCGAAGGACGGGGATCCCGAACTGATCGCCGGGCGCGGCAAAATGCTTGATGTTGTAGGTCACTAAAGCATCTGCCCGTCCATTGATGGCGGCTTCCAATACCATTTCATCACCAGGATCACGCCCTTGGGGACGCCATAAAAAGTGAACTTCAACCGGCTCAATCAATGCGGCGAGTTCCGCCAAGAACTCATCGAGAGCCTCTGGCGAAAGCCCGTGAACAAGTCGCTGTTCCGGGCGCGCCAGGACATCTTCATACTCCAGGAAGAGCGTTGTCGTCGCCAGCAGAACCAAGCGCCGCTCCGCCACCAAACGTAACAGCCGGTTCGCTGCCCCGTGCCGGCTGCGGAGTCCCGCCGCTATTACCGATGTATCGAGGACCACGCGCCTCAACATATACATCCCATAGGATGTCACATCCTTTCCGAGACGTCAATGATTCTTCGACCAAAAGGGGGGCTCAGAATGACAGAGCGGGTGACCGGGTTGAGGGAGGCGGCAGGGCGATGTAGAATAATCTACTTTAAACTCGTTAGAGGTCATTCTATGGAAGCTATCGGCGCCTTCGAGGCAAAGACGCACCTGTCGGCTTTGCTCGATCTGGTGCTAAAGGCGACAGGATCACGATTACGCGGCACGGGATTCCTGCCGCGATGCTGGTGCCTTTTCGCGAGGCGGCAAACAAACTGACGCATGAGCAAATTGTTGAGGGGATGCGGGAATTGAGAAAGCGAGCGAAGCCGGACAGTATGAGCGTGGGTGAGATGGTAAGGGAGGGACGGCTTCGCAAACCCGGAGCTAAGCCGTCCACTCCGACGTCAAAAGAGCCGAAGCGGGTTGAAAACCATCCCGCCTTCGGCATGTAGGCGGATCGGGAGGGCATGAAAGACCCTTCCGCGTGGCTCAGGAAGATTCGCGCACCGAGATATGACCGTCTGGGCAGACGCCGGCCAAAGCCGTAGCGCGCATCGCACGGAGTGTCTGGATGTCCGCCGCCTGACTAGGCTCCAATGATGCGGCCACAGTGGTACCTCCTCCCAGGGGAAAAAGATCAAGTAAAATCAATATTATTTTTTCCTTGCGCTGGGCAATTTGTCCCCTCTCCCTAGCCTCTGGCCGCCAACGTGCAACTTATCAACCGGCGTGTTGTCCTGCGGGGTGAAATCACGCACCCTTCGATGGGTTCTGGGCTAGGGATGGTTAGTGAGAAGGCTACGCCGCCTGGAACCTAGGCCGGTCTTTCGCCCTACGAATGCGCGCGGAAATCCTGCCCAGCCACGCCGTGGCCTTGCTCATGCGTCGAGTGCAGGATGCCAACATGCAGGAAGTCCGGCGGGTCACCAACCTGCTGCTGAGGATCAAACATTATGAGCGTCAGATGGGGACTTTTGAAAAGGATGATGAAAACCGTAGTATCTGCTTTCCAGGATGTACTAGAAAAAAAAGGGGGTTAGCGTTTAGCGTCAAAATGTCTAAACACGATATCTCGTTAAAATATAGAGAGTTAGCTTGAATGTCGGGAGCCGGAGAAAAGAAAAGAGGCGAAGCTTTCCAGGATGTACCAGAAAAAAAAGGGGTTAGAAGTGAATAGCGAAGATCTCCTAAAAATGTATCTTATTGAAAATAAAATAGTTACAAAATTTTCACTGGGTGGGATCACGAAAAAAAGGGGGGTGAAAAATTTGGGGTGAACTTCTTTAAGTTATTGAAAACACGTGTAGAAAAAATGTCTACTTTTCGTCTTTCCAGGATGTTGATGAAACCAAAGAAGTTAAAGCATCCTTTCCAGGATGTTGATGAAAGAATAGGTAGTTAGCACAATGTCTGTTTAGGGGATTTTCCTGCCGGTTGGGGCGTTGGGCGGCCCAAACATAACCCCCATTCGGTGCTGAAATCCGGTAAAATGGGATGGACCACATTACGGACACTAAGGATCGCAATTCATGGGTGATCAAGAGCTAATCAAGCCGTCGCGGGATATTCCCGTCAACATTGAAGACGAGATGCGCAAGTCGTATCTCGATTACGCGATGAGCGTGATCATCGGCCGGGCGCTGCCCGACGTGCGCGACGGATTGAAGCCTGTGCACCGACGCATTCTCTACGCGATGTACAAAGAGGGCAACACCTCTGACAAGCGGTACATCAAGTGCGCGGGCGTGGTGGGCGAGGTCATCAAGAAATATCACCCGCACGGTGACGCGGCGGTTTACGACACTCTGGTCCGCATGGCGCAGGACTTCAACATGCGCTACCCGCTCATCGACGGTCAAGGCAACTTTGGCTCGGTGGATGGCGACCCGGCGGCGGCTTACCGGTACACGGAATGCCGCCTAGCCAAATTGGCCGAGGAGATGCTGGCCGACATCGAGAAAGACACCGTGGATTTCATTCCCAACTTCGACGAGTCCACGGAGGAGCCCACCGTCCTGCCCACGCGGGTTCCCGGCCTGCTGATCAACGGTTCGGATGGAATCGCCGTGGGCATGGCCACCAAAATTCCGCCCCACAACCTCACGGAGATCATCGAGGCCACCATCCTGCTGCTGAACAAACCCACCGCTTCCATCGACGAGGTGCTGGCGCTCGTTCCCGGTCCGGACTTCCCCACCGGCGCCTACATCTATGGCAAGAGCGGGATCAAAGACGCCTACCGAACCGGCCGCGGCCAGTTCACCATGCGGGCCAAGGCGGCCATCGAGCGTCCCGGCAAGGAAAAGGTGCAGATCGTCGTCACCGAAATTCCTTATCAGGTCAATAAATCCCGGGTTATTGAGCGCATTGCGGAGTTGGTGCAGGACAAGAAAATCGAGGGCATCTCCGACGTCCGCGATGAATCGGACCGCGACGGCATGCGGATGGTCATTGAGCTGAAGCGCGGCGAGCAGCCGGAAGTCATTCTGAACAATCTCTACAAGCACACCCAACTCCAGGAGACGTTCGGCATGATCATGCTGGCGATTGTCCACGGCCAGCCGCGCACGCTCCCGCTGACTGACGCGCTGCAACTGTTCATTGACCATCGCGTCAATGTGGTCCGGCGCCGGACGGAGTATGACCTGCGCAAAGCGCAAGAGCGCGCCCATATTTTGGAAGGTTTTCTCAAAGCGCTCGGGCAGCTCGACGCCATCATCAAGCTGATTCGCGCCTCCAAGACTCCCGCCGAAGCCCGCGCCGGGTTGATGGACCGCTTCGAGTTTACCGAGCGCCAGGCGCAGGCCATCCTGGAAATGCAGTTGCAGCGCCTGACCGCTCTCGAGCGCGACAAAATCCAGCAGGAGTACGACGACCTCCAGAAGAAGATCGCCGAGTATCAGGAAATTCTGGCCAGCGACAAGGTGCTAAAGAAAGTTATTGTCAACGAGCTGAAGGAAATCCAGAAAGTGTACGGCGACGTGCGGCGCACAGAAATCATCGAAGAGCAGGATGAGATCCGACTGGAAGATCTGATCGCCGTGCAGGACGTCGTCATCACGGTTTCTCACTCCGGTTACACCAAGCGCACGCCGCTCAGCATCTATCGCCAGCAGGCGCGGGGCGGCAAGGGCCGGCTGGGGATGAAGACGCGCGAGGAGGATTTCGTCGAAAACCTCTTCATTGCCTCCACGCACAGCTACATCCTGGTGTTTACCAACACCGGAAAGCTTTACTGGCTGAAGGTGTATGAAATCCCCGATGTGGGCGCCGCCGGCAAGGGCAAGCATATTTTGAATCTGGTTAATCTCTCCAAAGAAGAGAAGGTGGCGGCAGTCCTCGCGGTGAAGGAGTTGCCCGAGGAGCCGAAAGACGTGACCGTGGAGGGCGAGACGCTGGCCGCGGAAGGCTATATCACCATGGTCACGCGCCAGGGCATCATCAAGAAGACGCGGCTGGCGGATTTCTCCAATCCCAACTCGCGCGGCATTATCGCCATGAAAATTGAAGAAGGCGATGAACTCATTGCCGTGAAGCTCACTTCCGGGCGCGACAACATCTTCCTGGCCTCGCACGAAGGCATGGCCATCCGCTTCCCCGAGGCCGACGTGCGGGACATGGGCCGCGCCGCCTATGGCGTTTATGCCATGGATCTCGACAAAGGCGACTACATCGTGGGCATGGAAATCGTGGGCGACAAAGAGCTGATCCTCTCGGTTACGGAGAAGGGCTACGGCAAACGCACCGCCATCGTCGAGTACCGCTTGCAATCACGGGCCGGCAAGGGCGTCATCAACGTCAAAACCACGGAGCGCAACGGCAAGGTGGTAAACGTCCTGAGCGTGACGGAAGAGTCGGAAGTGATGGTCATCTCGCAGCAAGGCAAAATCGCGCGCCTCGATTCCAGCACCATTCGCGAGAGCGGGCGCTCCGCGCAGGGCGTGCGCCTGATTAACCTCGAAGAGGGCGACCAGGTGGCGGCAGCCTGCCTGATCAAGAGCGAGACCAACGGCGATACGCCCATGCAACCATTGCTGATTCAATAAGCCACTGAAAAGCAGTGACGAGTGACGAGTAGGATTGCCGATTTTCGATTGCCAATTGCCGATTACTGATGAACGAGATTGCCGATTTGCGGATCTGCCCAATCATCCATGCTCAATCGAAGATCGTCAATCGACAATCGTCAATTCCGTCACTTGTCACTGCTCTTGAGACTTGGGCCCGCTCGCGCTATTCTATAAATGTGGCTGCGGCTATGGGCGAATTGGAAACAAAACAACAAAGGTTGGAAGAGCAACTGAGCAAGTTGCCTTCGCTGATCGTTGCTTACTCGGGCGGCGTGGATTCCGCCTATCTTGCCTATGCGGCGCATCAGGCGCTGGGTGAACGCATGCTTGCGGTGACGGCCCTCAGCGCCAGTTACTCGGCACGCGACCGCGCGGAAGCGGAGAAGTGTGTTGCCCACAGCCATTTCCCGCACGAGTTTATTTCCACCGACGAACTCGCGAATTCGAGCTATCGCGCCAACAACGCCGACCGCTGCTATTTCTGCAAGGATGAACTCTTCGCGAAGCTCGATGAGCTGGCCGGCTGTCGCGGATTCGCCGCCGTGGCTTACGGCATCAATCAGGACGATCTGGGCGATTGGCGCCCCGGCCAGCAAGCCGCGCGCGAGCACAAGGTTCTGACCCCACTTCTGGACGCGGGCCTGACCAAGGCCGACATCCGCGAACTCTCGCGCCAGGTGGAATTGCCGGTGTGGGACCGCCCCGCCTCGGCGTGCCTTTCCTCGCGGATCGCTTATGGAATTGAAGTAACGCCGGAGCGGCTGGCCGTGGTCGAGAAGGGCGAAGAAGCCGTGCGCGCCCTGGGATTCCGCCAGTTCCGCGTGCGCTATCATGAGGAACTTGTGCGCATTGAGATTTCTCTCGAGGAATTGCCGCGCGCCCTTGAGTCATCCATGACCCGCAAGTTCGTCGAGATTTTCAAGGAACTCGGCTTCAAGTTCGTCACTCTGGACCTGGAGGGCTTCCGGTCCGGCTCTATGAATTCTTTGCTGGTGAATATTCAGAAGTAGGTTACTTCGCAAATTCCTTCGCCACACGAATGGTGTTGGTGTGAATTTGGATGGTGTCTTCGACGCGGCGGGCGTAACCACCTGCTAGTGTGACAGCGACGGGAATATTTTTCGCTTGCGCCTTCGCGAATACCAACCGGTCGCGCTGCTCAAGCCCTTCAATCGAGATTTTTAGCCCTCCGAGTTGATCACCGCGATAGGGGTCGGCGCCCGCCACGTAGTAGATCACGCCAGGTTGAAATTCACCGAGCGCCTGGTCGAACCCCTTTTCCAGTTCCTCGAGGTATTCCGCGTCTTCCACGCCGTCGCGCAGGTTGATATCGAGCGTGCTGGGGGGTTTTGGATAAGGGTAATTGTTTTCCTGGTGAATGGAGAGAGTGAAAACGGTGTTGTCGCCGGCGAAGATGGCGGCGGTGCCGTTGCCCTGGTGCACGTCGCAGTCCACGGTCATGGCGCGCTCGATGGCCTTATCTTTCTGAAGCCGGCGAATGCCGATGGCAAAATCGTTGAGAACGCAGAAGCCTTCTCCGTGGTCGGGGTAGGCGTGGTGAAATCCTCCGCCCACGTTCACCGCCGCGCCGTCTTGGAGAGCCAGCCGCCCCGCCAGAATTGAACCGCCGGCACTCAGCCACACGGCGCGCACGAGCTCCGGCGAGTAGGGAATTTCCAGGCGCAAGATTTCCAGATAGGAAAGCTTTCCGGCCTGTAATTTGCGAATGTATTCGCGGGAGTGAACCAGCGCGATATCGTCCTCGGAAGCGGCTGCCGGCTCGACAAAATCCTGTGGGTCCACGACCTGGTCGCGCAGCACTTTTTCCTTGATCAGGCGATACTTGATGGAGGGGAAAACGTGGTTCCCCAGATTCAGGTCGTATTGGTCGGAGTAGACGAGTTTCATGCGGAAGTCAAAAGTCGAAAAGAGCAGTTCAGAGTTTAGAGTCGAAAGTTGAAAGTATAAGGTAAACCACGTTTGCCACTGACTTTCAACTTTCGACTTTCAACTTTTATTATTCCACCGTCACTGACTTGGCGAGGTTGCGGGGCTGATCCACGTCGCAGCCGCGCAGCACGCCGATGTGGTAGGCCAGCAATTGCAGCGGCACCACTTCCAGGATGGATGAGAGCAATTCGTTGGTGTGGGGCAGCACGATGAGATGGTCGGCCATGTCGCTCACCTCGCGGTCTCCTTCCGTCACCAGCGCCAATATGGTGGCCCCCCGCGCCTTGGCTTCCTTGATGTTGGAAATGGTGCGCTCGTAGCGGGCGCGCGAGTCCTCCGCGCTCCAATCGCAGGTGGCGATCACGACCACCGGCATCCCGTCGGCGATCAGGGCGATGGGCCCATGCTTCATCTCGCCGGCCGGGCAAGCCTCCGCGTGGATGTACGAAAACTTCTTCATCTTCAAGGCGCCTTCCAGCGCCACGGGAAAGTGCACGCCGCGGCCGAGGAAAAGAAAATCTTGCGAGCGGTGGAAATGCCGCGCGAAATCTTCGAACTCATCGTCCTTCTGCAATACGCTCTCGAGCTGTTTGGGCAGCGCGGTCAGCGCGGCCAGAAGCTTCTTGGCCTCGGCGACGGGCAGACGGTCGCGCGTTTGCGCCAGGTAAACGGCGAAGAGGTAAAGCGCCGTCAATTGCGCGGTGAAGGTTTTGGTTGAGCCCACGCCAATCTCCGGGCCGGCGTGCGTGTAAATAGTGCCATGCGCTTCGCGCGGCACCATGCTGCTGAGCACGTTGCAGATGGCCAGCGTTTTGGAATGCTTGGCCTTCGCCTCGCGCTGGCCGGCGATGGTGTCAGCCGTTTCGCCGGATTGGGTGATCAGCAAGGTAAGCGTCTGCGCATCCACGAGCGGGTCATGGTAGCGGAATTCCGAGGCGTAATGCACTTCCACCGGCACGCGCGCCAGGCGCTCGATCATCACTTTTCCCGCCAGGCCTGCGTGGCGTGAGGTTCCGGCGGCGACAATCCGGATTTCCTTGAATGAACGGAAATCCTCCTCGGTAATTTCCATTTCATCCAGGAAAACCTGGCCGGACTCGGGAGAGATTCTTCCCAGAGCGGTGTCGCGCACGGCGCGCGGCTGTTCATAAATTTCCTTCAGCGTGAAGTGCTTGAACCCGCCCTTCTCCGCCAGGATGGGATCCCAGGTGATGTGCTGCACGCGCCGCGTGACGGGGTGGCCGTCGAAATCGGACAAGGTCACACCGTTGGGGGTGAGCACGGCCACGTCGCCGTCGGAAAGAAAGAACAAGTCGCGAGTGTGGTAGAGGATGGCCGGTACGTCGCTTGCCACGAAGTATTCGTCCTTGCCCAGGCCGATCACCGCCGGCGGCCCCTGCCGCACGGCAACGATCTTGTTAAGGTCTTTGGTGGAGATAATGGCGAGCGCGAACACCCCCACAAGCTGCCGCACGGCCGCGCGCACGGCGTCTTCCAGGCTGGGCGCGGGCCTCCCCGCGCCATTTCCACTCAGGTGTTTTTCCACCAGGTGGGCAATCACTTCCGTATCGACTTCGGTCGCAAACCGGTGGCCTTCTGCTTCAAGCTGCTTCTTCAGCTCCAGGTAATTCTCAATGATCCCGTTGTGAACCACCGCCACGGTTTGATGGCAATCGGTATGCGGGTGAGCGTTCTCCTCCGTGGGCGCGCCGTGCGTGGCCCAGCGCGTGTGCCCGATGCCATACGCGCCATCCACGGGATCGAGGCGAATCTTCTCTTCCAGATTTCTCAGCTTGCCGGTGGACCGGCGAACGTCCAGCTTGCCCTCGCGCATCACGGCCAAGCCCGCGGAGTCGTACCCGCGGTATTGCAGCCGCTGCAGGCCTTCCAGCAATACAGGCACCACACGTTTGTTGCCGATATAGCCGATAATTCCCGACATAAGATTTTGCCCGGGGCGGAGGGTTCCGCCCGCACTCTAACCGCGGCTCGCCAACAGGGAGATGAACGCTTGATTATAGCAGCAGCGCGGGTCAGCGGATGGGATTATGAGGACTCAACGTAGGAGGCAGAACGTTACTGCCGGACTCAAGGCAAGACAGATTTCACCACAGAGCGCCTTGCCCGCCGATAGGCGGGTTTATAGTGCCAGAAACTTTGCGCGAGAAGGGGAATTATTGCACACTGGGTGCGGTCAGTCTCGGCAGCTATGATGGTTGTTTCCTTGGGGCCATTGTGCCCGTCACAGAGTCTGATTTCGGATGTTGCGGTTCATTGTTTGGTGGCGAGCGGGCCTGGCAAAAGGCCGGCTCGACCCCGCGGGAGAGGCTGAGTGGTCATCGCCAACCGAGCCGAGCCTGGCCAATCCACTAGGGAGAGAGTAGGCCATGGCGAAGCGCCAAGAATCTACCTTCGAGCGGTTACAGAAGGGGCAGCGGTTAAATGGGCGGGAGAGGAGAGAACTGGCGAATCGTTTGGACTCGGCCGATCCCGGCTTGGAAGTGGTGAATCGGCACGCGGCGGGTATCGACATTGGCAAGGAGAGTCACTACGTGGCGGTGCCGGCAGGGCGGGATGAGCAACCGGTACGCGCATTCGGCTCTTGGACGGCGGACTTGGAAAGGATGGCGGAGTGGATGAAAGCCTGCGGCATCGAAACCGTGGTGATGCAATCCACGGGGGTGTACTGGATGGCGGTGGACGACGTGTTGCAGAGCCACGGCTTACACGTGAACCTGGTGGACGCGCGGGGGACGAAGAGTCTGCCGGGGCGGAAAAGTGACGTGCAGGAATGTCAGTGGCTGCTGAAGTTGCACCCTTAGGGATTGCTGCGGAGCTGCTTTTTGCCGCCCGAACCGATTCGTCGCCTGCGGACCGTGTGGCGGCTGCGGGACCAGCAGGTGAAGGAGGCGGGGCGCGCGGTGCAGCACATGCAGCGGGCGCTGACGGAGATGAACGTGCAGTTGCACAACGTCATCAGCGATCTGCACGGGGTGACCGGGCAGGCGATCGTGCGCGCCCTCCTGAAGGGCGAGAGGGACCCGCGGGCCCTGGCCGGGTTGCGTGACCGGCGTATTCCAGCCCGCGAAGAGGAGTTGGTGGAAAGTCTGCGGGGGAACTGGAAGGAAGACGTCTTGTTTGAGTTGCAGCAAGCCGTGGAGGCCTACGATTTCCATCGTCAGCAGATGGCGCAATGCG
>Ga0181533_1002562_pt1 | contig 21078 bp, 20 predicted proteins | sample PEATcosm2014_Bin_45_FD_119772 | JGI IMG/M metagenome (GOLD analysis project Ga0181533, IMG submission 119772) | Peatland microbial communities from MTU Mesocosm Facility, Houghton, MI, USA - PEATcosm2014_Bin11_60_metaG | ecosystem: Environmental > Terrestrial > Soil > Wetlands > Peat | place...
ATCCTCCTACAAAATTTGAAAATAATCCTGTTGAAAATTGGAAAAAGCCCCCAAAAATATTGATTATAAATGGATCCCCTCGGGGTACCAACGGCTATACATTTCATTATCTGAACAGATTTATTAAAGGACTGGAAAATTATGGTGCTTCTATTGAAACAATCGAACTAGGTAAGAAGAAAATTAATCCTTGTATCGGCTGTTTTCACTGCTGGAAAAACAATACAGGCAGATGCGTACAGAATGATGATGTGAATGATTTATATACTATTTACAATGATTCAGATCTTATTATTTATGCTTTTCCGCTTTATTGGGATACAGTACCTGGCATTTTAAAAAATTTTATTGAACGAGCACTTTACATGGAGTATCCATACATGATAGATGGAATTTCAAAAACAAGGCATACAAGGCGGGAAAAAAAGGATAAATCTATTTTTGTGTTTTCAGTTTGTGGATTTCCTGAGCAATCGCATTTTGATTCTGTAAAAGAATATTTTATGAAAATCAGTCACAATGCACACGTTCCTTTTCTTGGGGGAATATATCGATCAGCATGTATGTTTCTTCCAAATGATCCGATGTATTATAAAACATATAATACGGTTTTGGATTCAATTGAATTTGCAGGAGAATCTCTATGTAAAAATGGTAAGATTGATGATAAGACCATTAAAGCGATACAAACAAAAATAGATCCAAAGGAATTTCAATTGCATGCAAATAAATTTTGGGAAAATGTAGTGTTAATAAAAGAATATTTTGTCAAGAGTGTATGAAAAAGATATAAAACACATGCTATAGCCAATAAGGGTTTTAAAGGCTTATATAGTTCAATACCGGAATCAAGTTTTAAATCGAGAGATGGGTTGACAGTTTCGCAATCCCTTATTATCCATAACTTCAAATGTCATTATTAAAACAAACAATCCAAACTTGAAGACGATATATCATGGAAAAAATGAAAGCAATTATTTGCACAAAATACGGACCCCCTGAAGTTCTTCAACTCAAAGAGGTTGAAAAACCTACTCCCAAGGACAATGAAATACTAATAAAAATATATGCCACAACAGTAACAATAGGAGATTGCAGAATTCGTGGTTTTCGAGTTCCTCTCTCGTTTTGGATTCCCGCTCGATTAGCTCTTGGTTTAAGAAAACCAAAAACAGCTATATTGGGGAGTGTGTTCTCCGGGGAAATTGAAGCAGTCGGCACAGAAATAAAACTTTTTAAGAAAGGTGACCAAGTTTTTGCATTTACTGGACACGATTTTGGTGCTTATGCCGAATACAGATGTATGTCTGAAAATGAATGTTTGGCGATTAAACCAACAAATTTGACATTTGAGGAAGCCACTGCCATTCCTTGGGGTGGTCTTACGGCTTTGCATTTTCTGAGAAAAGGTAATATCCTGAAAGGACAAAAAGTACTAATCTATGGAGCTTCAGGTAGTGTAGGTACAAGTGCAGTTCAGCTTGCTAAGTACTTTGGTGCAGAAGTTATTGGAATATGCAGTACTTCAAATTTAGATTTGGTTAAATCTCTTGGAGCCGATGAGGTAATTGATTATACCAAGGAGGATTTTACCAAAAAAGGTAAGACCTATGATGTTATTTTTGACACGGTAGGTAAAACTTCTATTTCAGATTGTGTAAGGACCCTGAAAAAAGGTGGAGTTTATCTTCATGCGGTTTCTACCCCGGCAGTGAGTGTTCGAATGAAATGGGCTTCAATCAGAAACAGTAAGAAACTAATAGGCGGAACATTTAGCCCAAAGGCTGAAAATCTAATTTATCTAAAAGAACTTGTAGAAACGGGAAATTTAAAACCAGTTATTGATAGACGTTATTCCTTTGAACAGATTATTGCGGCTCACAGGTACGTTGACAAAGGCCATAAAAAGGGAAATGTTGTTATAATTCTGTGATCAAAAAAGTGATTTTCATCCGGAAGACGAGACGGGTTATCAGTTTCTTGGAAGGTTAACATATTGATTTGTAATTTGTTTATGAATGTCTCATAATGGAAGTTCCATACCAGAACGGAATAGGAATATCAGAATCTGGGAAGGTTAACGTGTTTGACGTTAACCAAGAATGGTATTTCGTATTTTACAGAATATCAATAATCAATGAAAGTTCTTTATATCGTTCTGGTAGTCTTTTTTATTGAATTTTGATCTGATTCTAGTTATTGGGGTGATTAACAATGTGGTATTTAGTTCCTAGTATGAATTGAATTACTGTCAATTCTTATTTGGAAAAAACGCTCAAATTGACTAGTCTTCGCCGAAGTAATCTGACCACCGCGCCTTGTTGATTGTTAAGAAGATATGGTGATCAACAAAAATCGGCAGAGAATGGTCAATTTGAGCGTTTTTTCCATGTTTACTTCATTTCAATTATCTTTGAAAAAAGCTCTCGCATTTTATCTTCATCCCCGTATCCTTTTTGAACGTATGGGTCTATTGAATTAATATTCTTATGAGCAGTAAAAGCCATTACATTACCGAGTCCCATTTTACCTTCATTGACACTAAAAGAAATAAAGAACCTGCGACTGGAATGAATAGTCAGAAACTTATATTTCGGCTTTCTTTCAGTGATCACTTCGGCTCCAAATTTTTTCAATTTGGTCTCAATGCTGTTAAATTTGAGATGCTGAAACAAATCATGTAGCGCTTTATTGAGTTTCTGGTTAGAGATCTTCTTCATTCCTTGAGGATATCTATCCAGAACGAATTGGGCTACTTCATTCAGCGGGATTCGATGTTGTGCTTCAACCGTTTTTTGAATGTCTATTATAATATAGAGTTTCCCTTTTTCCTTTCGGATATTTTCCGATTTGATATTGATGATATCAGAAAACCTTAATCCAGTCGAGGCACCAACGACCCAGACATCACGTGCAAATGCCAACCGGGGATCTTCAAGCTTTGCGTTACAAAGTGTTTTGAACTCATCTGGCGTAGGAATGATCACACTTTGCTTCCGTATTCCGGTTACCCCGGTTTTGAATTCTTTGAACAATAGATTGTCTGTCTTACCATCCTGTACCATTTCTTTCATGAAGATTTTAAGGCAGTTCATCCGCTTATTGATTGTGACGTTTTGAATCCTCGGTCTTATGGATAACCAGTAGTCAACGATCCTGTTCTTAAAATCAAAATTGATGTCCCGGAAATAAAGACTTTTTTTTGGGTACAAAACCTGCAAGTCTTTCAAAAGTGGATAATAAATCTTAGCGTTTTTAATCTTTTTCTTCTTTCGGATGATCCATTGCTTTAGCTCGTCTTTTACATCAAGATCCTTAAGCATCTTTTCGGCTTTCGCGTAAAACTGTTTTTTCACATGAGGAACAGGTGGAGCAACATTGAATTCCCGTTTGTATTCCTCAATAATCCTTTTGACTTTGTTGAGCTTTTCAGTCAAGATGTCATTAAGCACTTTTGCATCCTGCCCGATCTCTTTAACACGTGATAGGATCTTTTGGTTTTCTGCGTCCCAGTACATCGGCATCGTTTTTACTGTTGTATCCAAGCGCAAAACTTTCCCTTTGTTGGAATAAACCAGCCGGATCTGGTAAAGTCCTTTATTATCAGAGTGATCGTCCCGTATTTTAAAGTAAGGATCCATCAGATGTTAAATCGTGTAAAGCAAAGTTATTGAAAAACAGGATTGGGCAAGTTTTGGGCAACAAAATAAATAGTTCTGAATAGTTCCGTGTATCCAAGAAGAAAACAAGAAAAAGGTTAAACACTACCGAACCAACGAGATGACCGATCATGTGAGTTAACTGAATAGTACTGAATACTATAGGTCATATTCCAGTCGATGCCACGGAAAATTCAAACTAAAACCCTGATCATCAACACGATCAGGATTTTCCTTTTTTAAATTGGGCAAGTTTTGGGCAAGTTTTGATATGGAACTACTTGGAACTATTCAGAACTAATGTTGATTTCAGGAAGAGGCAGTCAAGACTATTCAGAACTAAAACAAAAAAACCTGGTTTTTGACAGAACCAGGTTTTTCATTTTTCTAATCTTACGCTTTATTCAACGATGATCTTCTTCTGATAAAAATTTTCTCCCGCCTTTACTTCTAAAATATAAAGCCCCTTTGGCTATAAAGACAAATCAATCTCTAACTGCTGACTGCCGACTGAGGACTTCTTTTCCACTCATATTGAACACCAAATAGGTAATTAAAAAGCCCTGACCGCACGCACACAGCATAAGTCGTCCTTAAGGCAGGTGCCCTGGACGCCATTGAGGAAGATCTGGCACCAAGCGCGGGTAGCATCGTACTCGGAGGAACTCCAATATTCGTTAGTATTATTCATGTTAATAAGATTTTTTTGAATATACATCTGATTAAGTTCGTCTTTTGATGGTAAAAACCAGTCGCTGTATCCATTCAACACAAGGGTATCACAAATTTGGGCTGCGATACCTATTGTGGGGCATCCGGCTACAATAGCCTCGGTATTAGCGTCTCCCGTGCCAATGGCTGTGCCTGTGCCACCAATAAGAGTTCCTTGACAGCCCCACGGCGCTTTATATGTACTTTGGTCGCTTGTGGCTGAAATAAGTCCGTGCAGTCCGGTACTATCAATATAGAAGATTATTCCACCTCCATAATTTTCGCCAATATAAAAAGACGGTGTCATCGTAAATGTATATGTAGTGCTTGCAGTCGGATTATCAAACAAAGTATCATCATGATAGCCGCTGGCATAGCCTGTATACATCATCTGGTTACCCAAATAAAAAATAAAACCTGTGCTCTCAGGATTTAAAGAACCGATTTTTTCAACCAGATTAGTTTGTCCAAGATACCTTATAGCATTACCTTCATTACTTTGCCCGGTACTTACAACTTTTATTGAACGGTAATTCTTATCGTCCGATGCAACCAGTATCAAAACATTATTCCCCGTTGATGAGATCACGAAAGAATGAAATCCTTTTTCAAACTCATTGTGATATTCAGCCAATTTTGTTCCCAGCTCATCGAATAACATCAGATTTAAGGGACCCTGGTATTCTCTGTAAATGTTCACGAATGTGGACCCCTGAAATGGATTAGGACAATTTTGATTCAAAATAAATGATTTTGAATCTTTACCCCCTGTTTTATTTATCCCGACAGGCCAGTTTGCTGATAATACAAGGATTGGGGCAGGACCGTACAATAAAGTATCACAATTCTCTGTCAAATTTTTTACATATACACTGTCCAGTGAAACAGATTTCTGACTGACAGAATCTTTAGCTGTGAAAGTCAGTGTGATTTGGGTCTGGCTATAAACGCTTAATAAGCCAAAAATAAGAATGGATAGGAACAGGATCTTTTTCATATGAATTTTTTTACTTTTTTAAAAATAATTCCTGAAGATAGGTATTGACTAAAAGCCTTTTTTCATCGCCAAGACATTAAAATTAAATTAGTGATTTTGCTTTCCCTGCCTACCTGCCAGCAAGTTTGCACCTTAGTGTCTTTGCGGTTTATTTGTTAATTCGTTATTCAACGATGATCTTCTTCTGATAAAAATTTTCTCCTGCCTTTACTTCTAAAATATAAAGCCCCTTTGGCTGTAAAGACAAATCAATCTCTACCTGCTGACTGCCGACTGCTGACTGCCGATTGAGGACTTCTTTCCCAATCATATTGAAAACAGAAATACTGTTAATGGCTGATTGTGAATTACAAGTTGACACAGTAACCTTACCACTGGTTGGATTTGGATATACGGTTATTTCATTAGCGGTTGGATCATTTTTTCCGGCAAGTGATGGTGTAGAGATTGTCCCTGCGGGAGGAGCACCTGCACTTTTTGCCCAGAGTGCATTACCGTTTGCATCGTATTTGGCAATGAACATATCTACATCACCGCTGTTACCATCGGTTAAGGTTATTGTTCCGAAAGTAATAGTTGAAGCGTTGAAATAACCCGTTATGAGAACATTCCCGGTGTTGTCTGTGGCGGCGTCCTGTGATAAGGTCGAAGTTCCACCTGCATATTGAACCCACTGGAAACTACCGCTTGAATTGTATTTTACAAGAAATAAATCCAATACCGGGTTAGTAACAGGTTTTGATTTTAATGTACCTGATCCGAAATTGGTGGGGTTGATATATTGGCCTGTTGCATAAACATTGCCGGTCTGATCTGTGGCTACACCCTCGCCCACACCACTGCTGCAACCGGTTTTTGCCCAAATTGCATTACCGTTTGAATCATACATAACAGTATAATAGCCAACAGGGCCGCCGGAAGTACCGTTCAAAGTAATTGTTTTCCCTGAAGAGATGGCAGAGTAGAAAGTAAGGGATGAACTACCAGATCCACCTGTAATATATGTATCTCCAGTTGCATCACTGGCAATACTCCAGCTTTCCACAGAATTACTTCCGCTTGCGCTTGTCGCCCACTGCAGGTTTCCGTAAACGTCATATTTGGCAAAATAGATATCATCATCTATTGAAGAACTTCCCTTGTTTATCAATGTATAAGTTCCGAATTTCATTGAAGGACTATCGAAAAAGCCTGTAATATAAGCATTACCGTTTATGTCAGTGGCAATTCCAATTCCCATATCAAGACCGCTGCCGCCTGCGCTTGTTGCCCAAATAACATTACCGTTTAAATCGTATTCGGCTGTAAATACGTCAAGACTTCCCGCACTTGTCAGGATAGTTTTTCCTATCGTGATGGTTCCTGAAAATGAACCCGTACAATAAAGATATTCGCCGGCTATTGCAATGCCCTGCCACTGGGGAAGACCTATCTCATTTATTGCCCAGACTACATTGCCATACTGATCGTACTTGACAAGGTAAGAATTGGCATTATTTAAGGTAATTGTTGGTCCGGAGGAAGGGAAAGAGTAAAATGTGATGTTGGTGTTGCAAAGTCCGGTCACATAAACATTCCCGCTGCCGTCTGTTACAATCCCATTGGGTTGATCGTTACCACCGCTTCCTCCTGCCTTTGTTACCCAAAGCAGATTACCGCCCGGACCGTATTTGACAAGAAACATATTATAACTACTGGTTACCGAGTTGGTTTTGGTCAATGAAATTGTACCAAACGTGATGGTGGAACTGTTAAAATAACCCGCCACATAAACATTCCCATTGATATCCGTGGCGGTGCTGTGGCCTGCGTCCCATGTAGCTGTTGTACCTGGCTTTGAAGCTGAAACATTCAAAACCATAAACTGCCACATGCAGATGGCTAAGAATAAGAATAGATTGTTTTTCATTTTTTTAGGTTTAAGTTGTTTGCCTACTCTTCATCCGGATTTTCGGCATCCTCCGGCTTGGCTTCCGATAAACCAGGATTCCAACTTGCGGATAAAGGTCGGGTTTAAATGAAGGCGCGTCAATCACCTAAATAGGTGATTTTTCAGGGAGAAAATGGCAAAATATCACCTGAACAGGTGAGATTTCGGGAAGAAAATGGCAAAATATCACCTGAATAGGTGATAAGAATTTATGAAAAGTTTCATTTACTTTGTATCCTTATAAAGGAGGGTAAATGAAAAGAACAAATACAGTGACCAGGTTTTTAATGTCCGGTACCCTTTTTTTCGGAATATTATTTTTACTCCTCTCTGCAAACTCAGTAATAGTTGCTCAGAACAAGGAACAAAAAAGGATTGATTCCTTAAAAGCTAAGACTTTATCAAAAGTCAATGATACCAATAAGATAAAAGCTTTGTATACACTGGCAGATAAACTTTCAGACGATGAAAAGGAACAGGCATTAGGTTATGGAGAAGAGGCAGTAAAACTGGCAAGACAATTAAATTGGGGCAAAGGGGAAGCCTACGCTTTAAAAAATATCGGTACTATTTATACGAAGTCAGCCGATTATTCAGAAGCAATGGAATATCAGGAAAAGGCCATGAAGATATTTGAACAATTACATGATAAAACAGGGATAGGAAGATGTCTTAATAGCATAGGTTTTATGTACCTGCGTCTTTATGATTATCCCAAAGCACTTGAGTATTTTGAAAAGGCCGTGAAAAAAGCTGAAGAAACTGGTGATAAATACGGCATGTCCAGATCTCTTGATAACCTTGGCATAGTTTACCGGGCCCTGTCAAATTATCCAAAAGCTATCGAATCCAATGAGAAATCACTAAGGTTTAGTCAGGAAATAGGAGATAAATCTATAATAAATAGTAATCTGAATGAACTCGGTATTAGTTATTTCGATCTGTCGGATTATCCAATAGCCATGGAATATTTTGAAAAGTCACTGAATCTAAGTGAAGAATTGGGTAATAGAAGAGGAACTGCACTAACCCTTCTAAATATTGGTAATATTTATTTTAGATTACACGATTATACCAAAGCATTGGAGTATTATGAAAAGTCACTGAAAATAAAAGAAGAATTGAACTTAAGAGCAGATATGTCAGGCGATTTATCTAACATGGGTCGTTGTTATCTTGAACAACATGACTTTACGAAAGCATTGGAATATTTTAAAAACTCCATGAAGATTGAGGAAGAATATGCCCATAAGGATGGGATTGCAATGAATATGACAAGCATTGCCAAGGTTTATTATGTGCGATCTGATTATCCCAAAGCATTGGAGTATTCTGAAAAGGCACTGAAAATCAGTGAAGAATTAGGTAATAAAATTAATATTGTTGATGCTATGAGTACTATCAGTGCGATTTATTGGAAAATGGCTGATTATCATAAATCTCTTGAATATGCAAATAAGGCATTGGGAGTAGCCCGGGAGACCGGAACGCTGATGCCTCAACTCGAGGTCCTTGAAAACCTTTTGGATGCCTATGAAAAAATAGGTCCAACTGAAAAAAAATTCGAATATTACAAGATGTACATTACATGCAGAGACAGTATAGTTAATGAAAATAATGCCAAAAAAATAGTGGAGCTACAAATGCAATACGAATTCGATAAAAAAGAATCCCTGGCAAAAGCCGGACAGGAAAAGAAGGATGCCATAGCCCTGAAAGAATTGCAAAAACAAAAACTGTTGAAATATTCTTTTCTTGGCGGAATTGTCCTGGTACTTTTGCTTTTTTTCTTTATTTACAGGAATTACCATGTGCGCCAGGAATTACGCCTGCATGAAATCCGTAACAAAATTGCCGGCGACCTGCACGATGACATCGGCTCCACACTCAACAGCATTTCCATTTACAGCGAGGTGGCCAGGAAAAAGGATGGATCAGCGATTACGGATTTTCAAATTCATGGAAGGACGAAGAATTACCCTCAATATTTTAATAGGGAGGGTTCAATGGTTTCATTAAAAAGCAACCAATTGTCAGATCGGCAAGACGAGAAGGTACATGTGGCAGAAATAATCAAACCTGATTTACCATCACAAAAAGCATTGAAATCTCCCTCACTCGAGAAGACTTTGATGGATCCGAAGAATTTTAAGAATGCTTGTGCAATTGACAGAATTGTTCCTGATGTACCAGGGTTATATTGTATAAGGGTTAAATCTGCGAAAGTATTGCCAAATCAATTTCAGAAAGCAATTGCTGAGCGAAAACACGATATCATTTATATTGGTGTTGCTTCTGAAAGTTTGTACAGACGGTTTTTAAATCAGGAACTCAGAGCAAATGGTCATGGAACATTTTTCAGAAGTATTGGGGCTGTTCTTGGTTATCGTCCACCTAAGGGGTCTCTAAAGAATAAGGCTAATAAAAGGAATTACAAATTCTCATCCACTGATGAAACAAAAATCATCAGTTGGATGAACACTAATTTGATTGTGAACTGGATTGAATATAATGGAAACATTGATAGTTTGGAAACGCTATTAATCCAGAAATATAGACCTCTTCTTAATATTGCAAAGAACCCTTCTGCCTTAAAAATCTTGTCGGATTTAAGAGCAGAGTGCGTGAGAATTGCTAACGAGTAAACCGTAGAAATTGGCTCAAGTGGAGCGTAATTCCTATAAATTATGAACATTCAATATGGTTTCGCAAAATTACGTTCAACGATTCATTTTAATGATGGTCAAATATTCGCTAATGTTGGCGATGTAATAATGTTTTGTAAACTTGATGAGGAGATAATATTTGGGATTCTTAGTGACAATGTAGAACTCAATAGGGGTACTAAAACGTTTTCAGCAGAGATTTTTAAGAAATACTTCAAGGTCATAAACAATGTCTATCTATTATGCACTAATGGTCTAATAGATAAAGATTTATTTTTTGTAAAAGGTCTGGTTTATCATTTTAATGGAAGGGTATTTGAAAATATACTTCCTAATCTAACCTGCTGGCAATCTTCATCTAAATTACTTCCCTTTGATGAGATTTGGGAAACTACTAACTTTTTTCTATCAGGAAATTGGATGTCTAAATTGGATTTCACAGTAATTAGTAAAAGAGAGGCTTTTAAATTCAAAGAATCATATGAATTAAAGACAGATAGTGAAAAATTTGGTTTATAAATGAATGCTTTCAACCTATGCAAGGATTGTCTTAAAAGTAAAATCCAATTGACAGTTAAATAAAAGTATTGCTTCTTTCTTTTTCTATTAGGTTTTTTAAGTCTTCTACGCATCTGAAATATTCATCATCCCGATTTATCACGTTTGTAAGGTGTCTTGAAGGAAGCACGATTAGCAATACCAACAATAATCCTGAATTTCCATAGAAAAAGTATGCCACCCCTGCAAAAACTGGCATCAATAGGACAAAAGGTTCTTGAAGTAGGATCAATAGAACCTTAAGAAATAATATCCAAAACCATTTTCTAAGTCGAATACTCATTCTTTGTCAATGATGACAATCCATCAAAGATTTTAACAAACTACTGAAGATATCCAATTTTCCTTGACTCATTTGTTTTATACAGCCTTTCTTTTGAACACAGATCCAGTACTTCATCCAAGTCAGGATGACGCCCTTCCAAGATCCATATCATTTGGTATCGCCTTGCTACGTTCTCGATCTGACCACCGCTGAAGTCGAACTTCAGCGCCAGAATACTTGCATTCTCATCATTCAATTCAGGTATTTTATCCCTCCAGATTGCTTTCTTGGCTTCAATTGTCGGTGTTTCAAAGTGTATCTTGAACAAGAACCTTCTTTCAAAAGCAGGGTCAAGGTTAATAGTCAAATTGGTGGTGGCAATCAGGATTCCTGACAGGTTCTCTATTTGATCAAGGAGAATATTCTGAATGGCATTGTCGGTTTGATCCGTGGAAGAATTTCCAATTTTCTTTCGGTTGGAAAGGACAGCATCACACTCATTCACAAAAAGAATTGGGATTTCGGAACTGGGTTTAGAAGAACAATAATCTTTATAGTAGTTGAAAGCCTTGGAAATATTGGCCTCTGACTCTCCATAGTACTTTGCCTTGAATGCAAGGTCAAAAAAAATTATATTTCTTCTCGTCATTCTTGCTATCTGGTAGGTGAGTTGTGTTTTACCAGTCCCAGGTTTCTCACCATATAATAAAATGCAAATCCCATGCGGCATTCTGAGATGTTGCATTCGTTGAACCAAAGCCTCATAGTTTTCTGGCATCAATACTCGAGTCAGGTTGTCCACTTGACCTTGAAGTTCGGGATCGAAGAATAATTTTTTTTCCGCAATTGTTTCGTGTGGAATGATTAATTGACTGGTGTTCTTCTTTGATTTCTTAAAGATTGCAATGTCTGGAATGAGGATTTTCAATGAACGTTCAGTCAATTCAGCCATTTCAGACTTGAAAGACCCTTTATCATTAGATATCAGTCCCTTTTCAATCAATGGATGTGTAGCATTCAATACAGACTGACGGACTCTCAATTGCTTTTTTATATCGCTTCTATACAAGCCTGCGATGATTCTGGAAAGATTAAAATCTTGTAATGTATCGAGGTACTCTGAACAGCAGGCAAGGAAGAAAATCAACGAATCATCATCCAGCATCTCTTTATTAAGGTCTTGCACGAACTGAAGGCTTGAATTTTCATGAAGCAAAGATTGGACATCAAAGATTACCTCTTGGTAGGTCGTGGTCTCTTCCATGAGGCTCTTGAACTGCTCATTCAAACCTGTAAAAAGGTCAAAAACACTTTCAGATTTCGGTACTTCTTTAGGCTTAAATTTCACATTGTTCCATATGCATTCTGAGATCAAGGTATCTGGGACATAGTACTCAAATGTGCTCAATTTCGAGGGCTGCCTATTTCGTTTTCGGTCAGCCTTGATAGATTTTAAAACCTGTTTGCGGACCAGCGAATCAAGTTCCTTATACAAAGCGAATGCGGTTATCGGACTGCATTCAGTGTACCTTACGAAGTCATGGAGATCCACGGTTTCAGAAGAAAAATTGATGTACATTATGACCGAAAAGAGGGCTGCTTCAAGTTTTGTAAGCCCAAAGGCATCGCAAATAGCCTTCAAATCTGGTTCAGCCTTTTCAAAGAAGTTCTTTGCCAACTTTGATTTCCAAATGTGACGACAGACATTATCAACATGCTGGACAAGGTAGCCTTGCTTTTTACTTTGTACCGCTTCTTGAACTGGATTCTTTTTCAATTTGCTGACATTTGTGTTTGGTCAAAGGCAAATGGCTCAGAATCCAAATGCATTTGAGCGGTTGATAAAATATTCATTAATAACTCAAGGACTGAAATCAATTCTTGTTCGGGATTCACGCCATATTCTTCGAAAAAAAGTGTGTTATCAGATTCTTTCCAATATCCGACCCAGGAAGTTCGGACGGCTTCATAGATAATCTCGTTCTTATTATGACAACCTAATGATTTCAGAATACCAAGAGTTTCAAACTCTACAGGATCAAAGATTGGACGTAGTGCAACAATTAATGAAGGAGCAGGGTAAGAACGACTGCCAACAAGATAACCTACAGCCACAATCAGGATTTGAGGTTTTGGATCATACGGGTATGCTTTCAATATCTTATTATTGGTCTTTGCTTCGATAGACTTTAGAAAATCCTTATCAATGGACACTCTTTCATCATCTGGAATCCCGACAAGTCGTGGAACCGAATCATCTTGGAACATCCATTCTATTTTGACATACTTCTCTTTCATTTTAAGATGCCAATAAGAAGATAAAGCATATAAATAAGAAGCATGAAGGCAGCGAGTTTAGCGACCATTTTGAATAATTCGAAAAGGATTTGGAGCACCATTTCGATTGCTATCAGCACAACCAAGATGGCAAAGGGTGAAATGACCACTTCCAATGGGATTGAAGGAATCAGCCACTTCAACCCTGCCAATAATAATGAAGACAGTAGGGCAACACCAAAGCCGACCTTGAGCATAAGCACTTTGGTTGACTATTCAATAATTTTGGTACTGATTGAAGTGGTGTGGCATTTAAAATGTGAAATGAAAGCCGAACGTGTATCGTCTTTCGATGACCCAGCAGGAAAGTACAATGTATGCTCACCGTTTGTGACCATACGTGCACCAACAAAGGCTTCAGTGGAGACAATGAACTCTTTACCCCTCTTGGTTTTGATTGTGAATGTTGCTGGGGTTTTAGACTCGGTTGTCGGAATGACCTTCTTGGAACGTGCACGGTTACGGGAAATCTCACGTTCGCAAACACGGCAAACGGTCAGAACATAGCCACTTTTGTGGATGCGGTAGTCGGACTGGATGGGTTTTTCCTGGTGGCACCTATTACAAACTTTGGTCTTGGGCTGAGTAGCCTCGGGCTGTTTTTCTGATTTTTTCATCTATGGGATTTTTTGGTGTTCGGCAAGGGTACGGGCAATACCCCGATAAAAAAAATCCCGTTAAAATCATTCAAGAAAATATGAACAAAAGGCAAACAAGGAGGGGCAAAATATTGGTAAGATATAAGAGGCAGATAGATTGGTGCTCAATATTTAATTTTTGAAAGACCAGTAATGTTCATCCTATATGTAACCATTGATAGACTAGCATTGAAATGAGATGCTATATCGCTATTACTCATGTTTCTTTTTTTTGACCAAAGCAGACAGGGCTTTGATAACTGAAGCGTGGATCCCAAACACTTCGCTTCCTCTTCTTGTTCAGGATTATATGATCTCAACCCTACTGGTAATATTATTTGATTATTTGTATCATTTCTTTCATGCTCACAAATGACATGAGCCAATTCATGCATAACATCACTTTGCTGCCTTGCTGTTGAATGGAATGGATTGTAAATGATTATTGTATTACCTGCCTTTGTTTTCATTGTCAAGGCACTCCATTCACATTCTTTTCCATTGGATCCAGATAATACATCAAATGATGATTGGGAATCATCAATTTCTGTAGCACTATATACAGCAACACCTAAATGTTCAGCCAATCGAAATGCACATAACGGAGCACACGCATGAATGTTAAGATCTGCTCTAAATTTATCCGCAAGTCTTTCAGCATTGGCTTTGAAGCCCCGTTTCAATTTAACTTTTTCTGCAGCCAAGAGTGCTCTATTTTTTTGAGTAAGCCAGATCGATCATCTTTATTAGCATATTGATCGTATCCTTTGTGAGTTCCTTTTCTGCTCTCAAATGAGCAACAACTTGTTCTTTGTTCGAGGCAGGTCTTTTTTTAGAATTGCTGATGATAAAAGTATCTGTCGACTTTCCAAGCCATTTGCAGATTCGTATAAATGTGTCAACATCAGGTATTTTACCCTGCTCAATCCGAGATAAAGTAGCAGCACTGACGTTGCCTATTTCATCAGCGACAGTTCTTAAACCTTTGTCGCCTCTTTTTTCTTTTAGCATTCCTGCTAAGAGTTCAGTATTAAGGTTGGATTGCATGTTGAAAAGTTTTTACCAATAAAACGCTGTTGCATTTGTGAAACGGAAAAAAATAATGTATCTTTGCTGCAACATATCCTTGATGTGTTTCTTGAGTGCAACAAAGTTAATGCAATAAAACTCAGATAGGCAAATTAAGGAGTAAAATTAACAAACATTAACATTAAGAAAATGGCAAACAAAAATCAACATGTTGTACCCCACGGAGATAAGTGGGCAGTAAAAGGTGAAAAAAACGACAAGGCTACCAAGGTGGTTGACACCCAAGCAGAGGCAATCAAGGCCGCAAGGGAGATTGCAATCAATCAAAAATCAGAGGTTGTAATCCATCGACCCAATGGACAGATAAGAGATAAAGACTCGTATGGTAACGATGACTTTCCACCAAAAGGCTAAAATGTATTGAGATAAAGGAAAACAATTGAAACCCAATTACATTTAGCAGTTGGTAATTGGACACCAGGGTTTTGAAACCTTAGGGATTTCAAACTGAGGCTTATCACCTTTTGAGTACCTTGGACATACAGTATAAATGGCTTAGAGAATAATCATTTAATACAGACTACTGCTCTCAGATAATTGCACACCTCCTGCAATTCATGCTTGTAATTATTGGAGGTAATACATTAATATTAAATAAGATGTCTACAGATAATGAAAAAAATCAGGACAATGTTCACGGGAAACATATCCTTCACTTTACTATTAATAAAAAAGAGTTCGAATGGTCGGCACAGTACATTACGGGTGCAGAAATCAGGAACCTTGGTAAAATTCCACATGATGATGATATCTTTCTTGCAATAAAGAAACCCTGGGAAGACGAACTCATCAATGACGATACAAGAGTTGATCTTGCCAGACCTGAAATTGAACATTTCTTCTCAAAAGAAAAAGTCATCAAAATAGTGCTTATTGTTAATGGAAGGGAAAAGCCCTGGAATGAAAAGACCATTACATTCGAACAATTGGTGATTTTAGCCTTTGGAAGTTATGACGATAATCCAAATAAGGTTTATACTGTCACTTATGATAGAGGTCCACGTGAAAATCCCGAGGGATCGATGGTGAAAGGGGATAAGGTTTTCACTAAGAATAAAATGATTTTCAATGTCACAGCAACTGATAAATCATAGTCCTGATTTGAAACGACTCAGAGACGAAGGGTATGAGGTATGTATAAAAGGTGGATATTTAGTTATCCACCACATACCTTATGTTAACTCTCAACGGCAAATTTGCTATGGAACACTAATTTCGACATTGGCTCTTAATAATAATATCACCATTAAACCTGATACCCATGTGATCAATTTTATGGGGGAGCATCCATGTAATAAAGATGGAACTATTATCACTGCAATTCAGCATTCAAACCCGAATCAATCAATTGGTGATGGCTTGATAATGAATTTTTTATTTTCAAATAAACCTCCAACGGGGTACAATGATTATTATGATAAGGTGACCAGATATGTTGAAATTATTTCATCCCCTGCTATTTCAATGGATCCTTCTGTTACGGCAAAAACATTTACTGTTGTAAAAGAGTCCAATGAAGATGCCGTCTTTCAGTATCTGGACACAAATTCCAGTAGAGCAAATATTTACCAATTTCATGCCAAGTTTAAAGGTCAGCGAGTTGGTATTATTGGACTTGGAGGAACAGGCTCCTATATTCTGGATTTAGTTGCAAAAACACCAGTTGACGAAATTCACCTGTTTGACGGAGATGTTTATCTTCAACATAACTCATTTCGTTCTCCTGGTGCAACATCAATAGAAACACTTGATAAAAAACTGGCAAAAGTTGATTATTATACATCTGTTTACTCGCTGATGCATAATGGCATTAAGCCACATGCATTATATTTAATGGAAGATAACTTACATTTGTTGAACGGACTGACCTACGTGTTTCTATGCATTGATCGAAATGCTGTCAAGGGCAAGATTTTGACTCATCTCAGACAACAAGGTATTGTATTCCTTGATACTGGTCTCGGGGTGAATATTGCAGAAGACAACCTTGTTGGAACAGTGCGATTAACCATAGGAACTCCATCAAAACTAGATCATCTTACGCTTAGAATCGGCACAGAGGATCTTGAAGAAAACGAGTACTCAACAAATATCCAAATTGCAGATCTAAATGCCTTAAATGCAGCATTAGCAGTCATCAAATGGAAAAAGTTGATTGGTTTTTATCAAGATTTAAAAGAAGAACACCATTCTACTTACACAATTAATACAGCACAACTCCTCCATGAAGACTGTACAATATAAATTCGTCGAGTTCATTCCTGATATTCTCGAAGATGGGATAATATATATCTCAATCGAATATTGCACAGCCGTGCATAAATGCATCTGTGGTTGTGGTAATGAAGTCGTCACGCCAATATCACCAACGGATTGGAAATTGATATTTGATGGTAAATCAATATCCTTAAATCCATCAATTGGAAATTGGAATTTTGATTGTAAATCGCACTACTGGATTATTAACAATAAAATCAGAATTGCAAGTTCATGGGATCATAGAGAAATTGAATCAGGAAGAGAAAAAGATATTGCTAAAAAGACTAACTTTTTCAAAAAAAGGAAAAGCAAGTGGGCATCTTTTTTTAGCCTAAAATGGTAATTGTCATCTTTCTCTTTTGATTCGATGTATCTATGTTATCTATAGCATAATAAAGCAGTAGCAATAAAACTTCTGACCTCTTGGTTATTAACAGAATCAGCAACGGAATGACTGAGACTAATAACTTCGGTGCTTCTGTCCTCTTTAAGGAAATTATTTATGTCCACAGATAAAAGCCTAATTGCTTCTTCTGGGACTACATTGAACCTAATAAACTCTTTTACTTTCATGTCTTTAAAATTTTGATAAAATTTTTATACTAATTGCCTAAACAACAAAGATCGTAATTCTTGTTAACATTCATGTCGTATCAGTTTTAGAGTGTACCGCAAAATGACACGATAATCCAGGTACTTCTTTTCCTATATGGCTATTTTTGTTCAGTTTTGAGATACTCCTAATTATGAACTAGTATTGATTATTATAGAAGAGGTTCTATGATAAGACGACCTTCTCGTTCAATGGCTTGTTTGATGGGGAGTGAGGAGAAAGATTCAGTAACGCATATGATTAGTTCCTCCTTTGAAGTATTAGTCATCCTTGCACCTAAAATAACTTCGGCAAAGATGTTTTCTGGAATTATCGCACCGCGATCCTGGATATTGATTTTCGTGATTCTGTATTCCTTTTCAAATTCCCATTTTCTAAGTTTGCTGTAGATTTGTAAAAAATGATTCTTATCCAAATCATCAAAAGGTCTTAAAATCGGAAGTTCATCAACATAATTTACTTCAGAACCACCTCCCGAATATTCTTTAAGGCTTAGAAGGGGGATTGTGTGAAATCCAACACAGAAACCAGTGTGTTCGACACTATATTTCCGCCACATTTCTTCATTGTCTGGGTAAGGAGTTAGACAAAGGATGCCAAATTTATTCGTAAAATTCTTAAAAAACTCTTCTTCTAATTTTTCGATACGCTTTTTATTTGTCAGCAAACCTTTTCTTTGCCAATCATGCGCAAATTTCCTATGTTGTTGTCGATTGTAGTTCGGATGTAACTCTTTTGATTCCTTTAAGTACTTCTCAAAAATGTCGTCAGGAGTTAAAAGATCGTATCTAACAGGTATTTTGCAATCAAATTCATCTTCAAACGTATTAGGAGGTGAAAAGTACAATTCTCTTTTTGTAATAACCCTTTTATGATAAGGATCATTCCAGTCTCTATATTTATAAAGAATAGGAGGTAAATTCATTTCTTCGAATGATCTTTCCCCTAAGTAAGTGAATGTTCCTTCTTGTTCCATAATAGCATTCATTCAAAGAAATGAAGGAATTGAGTGTTCTGCTTCTTAATTGGATCTTTCTATAATTGCAAATGTAGAAGTGTTCGGGGAGATTACTGCCCTTTTGCAGTAATTATTATTAACTTGTTTCACTTCTCAGTTGAAGTGAAACATGTCTTCCTATCTGACACATTTTCAGTACAATATTTGAACATAGTAAATTATTGACAGAAGTCAAGTTTCACTTTTCTATCGTGGGATTTTTTTCTGAAACATGATCTCCTTAGGTTTGGCCGCATCAAAATTCATACGATATGGCATTAAAAGGACAGAAAACAAAAGCAGATTACATTGAATGGGGTAAAATCCAGGATCTCATTTTGAAATTGGACCGAGACGGTCAGAACAAGATGAGCCTTCTGATTTCTATTGGCATTTTCACTGGACTAAGGATTTCAGACATTCTGAATCTGGAATGGCATAATATATATGGCCATGACTTTCTTGAACTCAATGAAAAAAAGACTGGAAAATTCAGAAGGATAAAGATTAACTCATCTTTGAAAGATTCCTTGAATAGGAACTATGAGGTCTTGAATCCGAAGAGAAAGGACGGGTTTATCTTCCTGAACAGATTCGGTAAAAAGCCAATCTCGGTCCAGTATATCAATCGGAACCTGAAAAAGATTGTCAGAGATTATAAAGTTGTCAAAGATCCGAGCACCATTAAAAGCCATTCCTGGCGAAAGAGTTTTGGCAGACGCATCTTCGAAAACAATGACAACTCAGAAAAGAGCCTGATTCTACTTGGGGAGATGTTTAACCATTCAAATATCAGTACTACCAAGATTTACTTGGGTATCAGGGAAAAAGAGATCCAGGATGTTTATGATAATCTATAGAATACTTAGATTAGAAAAAGTTTATTAATCGGTCTGGGGATTGTCTAATAATAAATATTCAGATAATATTTTCGATGCTAAGGTCCTTACATTTTTATCCTCGGCCTGAATTATTTTACCTAAAATTAATCTCAATCCTTCAGAATTTTCAAATTTGTTTATAAATTCAACTTTTTTGGGATCTTCTTTTTTTAATGCTTCGAATTCGTTTTTCAACGCTTTTAATCTTACAAATAAATCTTTATAATTACCTTCATCAAAAAAAACTTCACAATATCGTATATGATGTATAATCTTCCATTCACTAAATAAATTCCCTTCATAAAGGGCTCGTAACGCATGTCTCCTTGTTTCTTTATATTTCTCAGTAAGTTTGATGATATTCTCTTTATAAGTATCAGTTTGCTTTTTTAATGCATCAAATTCGGCAAATGCTTTCTGGGCTGGTTTAAGTTCAAGAAAGTAAATTAAGAATGGGATGAGTACAGTTATGAAAATTACTAATAAAGTAACAATAACAAAAATTACATGAAAACCTTCTATTAACCCTTTTTCATTCTCAATTGTCTTAGTATCTTGGTCATTTATTTGTTGAAGTTTCTTCACGGTATTTTCAAATGTTACCGTCAAATTTCTTACACGAACACTAACTTGGGTTATACTATCCATTAACAATTTTACTTGGTTTTCAGGTATAACCCTTATTTGCTGCTTTTCTCCAAATGATAGTATGCTAATAGAAAGGAATAATATTATCAAGTTTTTTTTCATGGCGTTGGCATTTACTTTTTGGATTCTTCGCAAATATACGTATTTGAAAATATTGTTCATCATAATAATCCTTACCTGTTTTTAATGAAGGGTATAAATTTTCAATGCAAAATATTCCATATTTCTGTACCCAAATGCTATACGCTTGAGTACCTTGATCTTGTTATTGAAACCCTCCAATGGATTCGGTTTTCAGAGTCCCCTAAACTTTTCCATATCCAGTTCAAATTGAAATCTTTTTTTCATTGATTCTGACATATACGGTTCAAACTCAGAGATTTTGTGGGGTTTGCCATTTATAAACTGGCGGATTAGTTTCTCCAATAGAGTATCTCTTTGTTCCGTAGAATCCATTTTAGCAGAAAGCATTTCTTTGATGGTTGATTCTAACAAAAGTTCTCGTTCTTCTGTCATAAGCCTTTTTTAGAGGCTAAGGTACGGTCACATGCTGAAGAAAAAAAAGGAATAAAAAAGCCCATCCGAATTGGACAGGCTTCTAAGATCATTCTTTCGGCTCCTGGGGAGGCGGAACTTCTGGAGGTGACATTATGTCCAAAGGTTGCTCAGGAACTGGCTCCTTCTTCTTTAAAGGCTTCGATAGAGCGGCTAAAAACACCTTTCCTTTGCGCCTTTTGTAAGCCCTCCTTTTAGTAGGTTTCTTAATCTTTTTTTGTGCAGAATCTTTTCCTTCTGGCGTTACGGCTGAAACTTCGATTTTATCAATGGCA
>Ga0181533_1002564_pt1 | contig 21060 bp, 26 predicted proteins | sample PEATcosm2014_Bin_45_FD_119772 | JGI IMG/M metagenome (GOLD analysis project Ga0181533, IMG submission 119772) | Peatland microbial communities from MTU Mesocosm Facility, Houghton, MI, USA - PEATcosm2014_Bin11_60_metaG | ecosystem: Environmental > Terrestrial > Soil > Wetlands > Peat | place...
CAGAAAATATTTTCTGAATGGGAGAAAATATGGGCCATTACAGAAACTCCGTGGTGTGATGGATACCAACTCGCCTCCAGGACTTAGATGCCTGGCGGAAAGAGCAAGAAAAGCGGTATAAAGGTTGGTAGTTTCAATACCAACTTTTCTTAACTGTCGGCGTGTAATAGAATTACTATTAATTTTTCCATAAGGAGGATTTAGAATAACGCAGTCATACTCTTCCATGGGCTTATCTGTATATCTTCCACTGCCCTGATGTGAACAACTTTCGATAAAATTTTCTTGGCGAATTTCACTTACAAAATCCACTCCTATTTCTTCACATGCCTGTCTGCACATATCAAACATTCTGTGGAGACATGAACACAAAAAAGCGTCTATCTCGTATGCTGTAATTCTTATTTCGACAGGTGGAGTTTTTCTTTTCAGCATGCGCGAAACGAAACATGTCGACAGGGAACCTATTCCGGCACCAGGGTCGAGCAGGTGAATAACTTCTTTTTTTGTTTGAAATAATGACGCCATAAAAACGCTTATCGGAGATGGAGTCATAAACTGAGCGTATTTAGTGCGTGTGGCCGGATCGATGGCCCCGTTTACTTCTTTGCGAAGTGCTTCTACTTTCTCAATTAACCTTCGAGCAGGACTTTTCTTTCTTTTATTTGAATCCACATTGATTCTCTTTTTTTGTAGTACACATTCACAGCAATTTTATTTATTATTATAACTTATTGCCAAATGGAAAACACACTGATATTTCAGAGAAATATGGTGGCTTATACGATAGGGAAATTACAAGAAGAGACCTTGTTTAACATATTGGGATAACTATGAATTTGACATGTAACGAGAATGTCGTTGAAGGTGTCTAACCAAAAATAAAGGTAACGCTGTTTTTCCCAGATACAATCTGATAGCCTGACGCCTTGATTCTTAAGATTGTTAACGCCTTTTTAACATTATTCTCTTCAGATGGTTCTACCGAATAACCTACCTTCACCGTCTTGAGTGCAGGGTTTATCGTATCATTTATCGTATCTGCGGTCCACAATTCCTCAACAAATTGCTGCGTTCTAACAAATGCTTGTGCAAGATGTATTAAATGTGCAGCGGTAATTCTGCCAATTTCTCCCTTTCTCATTCTATCCACGGCATCCGTCCTTGCAGGCTTTATATAATCATCTTTCAGGCCATTGCCAGAAGGGACCACCACGCAGCGGCCCTCGTTGTATAGTTCCGCTGTTGATTTCTTTTCAGTGGTAACAATTATTTTCCCATATATATAAACCTGATCTAACGGGACTATTTTATGCCTCTTCCCATTTATGTCAATCTTGTTTGACCCGTTCATTACCGATGCTATTTTATATCCTTTATCTGACAAGTCGTTGTCAACTTCAATATAGAATTTTTTTTTATCTTTTCTAACAATCGTCTTATCACATTTCTCTCTCATTCGCCGCATTCCCATCGATTCATTTGCTGATTATCATCCCTTAGTCTTTCCTTATGAATTTACACCCTGGATAATTGGAGCATCCCCAAAAAGAGTTGCCGGTAAAAGTCCCCTTCTTTGCAACCCGTTCCACGAGCTGGCCGCCGCATCTGGGACACATTGTCGTTGATTCATGACGCTCTCGCAACGACTCCAAATGTGTTTCCGGCGTGAGCGATTTATCCTGCTTCAGGATCAGGAGTTTGTTTTCAATATCTTCCACTTCCTTTTCCGTTAGTCTCTCTTGCGCGAATCCTTTAATATAAGGAATTAAGCCCCTGTTCAATACGTTTGACGGCATGATAGTTTTGAATTCGCAATCTCCAATAAAGAAAACCAGTGGGTTAATCAGTCCATCGTCAATCTTGAGAAACTCCGTCAGACTTTTGCTATGCCGGTAGTTCTGCTTGAGCGGGTTCTGAAACTGGTTCTTTTTGCCGTAAATGTTCTGCGTCCACTTGTCATCCTGCTGCTTACCATATATCCAGCCTTGGTAATTTTTCGTCTCGATAACAAATATTCCATATTTCGACACAAGAACATGGTCTATTTGGGTAGTGCCATTCGATGCAGGGATAATCAGATCGTCAATTCGTCGATAGGTGCCTTTATCCAGCATGCACCATAGTCCCGCTGTGGTTACCCTTTCGCCGATCCATCCCTTCGTCTTTCTATGTTTAAACACGGTTACAGCTATAAAAGCAATTATGCCAAAGAGAAAAATAGGCCATGAGGCTAAAAACTGATAGAAGGCCGCCTTAATAAACATCGGATTCATTGGGGGCCCTCAGCCTTTAGCCTCTTAATTTCATCAATAATCTCTTCCTTACTTATTAAGCCTTTCTTTACGAGAACATTTATCAGAGCTTCCTGTGTATAGACATTAGAAACGACTACTTCCTCAAGAGATACAATCTCATCCTGTTTCATCGCCTCTGCCATAGCCATAGTAAACTATTATATCAAAGGATACCGGAATTATTTAAAATTTATGGAAAATATATGCCATGATTTTTTAAACTATCTCCATGGACAGGGAACAAAGAGAGCTTGCTTTCAATGAGAAATTAGCAGCTGAAGTCGCCCAGAATCAAGATGCCATTGCCGACACTCATCTGATAAACATCATTAGATTTCTTTATAATATTTAGAAATATTAACGGTCTTCAATGCTTTGATGTCCAAAGAAAGCCACTTATTCTTTTGATCCTTATCTGTTGAATTTGAAAAATGCTTATCCGTAAAGAATAGGACGCAGCAAACACCCCTTCGATGCTTCGAGCTGCGATATAAAATACCATGTATATGATCGTTATCATCATCTCGGAACAAATATCTAAAATATTCGGTGAATATTTGCGTTGGAACATATTCAATATGTTCTCTACCATCTTTACTTATCGATCTGGATACATCTCTTACAAATGACTCGAGAAACCCAATGAGATTTCTTTGTTCTCTTTGGTCTTCATCAAAGAGACTGGGGCATTCAGGCAACTTCGTAAGGTCCAGTATTTTAAAGGGCTTAATAGTTTTAAAGATGGCAACAGTAGCCATATTCTTTCTCTCATCACCTTTTTGAATCGTCTCGATGATAGATGTTTTTTTATCGGTTGACCCATAAAACATAGGAATGCCAGCAGGACTCATCCGATTTGAATATTTTGCAAGTTCTTCAGAAGGTGGCCCGAGTTTCTCAGCAGTATCATATACAACGGTCGAATAATGAAAACGCACACGAGTGAATTTAGTGTTAGCTGGGATTGTGCGGACGAGACCTATCCGATTGATAGCTTTTGAGAGCTCATCCAACATTCTATTTGATGGTATTAAATCAGGATCATTCCAAGGATCTTTAGGAAGTGCATATCTTAGAAATACGTAACGTGAATGATGTTTTACGAAATGACAAAAGTCCTCCCAACTATATCTAAGTACCTCATGGGGGGGAACTCCATAATAGTTAATTCGGCACCACTGCCTATCACCTATTGACTTTAATATGTCATTCTGAAGCTTTTTATTTTCAGTAGGGATTTCAATTTCATCATGAAGCAATTCCCAACTGCTAATCACATCGCCCTGCCAGTCACCATCTTCAAAAAGAATTCTCTCATCATTAGGATCTCCCCACTCGTGCTCAATGCATCTGACGATTAATCCAACGATATCATCTGTAGGGACACTAATAAATTTAGATTTTGTCTTTCTGCCGCAGTAATCGCATTTTTTGTTTGTAGCGTACAAGTGGATATATCTCTTAATTGCAGTATCCGAAAAACAATTCTTACATACATATTTATCTCCAACATAATAATATCCCCTTCTTACTTGTTCCATGAAAAACTCTTTCCTGCGACCCACTCTTATACACCCCTCGCTTCACAATTTTCGCAATCAGTACAATCTATAGAATAGCAAATCTATGGAAAATATACCCTACCATTTTATAAACTATCTGCATGAACAGGGAACAAAGATACCATGAGTTCAATAAGAGGTTGGCTGGAGAAGTTGCCGAAAACAAAGATACCATCGACGAAATCCTGAGCAGAAGCAAAGTGGGGCAATGTGGTAAGTGTAAGGGATTTGACGAACCGGATTTGAAGGATTTGTGCCCTGCGTGCTTGTTGGAACTGGAGAGCGTTACCGATGAAATATTCTCGGCATCGCCGGAATTGCGGAGACTCGGGGATGCCATGAGTAGGCGGGATTAAGTTGTTATGGCAATACTTGAACATCTCCGATTAATCCTTGAACATTCGCATAATGCTTACATGTTCCAGGTGCAATGCAACCACTATAAAATTATTATTCAAAAACTTCCTGATAATTCCATAATGGCATATCGTGCAGACGACAGAGACGATAACAGTGAGATAGATACCACATTGCCACTCTTTAACAAAATATCAAAATTATTAAATTTGCAATAACAAAAAACCCTGTCAAAATATGAGGCTATTATTCACTGACGGTGTCTTAACCCCTGGAAAAAGTTACCGAACAAAGTTATCAAGCGGACGAATACATATTTATTGCGTTTGCCGACCACCGCCTGCCATATTTCGGCGACGCCAAGTTCCGCATTCTTAGTTATCTTCCCCAAACCGTTTAACCTTTCAATCGTAACGCCCTGCATTGCTTTTATCTCGCTTATTGCATCCTCAATACGCTGAATACTAGCTTCGTCTGCTGGCGCCAACATCTCTTTTCCGGCATCGCCAAGCGGCCCTGCTAAAGCATTATTGATTATTTGCTTTAAGAAATTTGCCAACGGAACCTGACCCCGCAGCACCTGTAATCGCGAATACAGTTCATCCGGTATCCTTAAAGTCAGAATTTTACTCATAGTGCCCTCTTTAAAAACCCTCAATTGTGAAAAACAATTGCACCCCCACCGGCCAGTATACATGCGATGCCGCTATACAGGCGGTACTCGCATGTATACTGGCAGCACTCTAAGAAATTAGTTAGAAATCCCCACTGATACTCCTTAACGCTATATCCCTCTTGCTTTGTTCTGACTCTGGGGATACATTTCCACCAGAGTCATCGGCCCGAGGTGATGGGGACACCCCAATCTGCTTTGCGGGCTGATCCAGAATACAAAAACCCCTTAAAAATTGCCTAAAAAGTATCCCCTCGTATGCTAGCCGTTTCAGGTCGCCTGCTTTGTTGGTATTCAGGTACTCAAGCAAGGTGCAGTCGAACACGCTTCCCGTATTCAGAGTAACTTTAATGTATACTTTCATAAGGCACCCCTTTGCGGTTACTTCTTCGTGGTGTTACTCCTCCCATGCAAAAGATGCTCCGCAGGCAACCTCTTCGCGGTTACCACTTCGTGGTCCACTGCCAGACCCTGTATTAGTATGCATACGGATGAATACGAAAAAAAAGCCCCCGCCGTTATGTGGCGGGAGCTTTTTCATAAAACCTATACAATTTACGTTTTGTCCGTATACGCAAGTCACTTTTTGAAATCTTACGCTGATGGCGGCGAAATTCCTTAAACACAAACTCCTTTAAACGATACTTCTGCAAATTGACACCTTTATAGGGAGGGATCCCATTCAGCCGCGCGAATGTCTCGACAACCGTGCGGTTATCAATCAGCTTATCTCGACACATCATGCCGAGATTATCCCTAATAGAGTCATAGGTATCCTCCGCCAATATTACCTGCACATGCCCTTTAACCAAAGATACGTTGAAAGATAACAGACTGCTGACCCTAATATTTAATGGCGTTATCATGATGTCAATAAATTTATCGGGGTCGTCCGTTGCCGGACGAACACCCTCGTTATGCAGAATTACGCATTGGTCGTACCAACGCAGCACCTTAAAACTCGCCTCTCCTTTTTTCTTCCGACGATAAACACGAAATCTGTCTCTATTAGCGTCGTATTTTTTTATCAATTTCTCATCGATGATTTCCCATTTGTGCATTTTGGTCACCGGATATTCTGTCTTGTGGTAAAAAAAGTATCCTTTGCTGATCAGTAAAACAATCTGTTGCAAAAAAGCCTGCCATTTTGTCGTCATTTCGGCACCTCCCGATGCGTTGATGAAATCGCCTCCCGGCAAGAACGGCAATCCCCTCGGTAGCCCCATCGAGTGGGGCCGCCAAGGGGGATGCCACTCCCCCAAATGTGAAAAGAATTCAACGGAATTCCCTTTCGTCGGATCCTTTTATGCGGTGCCACCCGCGGATCCATATACGACCACTGCCTTGCAGTCGTATACTCTATAAAGAGACTACTTGGTCATGCTCTCGAACCTCGCACGTGTTTACACGCCGTTCGGTTCTTCCCTGCTTAGACACCAAGGGACAACTCTGCAATCCGATTGACTCCACCATGACAGTTACTAAGGGAAGGATGTAGGAAACCCTATTAATCGCCCCTGTAAAAGCGGGTTTTCATTCCTAGTCATGATTTCATTGTCGCTCCGGCCTGGTCGCTTTGCAGAACCTTACACGCTCGCGGCTTTGGTTAAGTCGCTTTTACCCGTTGAGCTATTTACCTTCAGTGTTACCACCTACGGCTCCCGGTGCGTGTTACGTTATAGCGTCGCCGCTATCCCATAAAGATGATTTTCACATCTTCCCTTGATACAATCGCAGTCGCCCTCATCCTAATTAAGCTTATTGAGTCGAAGCCCGCGTTTCAGCGGACAGCCCTCATCCCCACCGGACGAGCACCTCTCGATGCGTAGTATCCGGCGAGTCCGGCTATGACTATGTGACGGTTGGCTGCCGTCCTTAACGTCATAGCACCGCACCTTTTCGTGTCTGGCGGACGCGCGGTTACGGCTGGATTCTTTTCACCGTTGGTCAACTTTGGCAAGATTGAATGTCAAAAAAGCACTTCTTTTCTACATCCCTGAATGAATGTAGCATTTTCTAAAATTTTATTTGGAAAAATAAAGGAATTACAAAAAAGAGGGGAAGTGCCGGAAAAATCCGGCACTTAACGCTATATTTCCCAGTAATAATTGAAGTCCCCCTCTACGGCTTCACTTATATCCATAATGGTGCACTCAGAATCACCTGGCCCATAGACAAGCACAAGAATATCCGGTTTGCCCATAAGACTCCTCGTTTTGTTAACGGCGCGCATATACTGCACGGCCTCGGCTTCGTCATCAAAAGTTTTCATTGTCATTCTTCCTTACGTTGAGGATGAAGTCGACCGCTTTTTGTGCCGCTGATGCGGCCCTAATAACCAATTTGTTGTCCGCCCTGATTGTCTGCATCCATGACTGGATATAGCCCGCCGAACTATCGGCAGTGGTTCTATCTATGCCGGTATGCCCGCACAAAAACGCAGCACCAAACTCAGCTAAAAGTTCTTCAAAACCATATTCCACGGTTCGAAATCCGTTATGTTCCGTAATCCCAGGTCGGTTAAGTCTGCTTCTGTGGCCGGTCGCGTGGGTGACTTCATGCCACAAGACTTCATAATAGCCTTCAGCGCTTTCAAACTGTTTCGGTGCAGGAAGTTTCACATAATCTCCCTGCGTCGAGTAAAATGCCTTGCTCCCGCCATGATAAATCTTTGGGCATAAGGGCATATGGTCGATTACCTCCTCACAGTTTTCAATCGGATTAGCAGGTTTGCTGATCTCTGTTGTATCAACCAGTGTGGTTTGTTCAAGGTTAAAAACCGAATAATACCTCAGGACCATAGCCTTTTTCTTCTTGCCATCGGTATCGGTGGTTTCGGCATCAGTCTTGTCTATCGTCGTAAAATACACTATAGGAGTCGCCATTACGCCCTTTGTTACCTGCCCTTTGGCATCCTTAACCTGCTTGTAAGTTGCCCAAAATGGCGATGACCATCCGGCCATATTAAGCAAAAAAGCATTGATGCCACGATACTCCTTTTTTGTGACATAGTTACGAGGCATTCCAACGCTGGCCCAGGGCTGTTTCCATGGGATTATTCCTTGTTCAAGTTTCGCCAGAATTCTTTCTGTGATGATATCGTATACAGTCACGTTAAACCTCCCTTTGTTAAATTAAATAAGGCATCCCTATGCAGGTGGATGCCATTTACACATCCTGTCCTGCATACAGGCAGCCCCATGGAGGCTATTCATCTCAAGTGTTTTAATATCCTATCCGCCAACTCAATGCATAGCAACACCCGCTCCACTACGTGCAGCATCAGTAGCAAACTGCTGTGTCGCGTGCCGATGCGCAATAGTATCCTCTTGATAATGTTTCTTATTTCCGGCACGATCAGGTCTCCATATATTAGTTAGGCACCCTTGCAGAAAGGTGCTGTTCATTCAACACCCTGTCCTGCATACAGGTAGCCCTGGAGGCTATAAATCGTCTTTCCTTTACTTACATAATTCCAGCTTCCTGCATGCTGTAATGCTTGCAGTCTGTCGAAATGATGATACTATCCAGCACACGTATGCCGAGAATGTCACCGGATTCCTTAATTCTTTTTGTCATGGCGATATCATCCTTTGAGGGAGTAATATCACCCGACGGATGGTTGTGCCCGATAATAATACTGGCAATACCTTTGTTGACAGCAAGGCGAAACGTCTCACGGGGATGGACAACGCTACTGGTAAGCGTCCCCAAGGTCGAGAGTTCGACATATTTGATGTGGTTTCTCACATTCAGGCCCAGCACCCAGAAGTGCTCCTTATCTTTTTCAAAATCATCCTCGCTATTCAGGATAGCGACAAGTATTTTTACTACGTCCAGAGAACTGGTTACCGTCTCTCTGGTGTTTTCGCGGATTATCATGATAAAGCCTCCTCCTAAATTGTAAAGGCACCCCATGCAGTAGGATGCTGACTGAACAACACCCTGTCCTGCATGCAGTGCTACCGTAACCCCACAAATATGGGCTTTCGGTGGGAGAGTCATTAAAAATGAGAGTCCCTCAAAAAAGCCGTAGCCCTCCGTTCCGGAGACACAATCAATTACTATTTCTTACCGTCTGTCTGGTTATTTTCCTTTTCGCACTCTTTGGAGTACCAGTCCTCCAGCACTTCACGCGCGATTGTTCCGGCTCCAAATTTGGGGCCTTTTTTCCATCCTAATTCTGAAAGATGGATAAGTATGCTAGAGGCAATACGTATTACGAGGGTCGAGTCGTTTCTGCGTGCCGCAAGAAATCTTTCTCGTCTTTTGTCGGCGGCAGTCAGCTCCGCGGGTGGCGGTAGAATATTTGCCAATTTTTTCTCTTCTGACTTTTCCGCTTCTTTCTTTTCATGTGTTGCCTGCTTAACAGGCTGTTTTGACTTCTTTTCGATCATCTTCTTGGTAGACATAATAGTCACCTCATTTACATAAAAATATCACCATTAAAAATGGCGCACGTAATTTGGGATTTTTTCCGATGAATTTCTCAGAATTTATTGAAGTGTCGTGTAGATATGGCAAGACCACTGGCCTACGATTGCAGGCAACAGCAGTCTTGCCGTTGTGATCCGCAACTGACCAGGAGTTATCCGGAAATCAGCTGCGATGGTCATCCGACCGCGTCGCGATGACTATAGCTATCCTTGCGGACAGCTTCCAAATTGCCCCGCAGGAGCAAGAAAGCAATGCAACTATCAGCAGGATAGCTCCGTCCCTAAAATTTGTCAAGTCCTCGAGAATGTCAATCATGTGTGGTTATTTCCGACTTCACCTGCGGCACCGGTTTCGTCAGAATAACCGTGTTTTAATTAATTTGATTCAGCGAAAGGGATAAATCATGCAATTTATAAGGACGATTTTTTTGTTTTGATGTGGACGAGAAAATGTTGCGGAAAATTGATAGTTACAAAAAAATTTGCAGCATTCTGGAAAAGAAGGACGCTAAAAAACTGTAAGAGTTTTTAGCGTCCTTAAAACTGATTACCACCATTCCTGTCTTGAAATATATTTTTCCGCATGTCGAGGCTTATTTGATCGTGGGTTATACATTCTGCAGTCACGTCTTTTACGCAAGCTTTGGTTAAGTTTTTGTTGTTTTGGTGTTTGCCGCCAGTTATCAAGTCGATAATGTATGCCACAATGAAAAATCCTATTATTAAAAAGAAACCAGTCATTTTTATTCCTTTTTTTAAACTGTTACCGATGGTCTAATGAAAGGTTACCCCGAAAAAATAAAGATCATGCCCAGTTTGGATTCCACCGGGCGGGAGAGGTTTTTTCCTTATAACCCGTTCTTGTCCCTCCAGTAGCCCATGACAAACAAAGTATCCCAAAGACAGTCTGTTTTATCGGTCATTGCTTTTCCATGTTTAACCCTGTAGGTAATGTGTTGAATAGCTGTTACAACAAGTGCGATCAGAAATATGGCTGGAGTAGCTAGGGCAAGAATGTATTCGAATAATTTGGGCACTACCAGTGCAACCGCACCAAGTATTGCGGCTATAATTAATATCATTTTCATTTTAAGTCTTCCTTTTAATTAATCTCTTTTAATGTTTACCATCCAAGCGGGTTTTGCCGTATGTCGATGCTTGTAATGTCCTGTGTTTTTATGCAATCGCATGGCTGTCCAGGATCTTCGTATGCTTTTGAGCATTTGCCACTGTTGTCACTGTTTTTTTTGCCACCGAATATCAAGTCGATAATGTATGCGACAACGAAAAATCCTATTATTAAAAAGATTCCAGTCATTTTAAGTCTTCCTTTTAATTAATCCCTTTTAAGTTTTTACCATCCAAACGGGTTTTTCCGTACATCGAAACTTGCGATGTCGTGTGTTTTTATGCAATCGCATGGTTGTGCAATGGTCATAGGTGACTTTGCGCAACGGTCATTATCGCTTTTTTTGCCCTTGCCACCTGTTATCAAGTCGATAATGTAAGCGATAATGAAAAATCCTATTATTAAAAAGATGCCAGTCATTTTGATTTCCTCCTTTTAATTAATCCCTTTTAAGTTTTTACCATCCGAATGGGTTTTTGTTTATGTCAACACTTGTAATGTCAAGTGTTTTTATGCAATTAAGAGGCTTTGGAGCCATAGGGTCTTTTATACAATGTTTAACATAGTTGCTTTGGTGTTTACCACCGCTTATCAAGTCGATAATGTATGCGACAGCGAAAAATCCTATTATTAAAAAAAATCCGGTCATTTTAATTTCCTCCAACCGAAGCATTGTTTGTTAAAGCTTTTACGCTTAAGGCTGTTTCTCGTGAAGGGCAAAGTATATGCTTATAGCGAGCACGTGGATAAAGATTAATCTTTATCCACGTGCCATATATTAATTGAAAAACTTTTATAGAAAGGGTTCCATACAATATCGTCCTCATCGCAGTTTTTATTGCCTTTATTGAACACCCCAAAAACGATAAGCAAAAAACTAATTCCGCATATAGCAACCATTGTTTTAGGCATTATAGGCGCTATTATTACAAGGAAGATTATTATTGCAAGCACCGCTAATATTAGTAATGCTTTTTTCATCTTAATTTCCTCCTTTTTAAGTTTTTGTCAGTAATGCTGTTTGTGAAATCCCCCCAACGTTAAGAAAAACAAGGAGATATTCATACTAGTGAATACAATTATATCTCTGAAGCTGTGAAAATACAATAGTAATTCTCACCATTGGAGTGTTTATATCATGGTCTTAAAAAGCATACCTTAATGTCATGGAAACGAAGAAACTTATAGGCAAACGGATTAAGGAACTGCGGCAAAATAAAAAACTCACGCAGGAAAAGCTTGCTGAACGGGCAGATATAAACGCAAAGTACATTTCCCGTATTGAACTGGGGATGGAAAATCCCACGATTGACCTGTTCATCAAGCTTGCAAAAGCGTTGGAAGTCGAGATGTGGGAAATGTTCGACTTTTACCATCAGGTTAGCGACAAAGAACTACGCAAGCTGCATTGCGAACAGGCGAAGACTTCGGACATCCAAAAGCTTAGACTTGCCCAAAAAATATTGAGGGCATTAACGCGCTAAAAATACAGCCGAGGCGATATTATAATAGCCCTTCTTCATAATTACAATATTTGAAAAAAACTTGCCGCAATGACCTTGTTTTCGGCGAAGTCGTTCAGAAGTCGTTCAGTAGCGGCCCATTTACCCTTTAAAATCAATGCCTACCGTGAGTTCGAATCTCACCCCCTCCGTTTTCTGCTTCCCTTAAAAATCAATAAGTTACATTTTAGCCACATAAATCCCCACTTTACACTATCCTTATAAATCAAAGACTTAACACCACCCATCCTCAATCCTATTTTGTCTCCAATACGTCTCCAACACATCTCCCGTAAAGGTTGAACAACGTAGAAACCATGATCACTTTTCAAATTACTATTAGCCACAACCGGACTTAATGCAGGATATAAAATATAACCGAGAAACCTGCTTACCAAAACTCTCTATTTTTGATAATATACAAGAATTATTTAATAACTGATTAGATAAAGGAAAATTATGAATACGAAGAAATTAATTTCGCTAGTAGGAATAGCCGCAGTATTTGGCATCTTATCGGTAGATGGAGTTCTTATTAATTGGAAGCCATTGGGAAGCGCTGGTTCCGTTGCACAAGAACTTCTAAAGGCTTTTGCTGTATCTGTGCTTACTGGAGGGGTTATTTGGTCCTTTGTTGAAAAGGAATCGTCAACCGCGTTGATGAAGCTTCTTGACAGCCCCGAAAGCTTCTTTGGGCGTGTGGGTGCGTCCGAATTTCCGTCATATGTTTCTAAATTTGTGGAACGCGTCTATCAGATCGAGGGACGCGCGACCCTGGCTATTTGGAACTTGCTCAGAGAACACCTCTTCAGTCCGCAAGAATATCGCGAAAACTTGGATACAACTATCGTTCTGACGGGTGAAGTTGATGCCGACGGATATAGGAAACTTGCAATTACTTCTGAGTATACAATCCATTGCACGGACAAGAAGAACCTGCGTTTTTGCTGCCGCTTTTCTGGTAACAGAGATTCTATAATGCACGATAAAGACTACGACCTATCATGGTCATTCCTCCCTACCCCTAGTGCTAAGTCCCTTCCACCATTAGCTTTCGTAGTTCAAGAAGTGCGTATCAATGATAAACCTATAAAATGTTCTATGTTATCAGCCGCAAATGATCTTAATGCCATTGAATTTCTTGCAGAATCAGGACTGGAATCTTTAGACGGTGCTAAGGTTTGGTTCAGATTCGAAGTACTGCAATCTATGGTATATGGATATGTCAGCTATGGCGTAAAAAGGCTCAGCAAGGATGTTACAGTAAGGCTTAATTACGCTGGAGCACCGGATGTAGATCATGTTGCGAGCTTCCCCCACTTTTTTGCCCAAAATTCTATTCGGGATAATATTATAGATGCTCCGAAATCCAATACTGTCCATGCCGATGGATGGGTTTTCCCTAAAGGTGCGGCTGTATTCAGCTGGTCATCACCAGCGAGGACTACTCAAGCAACCAGTTGAAACGTAAAGGCCTTGTCTCCCAACCGTCTCCCGTGAAAGATTAGAAATCCCGACAGGATGAATCATCTCTTCGGCACTTCTTTTGCCAATCATCTTTGCAGAGGGCAGTCGTCGTCCCTTCCTTGACAAGAATTTCAAATTCCCTGTAATCTTACCCGACAAACAAAGGGGGACAGACAAATATGACAAAGGCAGAGCTTATTGACAAGATGGCGAAGGATGCGGGCACTTCTAAGGCGGTGGCAGGGAAATCATTGGACTCCTTTATTGATGGAGTGAAAAAGACGCTCAAGAAGGGCAACAAAATGACGCTGATAGGATTCGGGACTTTTTCTGTTGGCAAGAGGGCTGCCCGCAAAGGTCGCAACCCGCAAACTGGAGCGACAATAAAGATTAAAGCGTCAAAAACAGTAAGGTTCAAAGCTGGTAAGGCGCTGAAAGACGCTATATAGACACATCTGGCCGGAGCCACACCAGAACACCGCGTGGCCGTACCGAAAGGATGATTCATTTCATCGGCACTTTATTTGTCAACCATATCTGCCGATTATGACTATACCTTATCAGGCAGGACTCGGTAAGCCGGTATATATAGTTCTATATCACGATTAATAATTGTTTTGCCAAGATAGCAGCAAATTTAATAGTTATGACTTATCGATGTAAAGAAGCGACGGAGGAATCTCTGACAGAATCGATAAAAGGGAGTTCTATCTCATAAAATACTGCTATGAAAATACTTGAATATGCCGATCTCGTTACATCGAAGGTAACTCGGCAGTACCAAAAAATTATTAGTTATCTTGAAGCAGAGGACTTCCGTTCCGCCGAAGTAAAGAAACTGTCGGGGCATGACCTGTATCGGGCGAAGCTCGATGACAGCAACCGCCTCCTGTTCAAAATCATGACCTATAAAGGCTTTAAATATGCTCTTATGCTCGATGTTGTACTCAATCACGCCTATGACAAATCCAAGTTTTTAAAGGGTACCCGGATTGATGAGGCAAAGATTCCGATTATTGACCAAACACAGATTGAAAAAGAGACTCTTCCCAATCTTATCTATGTTAATCCCTCAAATACGCGCTTTCACATTCTTGATAAGATAATATCCTTCGACCCTGAGCAGCAGGAAATATACCGGCATGCCCTTCCGCTAATAGTTATAGGTCCCGCCGGAAGCGGGAAAACCGCGCTTACCCTTGAAAAGATGAAACGGGCCAGCGGTCAGGTACTCTATGTGACTTTATCTTCGTACCTGGCCGACAACTCGCGGAATATCTACTATTCCAACCATTACGAAAATGAAGATCAGGAAATTTCATTCCTGTCCTTCAGGGAATACCTTGAGACAATGCAGGTGCCTGAAGGCAAGGAGACTGCATATAGGGCCTTCGCGTCATGGCTTATGCGGTTCCCGAGACAGCAACGAGTTGCAGATGCTCACCGCCTGTACGAGGAATTCCGTGGAGTTATAACAGGATCCATCGTTGACAAGCCTTACCTATCCCGGCAGGACTATTTGTCATTAGGCATACGGCAATCAATTTACCTTTCTGAAGAACGAGAGCTTGTTTATTCGCTTTTTGAAAAATATCTTGTTTTTCTTAAAAAAAATGCCTATTACGATCCCAACATTCTGGCTCATGGCTATATGAAACATGTACGTAAGATATACGATTTTATTGTTGTTGATGAGGTGCAGGACATAACCAATATCCAGCTTCAGCTTATTCTTGGGAGCCTCAAGAAGGCTGATAATTTCATCTTGTGCGGAGATTCCAACCAGATAGTGCATCCTAATTTTTTCTCATGGAGTACTCTAAAGACAATGTTTTACCGCTCTGCCGACCTTGAAAGCCATAAGGTGATGCGAATCTTGCAATCCAACTTCCGCAATTCGGGAGCGGTAACAGAACTTTCAAACAAACTGCTCAGGATTAAACAAAAGCGGTTTGGATCCATTGACAAAGAAAGCACATATCTTATGAATAGCCTATCAGAAAATCAGGGCGACATATTATTCATAAAGGATACGGACAAGGTCAAACAAGATATGAACCAGAAGATACGCAGGTCCACCAAATTTGCAGTGCTGGTGATGAGAGATGAGGAAAAAGCCGCAGTAAGGCAGTTTTTTGATACACCTCTTCTGTTTAGCATACAGGAAGCTAAAGGGCTTGAATACGAAAATGTTATCCTGCTGAACTTTATCTCCGGCGAGCGGGCCAGCTTCCAGGAAATCATCAAGGGTGTCACCCCGGAGGATCTGGAGGGAGATATAGATTATATGAGGGCCCGCGACAAATCGGATAAATCCCTTGAAGCATATAAATTTTTTGTGAACTCCTTGTATGTTGCAATCACCCGTGCGGTACAAAGGATTTACCTAATCGAGAGTGACTATGGTCACCCGCTACTTCGCATGCTTGGCCTACAAAGTGCCCGTGACCAAGTGCCTGTTGAGGAAAGCCAATCAAGCCGTGAAGAATGGCAGGCTGAGGCGCACAAACTGGAATTACAGGGTCGGCAGGAGCAGGCTGACGAGATCAGGCGTGATATTTTAAAAAACCAGCCCGTGCCTTGGGACGTTTGCACGTCTGAGCGCGTCAGAGAGCTCATTAATGTCGTACGCGAAAAAAAAGATATTTCACAGAAGCCCAAAAAAGCGCTGTTCGAATATGCACTTTACTATGATGAGCCCAGGATGATCGACTTGCTCAGCGTTCATGGTTTCGATAAGGCAAAACAGATATATTTTGTTAAGGAGGGCAACCCGTTCTTTAATTGGCCCCTATACAATCAGCAGAGGGCTAACTTTGCCGTACATATACAGCATAGCGGGACTGTTATCAAAGAAATTCTCCGGCAATGTGACCATTACGGGATAAACCATCGTACTATCTTCAATAAGACTCCTCTCATGTGCGCTGCCAGTTCAGGCAATGTACCACTCATACGCGAATTATTGGCGGCCGGGGCTGATACCGAGTTGACGGACAATTATGGCCTGACGGCCTGGCAGGGCGCTCTCCAGCGGGCCTTCCAGGACAAGAAATATGCTTCTGAATCATTCCCTCAAGTTAACGAACTACTTGTTCCATCGAGTGTAAGCTTAAAAGTTGACGACCGGCTGATTAAGATCGATAACAGCCAAGGAGAGTTTTTGCTTTTTCATATCTTCTTCGCTGCATTACGCCAGCGTATCAACTTTCAAAAACATTATCAGGATGCAGTTCATCCTGATAATGTCTCATTTACAATTAGCATCAAGGATTTACGCAGCAAGGTCACCTACGAAATGGATACGCTCAGCCTTACTGCTGTCGAACTGGAAGAAATGGTCAAGGAGCTATCGGATAGAATTATCCCGGCTTATCGAAAAAAACGTGCATACATATCGGCACTTCTTTCAAAGAATGAAAGTGAGAGCACTAACCCATATTGCAAGAAGATATTCAGCCGTAAGCGGACTGGTCATTATGTTCTTAACACAAAACTTTCTATACGTATGAAAGGCGAATGGATTGAGGTATATAACCTTGCCAATATAGGTCTTATGTCAGTTATAGCCTACGAAAGCGGGCCGTCTTTACCATACCTGCTTATGTCACTATTTTCCGACAGAAAACGCTGATCCACATTATTAGTAAATAAACTTTCGATGGGATACTTAATGCCGCAACTCGCAGACTGGAGCAACGATAAAGATTAAAGCGTCAAAAACAGTAAGGTTCAAGGCTGGCAAGGCATTAAAAGATTCAATATAAAATATTGCCGATAGGATGATTCATCTTTTCGAGGGAAATTAAAAGGGGTGGCATCTCTGCCACCCCTTTGTGATATAAGCTGCATAACTACTATTTTTTGAGGTATTGACGGGCTGTTCACCTTAATTTCTTAAGGCGTCAAGCAGATGATTTAAGCCGACCAAGTCGGCTTTACGGCAGTTTATAGCCGGACATTCAGGACTTTATTCTGAGTCCGTGTCGCTTTCTTTTGATACTGGCCACTTGGTTGTCTTTCCGTGAGAATAATGGCGGAAATCCGTCTCGAAAGGCAGAAAATCTTGTAACCCGTAACCATTCCCTTTCAATGCTTCCCGCAGCTTGAGCAATGCTGAATTGACCTTGCGAGCGGCAGTATCCTCAGAGACATTCAATAACTTAGCGATATGAAGATGAACTGCCCTATCCGACAACCTTCTTTTACCCGCTGGTAAGGGACAGGTGAGAAAAGCATCTGCGACTATTCTGACGTCATAGCCGCATTCTGCCACATACGCGTTGATAATCTGCGTCGTCTCACCCTGCAACACAGAGTTTTGAGCCAGTTGCGGATTACGGGAGAATTCCCATCTGCAAGATGGAAATACCGCATCGATATCTTGCGTGTCATAGAAGCAGCTATTTCCATCTTCCTCAGCCTCAGCCCATTTGCGGTCTTCAGAGGTACGGCAATTGTATATTTCGTCAATATCGCTTGACTGCACAAGTTCATCGTCACCGGGCTCATCGTTGGTTGCACGAGCAGCATCTATGGATACCCATCTTGCTGAATCCTCAAAAGCGGCTTTCCTGACCTCACGCAAAATCTCTTTTGAATAAAGTCCTTCAGCCTGTTGAGGTGCATACTTCTTTCTGTTGTCTCCACGCCCTCTGGAAAACCATACGTCTTGATTGAATGGCTTTTCTAACTTCTTGATATATGCTTCAGAAATAACTTCTTGTTCAAGTTCATTTTTTGGATAATAACCAAAGCCGTATGCCTCGGCCAAGGCTTGATTCGATAGAGACATTGTTCTCCTCAAAGAGGCAGCCCGCCAAAAGAACAAATGTGCTCTTATAACAGCTTGAAACTAACATCTTGGAACTATTTACTGGGGATACTTCTACTGTTCCTGACCTTCGTCTATAAACATCACCTCCCTTTTTTTTGCTTGAAAGTGATACATCGAACAATGAACACTGAGACATTAAGTGTTAATAAGAGGTATCCGTGGGGAAAGATTTGTCAGGTGTTACAAAAAGTCTCGATGTCAAAGAACGGAAAGAGCAACCGTCATTATCCTAAAACAAGGACAGCTAATTGTCAGTGATCTACGTCACACTCCCGTCAACCAAAAAAAGTTGCGGAAAACCTCGATTTGGCCTTCCTTATGTAACTAAGGGAGGTGCTCGATATGATGAATCAGTCTTTCGGAATAAACTTCACGCCGACAAAAAAGTTTGCGGAAGTTCCAAAAGTCAGAGTCCTTGTATTTATGAGGGCCGATTTCCCATATCAAGCTCTCACAGCCTGTCCTTGGATGGGTATCTTATGTTCCACGAGGTAGAGATGAACAAATTGTCATCGAAAGTCTCAGACGTTAGTGAAGGCGTAGCTAACGTTAGTGAAGAAGCGGCTAAGAAGTTGAATAACAACGAAGAATCAGTAAAGGCTTCAGAAGTTACAGGAACAACAGAAACAACAAGTAGTGCCCCAAATGTAACCACACCAAGATATTTTGGTGAAGTAGCATTATCACTACCGGTGTCACAAATCAATGTGCCCGATTATCTTCGTAATCTCGCGATTCCAGATGGAGAGAAAAAGAGAATCAAGACACTTATAGCGGAACGCGGACTTAAAGGCGAAGTTCATGTTCTACGTGATTCAAGCGGATACACTCTTCTGAGCGATCCACATTATGTGGATATAGCCACGGAACTTCAAATACCAAACCTTAAATGTATCTTAATTCGTAATCCACTAAGAACTGAAGATGAAAGAAAGCTATATGCTTTAGATAAATTCATGCTTAATGTTCAGCTGCCAAAGGAGTACCGAATCGAATTAGTAAAGGAATCGTGTGAGTTAGCCATCAAGATTAAAAAAGAAAAGATTCGACTGGATAACATAGGACAGGGGAAGTCTGATGAAGACAAGGAATCCTCGTCTTCTGATGATCTTGGTAACGAAAAAGGCACTACGGCTGAGCTTTGCGCCAAGAAGGCCATAGTTAGTATCGACTCCTATAAGAAAGGCTCTAAAATTATCGAAGAGAGGCCTGATCTGTGGAAATTGGTGAAGGAAAAGAAGATGTCGCTCAACGCTGCCTGGAAGGAATATAAATTAGGTGAAGCTAGTCCTGATAATCCTTTCAGAATAATTCACGAAATCAGGAAGGCCGTTGAAGGCGTCGACAGGAAGTTGAAAGCGCTTCACGGTGTCTACTACGACGGTATGGGTGACGCGGCTTTTAACGAAGCTATGGTGCTCAAGGAAAGATTAACCTCAGTCGGAAATCTGATGACGTCCTTGGCTGTGGAAATTATCAACGCCAATATGAGGCGTCGTAATAATCCGTCACAGGAAGCTGCGTAATAACAAGGGATAGGTAAGCCGGTTTTACCGGCTTGCCTATCCAATCTAAAACCAAAATAAATTAAGGATGGAAATAAATACCATGATTAATAAAAGCGAATGGCCGATGGTAACTGTGGATGACTTGAAGGACGAGAAGTTTGGTAATAAAAAGAGGACTCTGTTTGGATATTTTGGTGCCAAGTGGTATCTCTTGGATGTGATATACGCCCTGATGCCTGAACATGTAAAGTTTTTTGATACATGTGGTGGCTCCGGCGTTGTTACAATCAACAATTATATATCGCAGCAACGCGTCATCAATGAAATTGATCCTGAACTATTCAATCTGTATCGCCTAATAAAGTCTGACAGATGGAGTGAGTTGCAAGACAAGCTTTTGCTCTCTCCAGCCTCCAGCTCACATTACCGGGAGAATTTGGGAAGGATGAAAAAGGAAATCAATGATGAGATTGAAAAGGTGGGCACTTTTTATGATGTCATGGCACAGGTCTATGGCGGCAATCCGACAGGGACCGGGTGGGCTAATATAATCGGAACACGGGCCGAACTGTCTTACTATCGGAAGATAGCCAATTTCGAATTCTTCCACCAACGGCTTAAAGATGTGGAAATTCAACACATGGATCTCTGCGAGTTGCTAAAGGGGTATGACAATCCTGAACACCTCTTCTACTTGGATCCTCCATACGCCCCCGAAACCCGTAAGGGTGGAACATATCGGTATGATATGCCCCCCGAAAAACATGACCATATTCTTAGCACTCTGGTTATGGGTAATGGTAAATATATTGTTTCCGGCTACAATAGTGATAGATACAACAAGATGCTTCGCCCACCGAAGTGGAATAAGTTGGAAATTCCCGCGAAATTACACATAGCTTGTGTTCGTGCCTCTCAAGGTGAACACAAGGAGGATACTCTCGAATGCTTCTGGTATAACTACCAGCTGTCGGCTGAAGCCGCTGCCAAAGTGGCAGAGATAAAGCGGAAGGCCGAATCGAGAATACGGCCTAGATAATATAACAAAGCGCGGCGATTGAGGGGATGACTCCTTGATCGCCGCGTTTTTACAAAAAAAATAATAGGCGGATAGGGAATGCCGATAATCAGACAAGTTTGCGATTATTTACAATTGAGAGGATCAAAGGTCGTGAGTTGCCGGTAAAGCTGCTTGCATAATCGTGTAACGGCAGGGATATTGATCAGGTGTAGTATTATGCAGGCAGGGCAGCGAGAGTTTCCCTATAGTTCCAAGGCAGCCAGTTATGAGG
>Ga0181533_1002568_pt1 | contig 21033 bp, 10 predicted proteins | sample PEATcosm2014_Bin_45_FD_119772 | JGI IMG/M metagenome (GOLD analysis project Ga0181533, IMG submission 119772) | Peatland microbial communities from MTU Mesocosm Facility, Houghton, MI, USA - PEATcosm2014_Bin11_60_metaG | ecosystem: Environmental > Terrestrial > Soil > Wetlands > Peat | place...
AACGATTCAATGAAATGGTCAATTTCGAGTCCGGGCTGCTCGGCGTGTCAGAGACCAGTTCCGACATGCGCGACTTGCTCGACCGTGAGACGCAGGACGCGCGGGCGGCTGAAGCGGTCGCGCTGTTTTGCTACCAGGTCAAGAAATGGATCGGAGCGTTCGCGGCTGCGCTGGGCGGATTGGACACGCTCGTGTTCGCTGGTGGAATCGGAGAGAATGCTCCACCGGTCCGGGCCCGGATTTGCGATGGGCTGGGATTCCTTGGAATCGAACTCGAAGAAAAGCGAAATTCGGCGGATGAGGGCGTGATTTCCGCTGCGGCCAGCCGGGTTGCGGTGCGTGTCATTCGCACGGACGAAGAACGCATGATAGCCAAGACAGTTTGCAGCGTTCTCGGTCTTGGCTGAAAAAAGGAGAATTCAACCATGAAGACAAAAACTCTTTCTCCGGAACTGCTCCACAAGATGGATGCATACTGGCGCACGGCCAATTACGTGACGATCGGTCAGATTTATTTGCAGGACAATCCGCTGCTGCGCGATCCGCTGCGCACGGAACACATCAAGCCTCGGTTGCTGGGACACTGGGGAACATCGCCGGGCCTCAGCTTTATTTACGTGCATCTGAACCGCCTGATTCAGGACACCGGAGCCAACTTCATCTACCTCACAGGCCCCGGACATGGCGGTCCCGCGATTGTTGCCAATGTTTACCTGGAGGGTACCTACTCTGAGATTTACCCACACATTTCTCAGGACACCGCTGGCCTGCGGCGTCTCTTCCGCCAGTTCTCGACTCCGGGAGGCATCCCGAGCCACACCAGCGTCCAGACTCCCGGCTCAATTAACGAAGGCGGCGAACTAGGCTACGTCCTCACGCACGCTTTTGGCGCCGTTTTCGATAATCCGGACCTCATCGCCGTGGCGGTGGTCGGTGACGGCGAGGCGGAGACAGGACCCCTCGAAGGCTCCTGGAAAGGCGTAAAATTTCTGAACCCTGTCCACGACGGGGCCGTGCTGCCGGTCCTCCATCTGAACGGCTACAAGATTTCAGGGCCCACGGTGATGGGCCGGGACCTGGATCAGGATGTCCGGAAGCTACTCGAAGCTCACGGGTATGATGTCCACTTTGTCGAAGGAGATGATCCTCCGAACATGCACCAGGCGTTCGCGAGAACTCTGGACACGTGTTACGCCAAAATCCGCGCCATCCAGACCGGGGCGCGCGCGGCTGGCTTTTCTAAGCGGCCGAGCTGGCCGGCCATCGTGCTCCGCAGCCTTAAAGGTTGGACCGGGCCTAAGATCGTCGATGGTTTGCCGGTAGAGGGAACCTTCCGCGCCCACCAGGTGCCGCTGGCCAACGTGAAGGACAACCCCGAACATCTCCAGATGCTCGAACAGTGGCTCCGCAGCTATCGGCCGGAGGAGCTTTTTGACGAAAATGGACGGCTTCTCCCTGAGCTGGCCGTACTCGCCCCCAAAGGGGACCGGCGGATGGGAGGGAACCCCCACGCCAATGGCGGCAAGCTCACCGGAGCCCTTGCACTGCCCGATTTCCGCGACTATGCAGTCCCTGTCACGGAGCCCGCTACCGAACAGTGCGAATCGACCCGGCAACTCGGCAAGATGATCCGCGATCTTTTCAAGCAGAGCGAGCAAACGAGAAACTTCCGGCTGTTTTGCCCCGATGAGACAAACTCCAACCGGCTGGGGGATGTCTTCGAGGTCGAAAATCGCTGCTCTGTCGGAAAAATCATTCCGATTGATGATCACGTGTCACCGGATGGACGGGTGATGGAAGTGCTCAGCGAGCACCTCTGTCAAGGCTGGCTGGAGGGATACGTCCTGACTGGGCGGCACGGCCTCTTCGTGACGTACGAGGCGTTTGCCATGGTGACGACTTCAATGGCGGTCCAGCACATCAAATGGCTGGAAGAAGCCATCAAGCTTCCCTGGCGCGAGCCGATCCCGTCTCTGAACCTCCTGCTGACTTCGACCTGCTGGCGCAACGACCACAACGGCTTCAGCCATCAAGGGCCAGGCCTCATCGACACGGTCCTGGCCATGAAAGGTAAGGTGGTCCGCATCTACTTGCCGCCTGACGCCAACTGCTTACTGTCCATGGCCGACCATTGTTTCAGGAGCCGGAACTATGTCAACCTGATAGTGATCGACAAGCAGCCAGAGCTGCAATGGCTCGATATCGACACGGCCGTGCGGCACTGTGCGGCTGGCGCGTCCATCTGGTCTTGGGCGAGCAACGACCAGGGAGACGAACCTGATGTTGTACTGGCCGCAGCCGGAGACACCCCGACGCTGGAAGTGGTGGCGGCGGCCTGGCTGCTCCGCAAACATGCGCCAACCCTGAGGGTTCGGGTGGTCAATGTCGTAGATCTCATGTGCCTCTTCCCCCGAACTATCCATCCACACGGCATAGAGGAGTCCAGGTTCATAGAACTTTTCACACGGGCAAGACCGGTCGTCTTCGGTTTCCACGGCTATCAGCGGGCAATGCACCAAATTCTTCACGGGCGGACCAACCCTGAGCGATTCCATGTGCGCGGTTTCATCGAGGAGGGGACAACTACCACCCCCTTCGACATGGTCGTACGTAACCGGATGAGCCGCTTTCATCTGTGCATCGAGGCGCTTCGGCGGTCTGCTTATCCTCAGGCCGGCCAGGTAGTGGAGTGGTGCATGGAAACGCTTGCCCGCCACCAGACGTATACCCGCGAGCATTTCGAGGATCTGCCGGAAGTCCGCGACTGGAAATGGAGCCAGCCATGAAAACGCAAAGCTACGAAATCGAAATGGTTGGCCTCGGCGTCATGGGACGCAACCTGTTGCCAAACATTGCGGACCACGGACATTCCGTGGCTGACTACGACAAGGATGCCACCAAAGTGGCGGCGTTGCGCCTTGAGGCCGAGAACCGGGACATCCGCGGCAAAGCGGATTTCAAGGAGTTCATCGGCTTGCTCCGCCGGCCGCGCGCCGTCATGATGCTCGTGCCCGCCGGCGCTCCGGTGGATTCGGTGTGCCGGGCGGCCGAGTCAGGGGCGCCTGCCCCGGGGTTGATGGTTTCGCTGGGTTATCTCGACGCCTATCGCAGCGCCTGGCTGCCGGCCAATCTCATCCAGGCCCAACGCGACTATTTCGGGGCCCATACCTATGAGCTGACCGATGCCAAGGGCACGCTTCACACAGAATGGGAGAAGGAGTCAGAATCATGAAAACTAAAGAACAACCCGAACCAACCGTATTCGTCATTTTTGGCGGAGCCGGTGATTTGACCTGGCGCAAACTCGTGCCGGCCCTGTTTGACCTCTCCAAGGACCGAAGTATGCCCGTTGCTTTTTCGATCATCGTGGTGGACCGCGTTGACTTGAGCGACGAAAAGCTGCGCCGGCATCTCCACGGCGGCGTCAAGAAGTTCTCGCGCCAAGGAATGGTGAAAGCCGGCGAATGGGGCGAGTTTGCCAGGCATATCCGCTACCAGCAAGGCGATTTCAAGAAGCTGCAAACTTATACCGTCCTGGGCGAACAATGCGAGAAACTGGAAAAGGAATGGGGCGCCAAGGTCCACCGCATCTTTTACATGGCCACGCCGCCGAGCATGTTCGGCGAAATCCCAAAATACCTCGGCAAGGCCGGACTGGCGCGTGACCGGGAATGGACGCGGATTGTGGTCGAGAAACCGATCGGCTATGACCTGGAGTCCGCGCGCGCCCTGAATGCCATCCTCGCCGCTAATTTCGAGGAATCCCAGATATTCCGTATCGACCATTACCTAGGCAAGGAAACGGTGCAGAACATTCTGGCGTTCCGCTTTGCCAACCCCATCTTCGAGCCCGTTTGGAACCGGCGTTACGTGGACTACGTGACCATTACCGTGGCCGAAGAGGTTGGCGTTGGACATCGTGGCGGCTACTATGACCATGCCGGAGCCCTGCGCGACATGGTACAGAATCACCTGATGCAACTGCTATGTCTGGTTGCGATGGAGCCGATGGTTTCCTTCGAAGCCGACGAGATTCGCAACAAGAAAGTGGACGTCCTCCACGCCGTTCGTCCTATCCACCCTGACGCAGTCCATCAATGCGTTGTCCGTGGGCAATACGGCCGGGGCTGGGTCGGAGGCAAAAAAAAACCTGGCTATCGCGAAGAAGAAGGTGTGTCGCCCGATTCCCAAACTGAGACTTTTGTCGCGCTCAGGCTTTTCCTCGACAACTGGCGCTGGCAGGACGTGCCTTTCTACCTCCGCACCGGGAAGCGCCTCGTCCAGCAGGCATCGGAAATCACGATCCAGTTTCGCGGCGTGCCGCATCAGTCGTTTCCGGTTGAGTCCACTCTAGATTGGCAGTCGTCGAGACTGGTGCTGTCCATCCAGCCCGATGAAGGCATTGTGCTTAGTTTTCAGGCCAAACACCCCGGCCCAAAGATACACCTGCGCTCCGTGGAGATGCAGTTCAATTACCAGGACGCCTTCGCCGTCCGGTCGCCTGACGCTTATGAAACATTGCTCTGGGACGTAATGAAGAATGATGCCACCTTGTTCATGCGCGTCGATCAGGTGGAGGCCGCTTGGCGGTTCTTGATGCCAGTGATAGATGTCTGGGCAGTGGCTCCGCCCAGCGATTTCCCCAATTACGCAGCAGGCGCCTGGGGACCTCAGGCCGTTCAGGGTCTGCTTGCCCCGGGACATAGTTGGCCGTTGCCTACCGGATTGATTGGACATTGCGAGAAGAAAGGAAAGAATTCATGAAGCAGGGGGTCCCGGCAGTTGTTCTGTCCGATGGCGATGCGTCTTTTTAACAGCCCAAGGGTGGAGAGATCGGGACTGTTCGAGGCGGTGAATGGCAGCGTGTTGACCTACGTGCTATAATTTTTCATAGAAACTGGACAGAGTAATAGAGTGGATGATAGCCTGTCGCAACTCGAAAGAGGGACGCCTGGATGAAGAAACACAGAAGGACGTATGAGGTGATATCCTGATATGAAGCCACCCGCGAACTCAGTCGCATTCGGCGCACCCGGAATCAAGCCCCGCTGGACATCCAGCGCCAAAGAAGGTCTCGGGACCGCCTATCATACGAGTTGCCGGGTCTGGTTCACACTCAGCCATGGCATCGTCAACGAAATCTACTATCCGACCGTCGACCAACCAAACACGCGCGATTTTCAATTCCTGATCAGCGACGGGGAAACGTTTTGCCACGAGGAAAAGCGCCACCTGGATCATCGTATCGAATATCCGGAACAGGATTCTGTTTTTTGCTGCCTGACCAATTCAGACCCCAACGGGCGCTACCGGTTGATAAAGCACATCCTCGCCGATCCCCATCGCTCCGTAGTGCTCATGCACACGAAACTCGAAGTGCTTGATGAGTCGTTGCTCGGCAAGTTGCATCTCTACGCGTTGTTGGCTCCGCACATTGCGCGCCAGGGGGCGGGCAACTCCGGGTGGTGCTCTGAAATCGGCGGTCATAACCTGCTCCATGCCGAGCGCAAAGGTGTGCATCTGGTCATGGGATGCAGCGGAGGGTTTTCGCGGCGGTCCATCGGTTATGTCGGCGCCAGCGACGGGTGGCTGGATTTGATGAAAAACTTCAAGATGGAGTGGGAATTCCGCGCAGCGGGGCATGGCAACATTGCGCTGACAGGCGAGATTCTCCCGCAGGGCGGGGAGCACTTTACGGTAGCCATTGCTTTTGGGGAAAGTTGTCAGAGCACAGTGGCGGCGTTGCTGCAATCGCTGGCAGAGCCGTTCGATGTTCATCGCGAGGCCTACGTGCGCCAGTGGCAACGCACGGTGGTCAAGCCGAAGTTTGATTTCAGCGGGCACACGTCAGACGGCGGTCACATGTATCGCTTGAGCCGCTGCATCCTGCTCGCGCATGAAGACAAAACTTTTCAGGGCGCCATAGTGGCGTCGATGAGCATCCCGTGGGGCGAGACGAAGAGCGACGATGATCTGGGCGGTTACCACCTGGTCTGGACACGCGACCTGGTGCAGAGCGCGACCGCGCTTCTTGCCAGCGGCCAGACCGGGACTCCACTGCGCGCTTTGATCTGGCTCGCCGCCATTCAGGGGACGGATGGCAGGTTCCCGCAAAATAGCTGGATCAATGGAAATGCGTATTGGCCCGGAGTGCAACTGGATGAAATTGCTGCTCCCATCCTGCTGGCGTGGCGTTTGCATCGCGAAGGCGTCACGCTCGGCCGGTTCGATCCGAGCGTCATGATTTTCCGTGCCGCGGCCTATCTCATCCGGCGGGGACCTGTAACCGCACAAGAACGCTGGGAGGAGACCGCCGGCTATTCTCCCTCGACGCTTGCCAGGGTGATCGCCGGCCTGGTTTGTGCCGCGGAGTTTGCCAAACAGCAGCGTGATACTGGCGCAGCGGATTTTATTTTGCAGTATGCGGATTGGCTGGCGGCTCACGTTGAAGAATGGACCGTCACCACTGCCGGTGAACTGGTCGAAGGTTTCCGGCGTTACTATATTCGGATCAATCCCACGGATTCTGAGGCTCCAGATCCGCATGCCGATCCCAACACCACGATGCTCGCCGTCGCCAACAGCGGCGGTCTCCATCCAGCAAGGAACGTTGTCGGTGGTGATTTTCTTGACCTGGTGCGGCTGGGCATCCGTGAGGCGGACGATCCTCTAGTGCTGGACTCGATCGCCGTCATCGACCGTCTGCTCAAGCGAGATCTGCCGCAAGGTCCGTGCTGGCGCCGCTACAATGACGATGGCTATGGGCAGAAAGAGGACGGCAGCGCTTTCGACGGTACGGGCGTTGGCCGCTCCTGGCCGATTTTGACGGGCGAGCGCGGCCATTACGAACTTGCTGCCGGGCACGATCCGAAGCCGTTTATTGCCGCGATGGAAAAGTTCGCCAACGAAGGTGGCATGATCAGCGAACAGTTGTGGGACGCCGAAGACCTGCCGGAGAAAGGAATGAGGCGCGGGCTGCCCACTGGTGCGGCCATGCCGCTGTGCTGGTCGCATGCGGAATATATCTCCCTGGTGCGCAGTGCTCACGACGGTGTGTGTTTTGAGCGGGTCGAACCGGCCTTCCAGCGCTACGTTGTCAAACCGGTAAAAAATCTGCACGAAATGTGGAGCGCCCGTCATTCGATTCGACGTATGCAGCCTGGACAGATCTTGCGCCTGATCGTTGCGGCAGATGCAACCATCCTCTGGTCCACTAATGACTGGGCAAACACCAACAAAGCGGACGCCACTCATATCAGCGCACTGGATGTTTGGTTCGCCGATCTTTCCACGGAGGACTACCCGGACGGTTCAGTGATCGAGTTCACCTTCTTCTGGAAAGCGGCCCAGCGCTGGGAGGGCCGGAATTATTCAGTCGTGGTCAGCGGACCTGGCATCCGCAATCTATTGGCCGTATCGCCGGAAGTATAGCATGGAGGATACAGACAAGTCCTTTCCCAGGATACCTGTTTCGACCTACAGGCTTCAGTTCAATCACACCTTCGGATTCAATGATGCGGGACGGATAGTCTCTTATCTCCACGATCTCGGCATTAGCGATGTCTACGCATCTCCGTACTTCAAGGCACGAAAAGGAAGCCTTCACGGATATGATATCGTTGACCCCTCTGCACTGAACCCGGAAGTGGGAACGGAAGAAGAATATGATACCTTTATACGAGAGATGGGGAAATACGGAATGGGACAGATCCTCGATATCGTTCCGAACCACATGAGCTGCGAAAGTGACAACCCCTGGTGGATGGATGTTCTCGAAAACGGCCAAAGCTCTCCCTATTCTGATTTCTTCGACATCGATTGGAATCCGGTCATTAAAAAACTCTCCGGCAAACTGCATGTACCGGTTCTTGGAGACCAATACGGCAAGATACTCGAAAGTCAGGAACTGAAGTTACGCTTTGAGGAGGGTGCTTTCTTCATCTACTATCAGGACATAAAGTTTCCGATACTGCCGGAAACTTATGTCCTCTTGCTCCAGTACCACATTGAGGACCACCGGAATCTTGTCACTAAGGATACCCCTCAGCTTACAGAACTCTTAAGCATAGTCACCGCTCTGAAGCATCTGCCTAAATCTACGGGGAAAAACAGGAAAAAAATCGGCGAACGATATCGCGAAAAAGAGATCATCAAAAAACGTCTTTTAACCCTGTACCTTGAGAGCTCCGAAATAAAGAAATTCATTGACGGCAATGTGGATATATTTAACGGCAAGAAGGGCGACCCCGGGAGTTTCAACCTTCTGGACAGGCTCCTGGCGAAACAGGTATGGAGACTCTCACACTGGCGTGTCGCAGATGAAGAGATCAACTACCGGAGGTTTTTCGACATCAATGCTCTCGCCGCGATCCGGATTGAAGAGCCGGACGTCTTCAGGGAAACACACAAATTTATATTCAGGCTCATCGCAGAAAAAAAGATCACCGGGTTGAGGGTCGACCACCCGGACGGCCTGTACAACCCCTCACAGTATTTTGAAAAACTACAGCGTGAATGTTTCCGCCGACTCGTCTCCACAAAAGCCCGGGGAGGTGATGATCATGAACAGTCTGATTTAGGCCCGGAAGTGTTGAGGCGGTATCAGAGGCTATTGTCATCCTACCCGCGGTACAGACCCTTCTATATCATCGGCGAAAAAATCCTTACGGGGGGGGACAAAATTCCCGAAGACTGGGCTATTTTCGGAACGACGGGTTATGCTTTTTTGAACTCCCTGAATGGGATCTTTGTTGACAGAAAAAATGCGAAGATTTTCGAAAACCTCTATGCAAAGTTCGCGGGGAACAAAAACCATTTTTCCGACGTGGTGTATGAAAAGAAGAAGCTTGTGGCACAAGTGGCTATGTCAGGTGAGATAAACACCCTCGGTCATTACCTGAACAATATCACTGAAAAGAACAGGCATACCCGGGATTTTACTTTGAACAGCCTCACGAGAGCGATAACCGAGATCATCGCCTTTTTCCCGGTCTACAGGACTTATATAAATTCATGGACCATTAATGACAGAGACCGTCAGCATATAGAGACCGCGGTATCTAAGGCAAAAAGAAAAAATCCTGCTATCAGCGTATTAATATTCGATTTTGTCGGCGCTGTACTTTTGCTCAAATTCCCCGTGGACTTCAGCGAGGATGACAAAAAGGAGTGGCTCGATTTCGTGATGAAATTCCAGCAGATCACATCGCCTGTCATGGCAAAGGGGGTCGAAGACACGGCCTTTTACGTGTATAACCGTCTCGTATCGCTGAACGAGGTCGGCGGAAGTCCCGACAGGTTCGGTCTGTCACTGGAGGCATTTCACGGGCAAAATCGGGACAGGCTCAAGTTCTGGCCCCACTCGCTCATCACCACTTCCACCCACGACTCCAAACGCAGCGAAGACGTAAGGGCGAGGATAAATATCCTCTCTGAGATTCCTGACAAATGGAGAGGATGTCTCACGAGATGGAGTTATCTCAACAAGATAAAAAAGACTGGCGTTGAAAGACAGGATGTGCCCGACCGTAATGAAGAGTGTCTTCTCTACCAGACACTCATTGGCGCCTGGCCGCTTGGCCGTCCCGCTGAGACAGAATACGACGCCTTCAAAAAGAGGATCAAGGACTATGTCGTAAAGGCGCTAAGGGAGGCTAAAGTCAACACGAGCTGGATAAACCCCAAGGCGTATTATGAGGACTCGGTGACATCTTTTATAGATGTCATTTTGGCGCTTAGCGCCGACAACAAGTTTCTTGAGGAGTTCAGACCTTTCCAAAAGACGATTTCTTATTTCGGGATGCTGAATTCTTTATCGCAGACATTGCTGAAAATAACTTGTCCGGGCGTTCCCGATTTCTATCAGGGTACCGAGATATGGGATTTCAGTCTTTGTGATCCGGACAACCGGAGGCCTGTCGATTTCGACCGCAGGAGGACAATGCTTACATCTCTGAAAGAAAATATGGCAAAGTACGGCCCGGATTTAAAAGTACTATTGAAGGAACTAATCGAACAGTGGGAAGACGGGACCGTAAAACTTTATGTAACGGCGAAGGCACTGGCATATCGGGGAGATAACCATATGCTCTTTATGGAAGGGGCCTATATACCACTGACTGCAGAGGGAGAATTAAAAGATCAGGTCTGCGTATTTGCGCGACAAAGAGACAATAAAACTGTCCTTGTTATTGTCCCGAGATTTATGGCTCAAGTCTTGCATTTTACCGTTGAAGCTCCATTTGGAGAAAAGGTGTGGGCAAAGACCGGTATTTTGCTCCCGGATGAAATCTCAGGCAATATCTTTAACAATGTTCTGACCGGAGAAACGGTGGAAGTGATTCGCCGCGCTGAAAAAAGGGTATTGGCCGTGGCAGATGTGTTCTCCTGTTTCCCGGTGGCAATGCTCGAAGGAACAATGGATTTCGGGTCCAGAAAGGAAGCCCTTATGAACAGGAGACAAAACGAGCGCCGGAAAATCTTGTAGCCTTATTCATTTATCTGTGCGCTTTCTGCGGTGGACGCTCATCAACCCTCAGGTTTGCAATTTACTATGCCTGGGGCGTCTGCAGCTTGAAATTCTCGGATACTTCAGTGCAATTGCGTAGCCATTCCTGAGCGTTTTTGTCGCCCTGGTCGGCTTTCTCCTTGAAGCCGGCCCATTTTGTGTGAAGGATTTTGTAACAGATGTTCTGGATTTGCCAAAGATTGACCTCAAACGGCAATGTCCGGACTAGTTTTGCAGCCTTGTTCAATCTCTCCATGCAAGAAAGGTCCTCACATTGTTCGAGGACCTGCTGGGCGAGACGCTCAATGTTGATTTTAAGTAACAATCCCAGAGCAACCTCATCCAGGACTGCGCCGGCCAAACGAGCTTCTTCCAGAAGCGGTCTCACTACCTGGGGATCAAGTCCATCTCCTTGAAATACCCTGCGAAGCTTGGCATTCAAGCACAAGTCTGCCGCGACAGACAGGACTTTTGGCCGTGGCGTACCGGAGCCGTTTAAAAAGCGTATCAAGGGAGCATGGTGTTCGTAAATCGAGCTATATGCAGCTTCAGCCTCTCTCAAAGTAGGCTCCATGATAGTGTCCAGGACTTTTCGCCGCTCATCGGCAAACAACGAAGTCAGGGAATACGTAGACGTCCCGAAGTACTGACCCATTAAAAGTATCGTCTTAGGGAAGTCAGCTCCGGCGAAAGCAGCTGAAATATTTTTTACGAGGGCCTCATATTTCTGCGCTCCCTGGTATTCACCGGTGCCGCAGGCGATACTGTGGTCGCCAAGATGTAAAACGCCAAAGCATAAACTTATAGATATCCGCGTAATCTTTGATGTGACCTTTGCGCGGCCGATTACAAGCTTTGTGCTCCCTGCCTGAAAATTGCGGGAGTCTTCCATGGAAGCAGAATATGAATAGATCGAGTTACGTTCACCGTTGACCTGGAACAGAGAGCTTATGGCGTAGTGGGCGCCGACAGCGGTCAAGCCAAGCACCGCAGGCCTGACGAATACCTCGTAAATTCTCCGGCCGTCACTGTGCTCAGGTATATTGCTCCTGGCAACTTCAAGATGTTCGAGAAAGGCAGGTTCAAAGAGGTCGTTAAAAAGCTGGTCGGCCAACTGAAGGACCCTTGCCGCATATTGTATGATCTGAACTGTTTCAATCCCGGAAAGGTCGTCAAAAAACCAACCACAACTTGTGTACATTAGCATTGCGTGGCGTTGGAGCTCCATGAGCTTCAGGACTGTTATCTCGTCATCATAGCTTAATGGGCGGGTCGAGTGGCGACTCAAAAACTGACTGACTCGTTCGGTCGACCGGTCCACGACGATGTCGATGTAGTCGTCTCGGGCCGCCCACGGGTCGGACAGAAACCGGCCGGCCAATTGTTCATATGCCGGGCCAACGGCATCTCGCAGCCAGTCCAGCGTCGAACGAAGGGGGGCCCGCCATGCCTGGTTCCAACCCGGGTGGCCCCCGCTGTTACACCCGCAATCCGACCGCCAACGCTCTATTCCGTGAGCGCAGCTCCACGAACTGTTCTCAAAAATTTCCACTTCGTGCGTTGGCGGATGGTCCGCCAGATAACGGCCATAATTCGTCAACTTCGCAAGTCCGTTGGACTCAATGTAATGAAGCGCGTGAGCGAGGGCCATGTCGCCGCCACGATGGTGATGACCGTAGCTTTCGCCATCCGTTGCGATGTGAACGAGGCGAGGAGAGGAATGGCCGTCCGGGAACGCGGACAATAGCCTCTTGGCGAAGGCCTCTCCGCTGCTGAGCAAGCCTTCGAATGCCAGAGCATGTGAAATGGCGCCGTCGTAAAAGAACAAGTCCATGACCCTGCCTGAGGGCAGAACTGCCCTGTAAGGCATGCCGGGATCGATTTTTCCACCGCTCACATCTTGCCATTTATCACCGTGAATGGACCGGACTCTCCGTGCCTGACTGGGGGAAAGTATGGTAAACCTGATTTCGTGTTGTGCAATTATGTCCAGAGTTTCTAGATCTACCGCCGTCTCCGGGAGCCACAACCCTTCCGGCTTGCGTCCGAAGCGATACTCAAAATCCTTTATCCCCCAGATAATCTGGGTCTTCTTGTCGCGGGTGTTGGCCAGCGGCAGGATCATGTGATTGTAAGCCTGGGCCAAAGCTGATCCGTGACCCGAGAATTTTTCTATGCTCCGTCTGTCAGCCTCCAGAATGGCCTCATAGGCTTCAGTGGCATACTTCTGCATCCAGAGCAGGACAGTTGGACCAAAGTCGAAGCTTATGTCGATATAATTGTTCACCATCTGGACGATTCGTCCTTCTGTGTCCCAGATTCTCGACACTGCGTTTGCAGCGTAGCATTCGGCTGAAACACGCTCGTTCCAGTCGTGGTACGGGAATGCAGAATCCTGAATCTCAATTGCCTCCAGCCACGGGCTTTCCCTGGGAGGTTGATAAAAATGCCCATGTATACAAATAAATCGCTCCATCAATAGCACTCCTTTTGCAATATCACGCGGTTTTCACCCAGCAGCGCAGCACCTCCGCCACACTCCATGCCTGCGCCACGCAACCTCGAGGCGTGTACGGCGGTTCGGCATCAAAGATCTCGCTGATCGAACCGATGCAGGCCTCGCTCAGGTGTGGCACGAAGCCTGTTAAGAATCGTCGGGCCTCCGCCTCCTTGCCCGGGTTAAGCTTGAGCCACGCATCCACATAAGGCCCGATGAGCCACGCCCACACTGTGCCCTGATGATACGCGGCATCGCGGGAGCGCAGGTCGCCGTAATATTTAGTCCTGTAATCCGGCTGCCCGGGGCAGAGAGAACGCAAGCCGACGGGAGTGAGCAGGCGGTCCGTCACCACGTCCATTACTGGTTTCCATCGGGCTTCATCGAGCACCGGGCAATCGAGCGAGATCGCGAGCACCTGGTTCGGACGGCATGCATCGTTGCTGTGGCCGGTTTCCGGGTCAACTACGTCGTAGAGATAGCCCCCCTGTTCATACCAGAACAGCTGGTTGAAAGAATCTCTTGCACGATCGGCCATGTCGCCCATGTAGCTCGCGCTACCTTCCTGGTCCTCTTCCTTCAACCACCGCTCGAGCAACCGCAGCGCGTTGTACCAGAGCGCGTTGATCTCCACCGCCTTGCCACGGCGCGGCGTCACCACCCAGTCGTCCACCTTGGCGTCCATCCAGGTCAGCTGATATCCCTGCTGCCCCTGAAGCAGCAGCGCATCATTATTGTCCATACGAATGCCAAACCGGGTGCCGTTCACGTGGTGCTCGATGATATCCACCAACTTGGGCAGAAGAAGCCTCAGCGTTGTGCGATCGCCGGTCATCTCCACGTATCGATGGATGGCGTGGAAGAACCACAGCGTAGCGTCGGCGGTATGATAGAGGCCGTCCTTCCCGCCTTCGAGGATCATATTGGGGATCAGCCCATCCCTCACGTATTGAGCAAACGTCCGCAGTATCCAGGCCGCCTCGTTCTCACGCCCGGTCATCAGCGTGAGCCCTTCCAGACTGATCATGGTATCGCGGCCCCAGTCCGTGAACCAGTGGTACCCCGCGATAACGGTCCTAATCTCATCGCCTGAGGCGTGCATGCGCGCTTCGTCTTCCACACGGCCGACGGGCGTGATCAGGAACTGGTCGGCCGCGAGCACCAGTTCCGCCGCCGGTCCCGTCTGCGCTTGAGGCTGGGCCGCGGCCAGCAGCTGCTTGCGACGATCAAGCTCTACCCGAAGAGCTTCCTCGGGCGAGAGCGCGCGAATCGTGTCCCATCCTTCGGTCGATGCCACGAGCGTTGTTTTGTCCCCCTCGCCCAGATCGGAGCGAAAGTACCCCGGACTCCATAATGACCCCTGCCATTCGTATCCGCGGTCGCGCTCGGTGCGATAAGGAATCAATGAGGTTTCCTTGCGGTCAAACGTGAATGCCGTCGAAGGACCGTGTATGATGAGCCGGAGCATCGGCAGTTCAGGAGCGCCCGCAATCTCGAACTGGTCCTCGGTAACAGTTAGTCGGTAGTGCGTCGAGTGCGGCTGGCAGACAGCCGCATCGTGTGAGCGGAAATGAATCGCCGGCCGAAGCCCCAAACGCAGAGTGCCTTTTCCGGAGAGCAGGTGATACGTCACGTGCACCGTGTTCTGCCGGTACGGAAGAATAAGGCGTTTTTCGAAAACGAACCCATCCACCTCGTAGCGCCACACAGGCAATCCGTTTTCCAGTCGAAACTCACTTAGTGCAAGTGTCGCCTCAGGCGTGATGCCGGCGAGTTCCTCCGCGCCAGTGTATACCACCCGACGGTTTGGCAGGCGCAGGCGTTCGGATAGTCCGTTTAGCATCATTACCCGACCCAGCGGATTGGCCAGGGCCGCGATCAACAGCCCGTGATAGCGGCGTGTCATGGCGCCGGTCACGGTTCCTGAAGCGTATCCGCCGAGCCCGTTAGTGACCAGCCACTCTTCCCTCAAGTGAGGGTCCGAGTCCGGATCTCGCACCTCAGGTTTGCTGAGAACTCTAATAAGGTCAGCCATGTCTTTCTTGACCTGTTAATATTGGATGCAATGCTATCGCAGCATGCCCCGGGATGCGCCAGTTGTCTTCGGAATCGAGCCGTGGTGTTCCGGCGCCGCCGTAACGGGGATCCTCGCTCGACCACAGTGTCTGCCACGTCATTCCGTCCGGCGGGGCGAGTAGAGGCTCCGGCGCAGGATCCAGATGCAGATCCACTCCAAAGTTGACCAGCAGCAACCGGTCGTCACCAGCCTCGCCAAAAAAACGCAGAATAAGACACTCAGCGGCGAGCACGGCCCCGTCCACGCCACCCGTAATTTGTGCACTGAAGGCGGGATCTTCTCGGCGCAGTCGCAGCAGGTCCCTATGCAGATCGTAATAATGACGGTTGCGTTCGCGCTCGCTGAAATCAAGCTTGCACCGCTCGAATGTAAAGGGGTTCCCAGGGTCTACCAGGTATGGCTGCATCTCGCTCGTGGCCAGACTGCGGAACTGAGCCAGAAAATTCGCTCTCCCTTCGCGCACCAGGTTAGCGAGATCAGGTTTGTGGTCATCAAAATAGTAGAACGGGCTCGATGATGCAAACTCCTGCCCTTGAAAGAGCATGGGAGTTCCAGGCGCCAGCAGCATGAGTGCGGTCATGGCCTTCAGCCGCCCGGGGCTGGTCATGAACTGCACACGTTCGCCGCGTCCGGAGTTGGCGATCTGGTCATGACTCTGGATATACGTTACGAATTTCGCCGGCAACAGCCTGAGGTCTGGTGTGCCGCGGCGCTGTTTCTGCCACTTGTACCGCTGCCCTTGGTAGAGAAAGCCATACTTCACCATCGATATAAACTCCTGCGGCTTGCCCATGTAGTCTGTGTAGTAGGCTTCGTTGCGCCCGGTCATAGCGACCATGCCGCTGTGATGAAAGTCGTCGTTGACAAGAGCGTCCAGTCCGAAGCCTCCGCCCTCGGGCGAACGCATCAGCTTCGTGTTTTGCGGCTCATTCTCCGCAACGATGATAGTCTTTCGCCCGCGCGCTGCTTTCCGTACATGTTCGCAGATCTCCGCCACGATATTGCGGGGCGAAGAGTCGAAAATCTGCTGTGTGGCGTCCAGCCTAAGTCCGTCGATGTGAAACTCCTCAATCCAGTATGACGCGTTTGTGAGAAAGAATTCTCGCACCGGACCTGCGTTCCTGCCATCGAAGTTGATGGCCTGACCCCACTCGTTCTCGTATTTGCTGGTGAAATAGTCCGGCGAGAACTGGCTAAGGTAATTCCCGTCCGGGCCGAGATGGTTGTACACCACGTCGAGAATTACCCCCAGGCCGGCACGATGGGCCTCGTCCACGAAGCGGCGGAAATCGTACGGTGAACCATAGAGCCAGACCGGCGCGAACAGACCAACTCCGTCGTAGCCCCACCCGAAGCGGCCTGGGAAATCGGCCACGGGCATCACCTCGATCACGGAGATGCCGCAGTCTGCCAGCTCCGCAAGTTCCCGCTGCGCTGCCTTCCAGGAACCTTCCCTGGTAAAGGTTCCAATGTGTATTTCGTAAAGGACCTGGCCTTCGAGGCCAACACCCTGCCACTGACTGTCGTTCCACGCGAAACCCGTAGGATTCACCACCTGAGACGCTCCGTGGGGCCCGTCCGGTTGATACCGCGACGCCGGGTCCGGAAAGTGACCGGTGTCATCGAGCCTGAAGCGATACCGAGTGCCTTCAGCCGCGTGCGGAACCAGACCTGCAAAGTATCCGTCTGCCTGTGGTTTTAGTTCCACAGTCGCCGGCGCCCCGGGACCCGCCTCCAGCACCACTTCCACTTTCTTCGGGCGAAGCGCCCAGACTCTAAAATGTGTGCCACCATTCGGCTGCACCTCGGCGCCGATCGGATATCGTCTCTGCAGTTTCAGAATCGTTCCTCCTTGAGGAGTGCGTTCATGATTGCCTACTGTTTGCGAAACCCGCTTTCACTAAAAGCATATCAAAATATCAGATACTGTCAACGCGGTAAATCGTTTTCCAGTAGTCCTCCTGGTCTGCCAAACATGAACAAGCAGTATGCCGAAGCGAGAAGAGAGGTGAAGATACTGATTGAATTCATGGGACCACCTTAAAAAGCATGGTCCCAGCGCTCGCTGAGACGAATGGCGGCATTAATCAGTCCGACCATGCTGTAAGTCTGCACAAAGTTGCCCCATTGTTCACCGGTGCGCACATCGATATGTTCCGCGAACAGCCCGTGCCGGTTGCGGCGCGAGAGCAGATTTTCGAATAAAGAGCGGGCCTCCACGGTGCGTCCAAGCGCTACCAGTGCATATATATACCAGTAGGTGCAGACCACAAAAGCGTTTTCTGGAACGCCGAAATCATCCGCCTCGACGTAACGGAAAATATAATCTCCATGTTTGAGTTCCCGTTCGATAGCTGCCACTGTAGAAGCAAATCGCGGATCATGAGCCGTCAGAAAGCCCACGTCATGAATAAGCAAAAGACTGGCATCCAGTGCATCACCTTCAAATGTACTTGTAAATGTCATTTTATGAGGATTCCAGGCCCTCTTGCAGATAGTTGCATGGATTCGCTCTGCATGGTCGTGCCAGTGGCCAGCACGCTCCATCAGGCCTAGCTTGGTTGCGATTTTCGCAAGCCGGTCGCAAGCTGCCCAGCACATGATACTTGAAAAGGTATGTACCCTCTTAACGCCACGCAGTTCCCAGAGGCCGGCATCCGGTTGATCATGGACGCTGACGGCCGTCGAGCCAAGCAACTCCAGGCGGTAAAATAGAGCTTCGTTACCCCATTGCGTGAGCCGCTGGTCGAAGAATACATGGGTTACGGCCAGGATCGCAGAACCATATACATCGTGCTGGATCTGTTCATAAGCCAGATTGCCGACGCGCACTGGTCCCATACCCCTATAGCCCGCAAGCGAGTTGATCGTCCGCTCCTCCAGGCTGGCATGGCCATCAATGCCGTATACGGGTTGGATCCACCTGTCCGTCGCGCCCGCTGTCACATTGACGAGATAACTGAGGTAGCGTTCCATGGTATGTGTGGCGCCAAGGCGGTTTAAAGCGTTGACAACGAAATATGAATCCCGCAGCCAGCAGTACCGGTAATCCCAAGTGCGAGATGAATTTGGCGCCTCGGGGATCGACGTCGTCATGGCGGCAACGATTGCTCCGGTATCGTCGAAGGCATTGAGCTTCAATGTAATGGCGGCGCGAATTACGGCGTCCTGCCATTCGTATGGGATTCCCAGATCACGCACCCATTCATGCCAGTAGGCGAGAGTTTCATTCAGAAACCTGCGTGTCATTTCCCCAATAGCCTCGGGAATCGACTCATCGGGACCGAAGACAAGGGTCAACCGGTCTTCCAAAAAAAAGGGTATCTCCTGGAGGATTGCGGTGATGGAGGAATCGGTCGTGAGGCGCAATGCCCACGTAGGGGACACATAGCGGATATGGTGACTGCCATAGGTTGTACAGCAGCGCTCCTGCCCGTAATCGAAGGCTGGTCGAACACGGCTGAGTATCCGCGGATTTCCCTGTACGCGACGAACTTGCCTGATCAGCATCATGGGCGTAAACATACGGCCATGCTGACGGAACCGGGGGGCAAAGTCTGTGATTTCCACAATTCCGCCCCCGGCGTCTGTCAGACGCGTCACCAGTACAGCGGAGTTGGGGAGATATGACTGTTCGGCCATTACCTGATCTACCAGTTCAATGGTGCAGTATCCATGTCCGCCACCCGCCGTGTGTTCCCGCAAAAGGGAGCAGAAGGTGGGATCGCCGTCGAAACGGGGGATGCAGCACCAGACGATTTCTCCCCGAACATCCAGCAGCGCGCCGATCTGGCAGTTGCCGATTAACCCTAGGTCTAACGAAGTGGTCATCGTCGATCTCCATAATGTGCAGATAGTGGGGTGTGACCTGCTGCTTGCCACAGATTCCAGGCACAAAAAATCTGGGCTGCGCGTTCAGCGATAACATCCTGATAGCATAAATGGCGGATGTCTTACACCCATGTAAAAAGGTAGCATAGGTTGGAGCCGATGTCCACAAGAAATCTGCCGAGGGAATTTTCTCCGGCCTCAGAATACTATCCGGGCAGGCGCTCCCTGTCTAAAACTTCCCTTACCTTCCTCATTAATGCATAAGGACTTATCGGCTTTGAAATAAACTCTAACCCATCTGCCAGTATGCCTTTTCTCGATATGATATCGTCCGTGTAGCCGCTCATGAAGATTGCCTTTGCCTCAGGTTTGATTTTCCGTATCTCTTCGTATGCCTCCCTTCCATTCTTTAACGGCATTATCACGTCAAGAAGCAGAAGAGAAGTTTTCTCCATATTCTCTTTAAACTTCCTCACTGCTTCGTCTCCATTTTCCGCCTCTATGGTCACATAACCGGATTCATGAAGGAACATCCTGATTATCTTCCTGACCTGGGCATCATCTTCCGCTATCAGTATTGTCTCACCACTTCCCGATGGAACAGGCTTATCAGTCTCAAGCCTTTCTCCAACTGCTGTCTTTACCATCGGAAGATAGACTCTGAAGGACGTCCCCCTGCCGGGTTCACTGTATACTTTGATATTGCCGCCATGCTGTTTGACTATCCCGAAGACCATCGCCAAGCCAAGCCCGGTCCCTTTGCCCACTTCTTTTGTTGTGAAGTAAGGCTCAAATATGTTTTCCCTCGTCTTTTGGTCCATTCCGGTCCCGGTGTCCGATACAGTCAATACAGCGTACTTTCCAGGACTGTCAATGAGGTTCGCCTCAGCATAACGGTTGTCAATATAGATCTCTTCAGTATTTATTACCAGATACCCCCCGTCAGGCATTGCATCACGAGCATTAGTCACGAGGTTTAGTAACACCTGGTCTATCTGGGCCGGATCAACCAGCACAGGAAGCTTTGTGTTTGCAAGCATGCTTTTTAGCTCTATATCTTCTCCGATGATCCGCACAAGCATCGTATGAATTTTTTTGACTATGTCGTTGAGGTCCAGCTGTATCAGCTTTATAGTCTGTTTTCTGCTATATGCAAGGAGTCCGTGGGTGAGTTCAGCCGCACGTTCTGCCCCGGCAAGTATTTCCTCTATAAATTCTTTTGTTCTATCATCCTCTTTGATCCTCTTTCGCGCCATGGTCCCAAAGCCGATGATTGCCGAAAGTATGTTGTTGAAGTCATGAGCTACACCGCCTGCAAGCGTTCCCATTGCTTCCATTTTCTGTGACTGGCGCAGCTGCTCTGCGAGTTTCTTGCGCTCGGTAATATCATTCCCGAAGCCGATGATCTCCACGATATTTCCGTTCTTGTCGAACTTGTTCAGGGAGTTCCAGGAAATTGTCCGCTTGTTCCCATCTCGGGTTGTAAGCGTCATTTCATAATCTCTTACGTTACCTTTGTTAAGGTCGCGGAACAATTGCTCTACCTGCCGGTATTCATCCCCCGGGTAGAAGACCGTCCACCAGTTTTTCCCGATCAATTCCTCTGCGTTGTAACCGGTGATTGTCTCCCCAGCCGGATTAATGAAGGTTGTTGCTCCATCCGGAGCTACTCCGCAAATTATAGCGGCGGTCCCGTTGATGATACTCGTGGAAAAATCCTTTTCCTTTTGGAGTTTTTTCTCCGCACGCTTGCGTTCAGTGATATCGCGGAAGATCCCCATGAGACACCGCTTCCCGCCCACGGTCACGTGGGTCGCATTGACATCGACATAGAGGACGGAGCCGTCCTTCCGCAGCATGGGGACATCCGACCCGAGAGATATTTCTCCCCGCAGCTGCCGTTCGAAGAGGTCAAGGATGCCGGGCAGCGCCTCCTTCGGATGCATGTCCTCGACACCGAGAGTGATGAGTTCGTCGCGGGTGTATCCGAGCATGGCGCAGATGGCCCTGTTCGCTTCGATGTTCCGTTTCTGCACAGGGTCGGCGATCATGATCCCGTCAATCGCCTGTTCGAAGATGGACCGGAACTTGTCCTCTGACTCTCGAAGCCGTCGCTCGGCC
>Ga0181533_1002571_pt1 | contig 21012 bp, 16 predicted proteins | sample PEATcosm2014_Bin_45_FD_119772 | JGI IMG/M metagenome (GOLD analysis project Ga0181533, IMG submission 119772) | Peatland microbial communities from MTU Mesocosm Facility, Houghton, MI, USA - PEATcosm2014_Bin11_60_metaG | ecosystem: Environmental > Terrestrial > Soil > Wetlands > Peat | place...
ACTGTTGTTTCAAAAAAGAACCCCTTATCTGTTCTCCCTAAATTGTATACTATGCCACCTTCAGTCGCGTAGTCGGTCTCAGGTTTCAGGTTTATATTGCCTAAGGGTTCATAATAAAGATCATTTAGGGTAGGAACTGCATAATTCTTGCAAAGATTGGCCGAAACTGTTAAGTTGATATCATTGAAAGGCTTGTACTCTATACCCAATGCAGGAATAAACGGAAGAAATTTCCAGTCGATCATATCCTGCCGCAAAACCAGGGATATCTTAAGAGCTTTTATTGGGGTATAATTGAATTCTGAAAATGCTCCAAGCGTTTTTCTTGTTTTATTTCCATTGTAAGAATCCGAATTCACCCAGTCGGAAGTATAATCAAGCCCTGGTTTAATGATAAAATTCTTTATACCTGAATAAACAAGTCGTATCCGATTGGACCATGTATAGCAGTGGTCATTCCATGTTTGATCTCCAAGAGTGAAGCGCATAAACTGATCAACAAGTGATGACCTGGCCGTAAGATAATAATTTTCGCCTGATCTTCTCCATTCAATAATACTGCGGATGGCTCGGTCAATCTCTTCTTCCAAGGTGTCAGTATTGGTCGTAATCGGCGGTATCTGGTGAGTATCATCACTGTACCAGATCCTGGCTGACAGGATATCATTCTTTGATAGATTGAAAAAGGTTTCTTGCGTTATTCCTCCAAGAACATATACAGCATTGACCAGTTTTTGCCAGGTCATTGTCTGATCGTTATAATAAGGAAAGTTGTTCAATGCATTTGAATAATTGAATCTGGTGATCGACTGGACGACATGATTCCCTAATGCCAGGCTGGCGTCAGTTGTATAGCTGTTAAAACTTGCTACGGTCTGCGCCAGCATTAAATTGATATTATTATTCCAGTCAGGGTTGCTGACGAGGTTGATAACGCCCCCGAAAGCGCCACTCGTTCTTGCAATTGTCGCAGCCCCGTAAAGAATTTCAAGACTTTCAAACTGGGATACCTGTACCTGGGAAAGATCTGTCTGTCCCAGCATTGGCGAGTCGATATCTATCCCGTTCCATTCAACCTGTGTATGATTTGCCGTAGTCCCACGGAATGAAGGTGTTGCCAGGCCTCCGTTTCCATATGATTTAACGAAAATTGTCGATTGCTGGGATAGGATGGTTGAAAGATCACTGCTGAGATATTGAATCAGGATGCTGGAATCGATGCGTACTTTCTTAAAGCCCTCATTATGCAATGTGAAATTACCTGTTACCTCAACCTGCGAAAGTCTTACCGTATCACTCAAATTCTGCGAAAAAAGAAAGCAGTTCTGAAGACCTAGAAACAATAAAAAAACAAACTTGGTATATGTAACTCTTTTTATCAAATATATAGTCTGTACTCCTTGGCAGAATCCAAAACAAAATTCTTTCTCATGCTTTTGGTCGTCATTGAGAATAGTGCAAAATAAACCAAAGATGCAAAGAAGTTTTTTATGGTTATTATAATACTACAAAAATAGATTTTTTTTTGCTCTGCATCAATTATTATGATAATTTTACTGACCTCTTATACAATGCAAAACTGATGAAGTTGTTCCTGGAAAAGAGTATTTTTATTAGTTTGATCTTTCTTATATCAATGACTGGGAACTCTTGCTCTTCTCACCTGAGAGAGGCTGTATGTAAGGGAAACAATACGTACAGGGTGCACAGTCATAAAAAGAATAAAAGCAACTACAACCAGAAATACAGCTATAAAAGCAGATCAGTTAAAAAAGATTATGTGATTAAGAATGGCATTGCACATTGATAGGATCATTTCTCATTTGGTTATTTTATTATGTTTGTTCCTTGCTTCCTGCCATGTCGTCAGGTATGTTTGGTGGAATTATGCAGATGTAAACGATTATAAAAAATTTCCGGCCGATACGATCCCTGCAAGCCGGAACCCGCATTACTTTCCCCATAAAATTCTTCAAAAGCCACTTTTTTATACTCCAGTAAAGGACGGGCACGAAATGGAGCCAGAAATGCTCGATCAATTCCTTTCAGGGAATAAAACATTGGCTTTCTTCATTCTCAGGAATGACACATTGATCTATGAAAAATATTTCAGGGGGTACAATAAGAATTCAGTGATACCATCCTTTTCCGTTTCCAAATCTTTTGTTTCTGCTATGGTAGGTATTGCTGTTTCCGAGGGAACTATCCATGATATCCGCCAACCTGTCACAGATTATCTTCCGGAAATGAAGGATCCCGGTTTCCATAATGTCACACTTGAGGATCTTTTGGCAATGCGGTCAGGTATAAAATTCAATGAGGGCTACAAAAATCCATTTGGAGAAGCCGCTAAATTCTATTACGGACTTAATCTTAGAAGATATACCAGAAAGCTGAAAGTGATTCATGCACCGGGAACTGCTTATAAGTATCAGAGTGGGAACGTGCAGATCTTAGGTATGGTACTGGAAAAAGCCACGGGAAGTAGATTAAGTGATTATTTCGCCAGAAAAATATGGGATCCGATGGGAGCTGCGAACCCGGCCACATGGAGCCTCGATAGCAAAAAATTCAGAGAGGCCAAAGCGTTTTGTTGCATCAATGCTGCACCGGAAGATTTTGCCCTGTTTGGCCGGCTATATCTTAATAATGGCATTGTAAATGGACATGAGGTTGTTCCTTCAGACTGGATTAAAGAGAGCCTTACGATCCGGAATGATTCAAAGGATTCCCAGGGTTATCCATATACGTACTTATGGAGAGTCATGAATAATGGCAGTTACTTTGCAAAAGGAATCCTCGGGCAATTTATTTTTGTTTGTCCCCTGAAAAAGATTGTGATCGTCAGGATGGGTGAAAGCGATGGTAAACTTGACTGGCCTGAATTCTTCCAGATGATCGTGGATCAGCTATGATGATTCTTCAAAAAAAGCTTCTTCCCCCGGATAAAAAAAGGTTTCTTTTGATTTCTTTGCTGAAAATGTGAAGTAGGTGATCACAGCATCTGCACAGAGTTCCTTATCCTTATTATAAATTTCAACATGTATGTCGGCAAGATTTCTTCGCATGCTTAGAATTTTTGAATGGATAAGAATTGCACCTCCCATCATGTAAACTGGTTTATGGTATCGAACATTCATTGAAGAAGTCACTCCTGCCACTTTGACCTTCACATATACTGTCCAGCTCGCTATTTCATCCATGATAGTCGCCAGTATCCCACCGTGAAGCACACCATGATATCCTTCAAACTGAGGTTTAGGATCCCAAATAGAGATAATCATATCACAATCCTCATGAAAAGACATTTGAAGACCTGACAAATTATCTGGTGAACAACCAAAACAGTGGTAACCTTCCCTCGCTCTGAAAGGATTGTTGACTTTACGCATAATTCGATTGGAAAACAGGGGAATTATTTACTGACGCCGTTCTTGTATTTGGTTTTGGTCACAGCTTTTCCCGTTTCATCATATTCTATCCATTCCCCTTCTTTCACGCCATTAATATATTGTCCGGAAATTTTGAGCTTTCCATTACGATAAAATTCCTTGTAGGCACCTGAATAGTTATTATGAACATAGTTGGCAATCGACTGGATGGTATCATTTTCATAGAAGGTTTTCTGAGGTCCTTCAAACGACCCATCGACGTAATTATATTCAGCCATGATTTGGCCTGCTCTGGTATACCATCTTGCAACTCCGTTCTTTACGTCATCCTTATAGGTTGCCTCTTCCTGGAGTTTGCCATTATCATAAAATATCTTCGAGGTTCCATTCCTTTTCCCTTTTGAATAGTTTATTTCCGTAAGGGGAAATTCATTATATGAGGTATAATTGATTGAAGTTCCATCCAGGAGTCCGTTTTTATAATATTCTGTTGAAAGGATGCGGTTCCTGCGATCGAATGTGATTGAAATCCCGTCTTTTTCTCCATTGGCATAATTATCTATTCTGGTTAATAGATTATTGGTTAACTGTGTGACCCAACATCCTGTCCTGTTATTATTAACATAATAGCCTTTTGATATCTGATCCGCATTCTGTTCTTCCCAATATCCTATTTTCTGATTTTTACTATTTACCTGGTTAATGGTGTCATTCTTCTGCTGTGTTCCTTGTGAGTAAATAAAAAACGGAACGATAATTAAAATAGAAAGAAAAAATACAGTACGTTTCATAACTTCATGTTTTTAGTTTTGGCAAAAATAATAAAAATTTATTCAGATTTTAATTTAATCCTCTATTTCAGCATAAAGATCAAAATTATCTGCCGCCTTAATTCGTGCCTGGTAAAAACGGCCGGTGAAAAGTGTTGTCTGCTCCTTTGGTATAAGCACTTCATTGTCAATATCAGGAGAATCATATTCCGTGCGACCGATGTAATATTCATTTTCCTCCCTGTCAATCATTACTTTAATCGTACTGCCAACCCTTCTTGTATTCAGTTCCAGAGAAATGTCTTGTTGTAACTCCATGAGAATTGACGCTCTTTCTTGTTTTATCTTATCGGGAACAGTATCTTTCAGTAAATAGGCTTCTGTTCCTTCCTCATGAGAATAGGTGAATACACCCATCCGGTCAAAACGGCAATCGTGGACGAATTCAATCAATTCCCTGAAATCTTTAGCTGTCTCTCCCGGATAACCTGTCATCAGTGTTGTGCGGATGACGCCATCCGGTAAATGTTTACGAATCAATGAAATAAGAGCAAGCGTTTGATCTCTATCAATCCCTCTGTTCATGGATCTTAATATCCTGGAATTAATATGTTGAAGAGGAATATCAATGTATTTGCAAAGATTGTTGTGCTTTCGGATAACTTCAAGCACTTCCACCGGAAAACCATCAGGGTAGGTGTAATGCAAACGGATCCATTCAAGTCCTGGTATTCGGGACAGTCGTTCAAGAAGTTCAGGTAACATTCTTTTTTTGTACAGATCCAGCCCATAGTAAGTTGTATCCTGGGAAATAACATTGATTTCCTTCACCCCTTTTACTGCAAGTATTGTTGCTTCCCTGATAATCTCATCCATAGGTCTTGAAATGTGTTTCCCACGAATGGCCGGAATAGAACAAAAGGAACAATGCCTGTCGCATCCTTCGGCGATTTTCAGGTAAGCATAATGCGAAGGTGTCGTCAGCAGGCGTTCCCCAAGTAAGTACTTCCTGAACTTCCCTCCTACGCTCTCTACGATCCTGCTCAGTTCATTAACTCCAAAGAATGCATCCACTTCAGGCAATTCCTTTGTAAGTTGTTTTCTATAACGTTCGGAAAGGCAACCCATTACGATAAGTGATTGCAGACGTCCCTCAGCCTTTGCCTTTACAAACTGCAGAATCGTTTCAATGGATTCATTCTTGGCATCAAGGATAAAACCACATGTATTGATGATCACAGTATCAACTTTATCTTCTTCCCCAGGGTTTATGATGATATTGAAGGAAGAGGCATCGAGTTGTTTCAGCAATACCTCACTGTCCACCAGGTTCTTGGCACAACCTAGTGAAACAATTCCGATCTTATGAGAAACGGATTTCGTTTTCAAGGAAAGAAAAGTTAATTAAAGAGGCTATCGACAAACTCGACCCTGTTGAAGGGCTGAAGATCCTCTATTTTTTCTCCAATTCCAATATATTTTATCGGGATCTTAAATTGATCAGATATCCCGATGACCACTCCTCCTTTTGCTGTTCCATCCAGCTTTGTAAGGGCAATGGCAGTGACTTCAGTGAAAGCCGTGAATTGGCGGGCCTGTTCGATAGCATTTTGACCAGTTGAGGCATCCAGTACCAGTAATACTTCATGCGGGGCATCAGGGATCAGTTTCTTCATGACATTTCTGATCTTTGAAAGCTCATTCATCAAATTGACTTTGTTGTGTAATCTTCCTGCCGTATCAATGATCACAACATCTGTATTTCGGGAAATGGCGGAATTAACGGTATCATAAGCAACAGATGCTGGGTCGGAACCCATATTCTGGGTAATTATGGGGACATCTGCTCTTTGTGCCCAAATCTTCAATTGATCAATGGCCGCAGCCCTGAAGGTGTCTGCAGCGCCAAGTAAAACGGTTTTATTTGCCACCCTGAGATTATAAGCAAGTTTTCCTATGGTCGTTGTCTTGCCAACCCCGTTTACGCCAACCACCATGATTATATATGGATGAGCCTCCACAGGCAAGTTGAAATCATCGGCGTTTTCCACTATATTTTCCTGCAGGAGTTGCACGATCTCGTCCTTCAAAAGTGAATTCAACTCACTGGTATTGATATATTTATCTTTTGCAACTCTTGATTGGAGCCGCCGGATTATTTTTAAGGTAGTTTCGACTCCAACATCCGACGTCACAAGGGTCTCTTCCAATCGGTCCAGTACATCCTCATCGACACGGGACTTTCCGGCAACAGCCTTGGAAAGTTTCGTAAAAATGCTAGTCTTGGTCTTTTCAAGGCCTTTATCCAGGGTTCCCTTTTTATCAGATGAAAACTTCGAAAATATACCCATTGGAGAAGATTCTGTTCAGTTTGTTATTTATAAAAAAAGCTTTTTTCACAGGGAAAAAAGCTTTTTCACGCTGATAAGTTCAGGATTTATTTATTGGGATTTGCCAAAAAATCTTTTACCGCATCATTTGGAACGATATTTTCTTTAAAAACATAAGCGCCGGTCTTGAGCGACTTTGTCATGCGGATCACTTTTGTAAAATCCTTACCACCGCTGGTCTGGAATGCTGCAACAACTTTCTTTGCCATGAGTTATCTTATTTATTTGATTTCTTTATGAACAGTGACTTTCTTCAGATAGGGATTGTATTTTTTCAATTCCAATCGCTCCGGCGTGTTCTTTTTGTTCTTCTTCGTGATATACCTCGACATTCCCGGCACACCGCTGGTCTTTTGCTCGGTGCATTCGAGAATAACCTGGATTCTCTGATCTTTACTCTTCTTCGCCATTTCTTTTCTTCTTTTTCTTTTGGGACTGCAAAATTATGCCTTTTCAGAATAAAAACCAAAATATTTTCATAATTTAGCCAAGTACTCAAAATTTCGCACATTGTCTGATTGGTCCTCTTATATACATGGGTACAAGACATACCTTCAATTGGAAAAATCGTTATCGGCTAATTCCATAGAAGCTTACATTCATGACGTGAACAAGTTCGCCCAGTATCTTGATTTTACTGGTTTGAACCTTTCACCTGAAAAGATCGAGCTTCATCATTTTCAGGATTTTTTAAAATGGATCAACGGGCTTGGGATGACTGCACGCACACAGGCACGTGTCATTTCTGGACTCAAAGGTTTCTATAAATTTCTTTTGCTCGAAAATATTATGACCATTGATCCGACAGAAATGCTGGAGTCTCCAAAGATCGGTCGTAGATTGCCTAACATTCTTAGTGTTGAAGAAATTGACGCGCTTATCAATAGCATTGATTTAAGCAAACCTGAAGGCGAACGGAACAAGGCAATTCTTGAAACACTTTATGGTTGTGGGTTACGTGTTTCCGAACTGGTGAACATCCGTATTTCCAATCTTTTTTTTAATGAAGGATTTATCCGTGTTACGGGAAAAGGAAATAAAGAACGTCTGGTTCCTGTGGGAAGCATTGCCCAAAAACATATCATGATTTACCTGAAATCAGTCAGATCGCATCAGGATGTCAGAAAAGGTAATGAAGATATCCTTTTCCTGAACCGCAGGGGATCAAAACTGACCCGCGTTATGATATTTACCATTATCAAAAACATTGCATTAAAGACAGGCTTAAAGAAAACCATCAGCCCTCATACCTTCCGCCATTCTTTTGCCACCCACCTTGTCGAAGGAGGTGCTGATCTCCGCGCTGTGCAGGAGATGCTTGGGCATGAATCCATTACCACCACGGAAATTTATACCCATCTTGACCGCGAATACCTGAGAAGCACGATTTTGCAATACCATCCTAGGGGCTGATTCGCTATTTTATTTCGCACCCCAAACTCAGCATTTATGGCCTCACCCTTTTAACTCTTCACTCCTCACTCTTCACTTTTAATTGTTCCATTGCTGTTCCCGTAACTACTTAAATGGCGAATCTGGCTCCTTAGCCATGTGGTTATAAACCACCTTATCCATAAAGGAAGGAAAGAATTTATTCAGCAAGACCGTCATTTTTCCCTGGGTGGTGAGTACCAGGGTCCTTTTTCTTGTTTCAATGGCATTTGCAATTTTTTTTGCTACAATCTCGGCAGGCATAAGTTTGCTTTCATCCAGCGGGGTTTCTCCCTGTTGACTTCCATCTTTTGCCAATGCCACGTTACGGATGTTTGATGCAGTAAATCCAGGTGCAGCAATCAGGACATGAAGTCCTTTTTTACGATTTTCAATTCTGATCACTTCAAGCAGACCCTGTATGGCAAATTTCGAAGAAGAATATCCTGTCCTTCCAGGCAAACCTTTATATCCGGCAATGGAAGAAATTCCCACGAGTGAGCCTTTTGACTCCAGAAGGTAAGGAAGAGCGAATTTAGAGCAATAAACAGTACCCCAGAAATTGGTATCCATCAGCCTTCGCAATACATTCAGATCGACATCTTCAAACAATGCCCGCATTGAGATCCCTGCATTATTAATCAGAATATCAATTTTTCCGTACGCCACAACAGTTTTTCTGATCAGTTCCCTGCAATCTGCTTCGACAGAAACATCCGATTTCAATGTAAGGATTTGTACCCCAGTCTTGAGAAGATCTTCCGATATTTCCATTAGTTTATCATTATTCCTTGCGGAAATAACCAGTCTGGCTCCCCTTGATGCACATTCATATACAAGAGCCCTTCCGATACCGGAAGTGCCACCGGTGATGATGACGACTTTATCTTTCATGACCAGATGATTTGAAAATGCGAATATAGTTATTTATTCCAAAGGCGGTTCCTTAGTATTTCTTAATTTCGCAAGAGCGAAATCAATGAAATGACAGACAGAGATTTATTCTTCCGTTACCTGGGACTTCCATCCCGCAGACCGCTTGGTTTGGAGATTGATCATGCTGAAGGCATTAACATTTACGATGTTACCGGAAAGAAATACATCGACCTTGTTTCTGGCATCAATGTAAGCAATGTCGGCCACAGGCATCCTGCCGTTCTCCTTGCTATTGAAGATCAGCTGAAAAGATACCTTCACCTGAATGTATATGGCGAATTCATCCAGTCACCCCAGGTAAAACTTGCCCAAAAGCTGGTTGGGTTATTGCCGGGTAACCTCAATTCGGTTTACTTTGTGAACTCAGGAAGCGAGGCCATTGAAGGGGCGGTAAAATTAGCCAAACGTTACACGGGACGGACTGAAGTGATGGCCTTTCATAATGCCTATCATGGCAGTACGCAGGGAGCGTTGAGCATCCTTGGCAATGAACCCCTGAAGAATGCATTCCGTCCCCTGATCCCCGGCATCAGTTTCATGGTATTCAATAATTTAAATGACCTGGAAAGGATCACGAAAAAAACAGCCTGTGTTGTTGCTGAAACGATCCAGGCCGAAGCAGGTATCCTCTTTCCCCAAAAGGGTTTTCTTGAATCCATGAAGAGAAAATGCAGGGAAACAGGTGCATTACTGATCATCGATGATGTGCAGATGGGTTTTGGAAGAACAGGGAAGCTTTTCTCATTTGAACATTTTAATTTTGTTCCCGATATCCTGGTTTTGGCCAAAGCCATGGGAGGCGGGATGCCACTGGGTTCATTTATTGCCTCCAGGGAGATCATGGAAACCCTGGCTTTTCAGCCTGAACTTGGACATATAACGACATTTGGGGGGCATCCGGTCTCCTGTGCTGCTGCCCTCGCCAGCCTGGAGGTACTTCTGAAAGAGGATCTGATCTCAAAAGCCGACAAACATGGTGCCATATTTGAGGGACAAATACGGTTACATCCTATGGTTAAAGAAATCAGGAGAAAAGGACTGATCCTGGGGATCGAGATAAAGGATAACAGAAAACGTGATAAATTAACAATGACATTGCTGGAAAATGGCATTATCATCGACTGGTTTCTTTTCCATTCCTCTACTTTCCGTATTGCTCCTCCCCTGACAATCACAACAGAAGAATGCATGTCTGCATGCGATCTCATTCTGAAAAGCATGAATGAAGTCTGAACATTATGCCTGTCTACCAGCTTCCCGATGAGATACTTTTTCCGGATCCTTCCCTTGCAGAAACCGGTGGGTTGCTGGCTGTCGGTGGTGATCTTACTCCCGCGCGGCTGCTTGCAGCTTACGCTAATGGAATCTTCCCATGGTACTCGGAAAATGAGCCGATTCTCTGGTGGTCACCGGATCCCAGGTTGGTTTTATTTCCGCAAAGATTCAAGGTTTCACACAGCCTGCAACAGAAAATTAAAAAGAATGTTTTTTCAGTCAGGATAGACTCAGATTTTGAGCAGATCATCAGCGCCTGCGCAGAAACAGAGCGCAAGCATGAAAATGGTACATGGATAACAAAGGAAATGAAAGATGCATATATCGAGCTCCACCGCCTGGGATATGCCCATTCAATAGAAACCTATTTTGACCGTGATCTTGTGGGAGGCCTTTATGGAGTATCACTGGGCAGGGCCTTCTTTGGCGAGTCGATGTTTTATAAAATGGCCGACGCTTCAAAGGTTGCCTTGTATCGTCTTGTGGAAAAAGCAAAAGAATTTGAATTCCTTTTTATTGACTCACAGATCGAAACCGCTCACATGCTGAGCTTAGGCGCTGAATTGATCCCCAGGAAAAAGTATTTGAAATTACTGAATGAAGCAATGAAAGGATCTCCGCCCAAAGCAGCGAAATGGCAGTAACTGATAAAAGCCGTCTTGTAATCCAAAGACGGACTTTTCAATTTGAGTCACATAAATACTTCTTTAAAGTCCCAGTTTTTTTCTGATCTCCTTCGGTATTGCCTTAATATTCACCATGATATCAATAGTTTTCAATTGCACATAAGGCTCGGAAGCATAGAAATATCCCTTATAGGGACTTACTTCAAGCCCCCATGAATTTTTTACCAGGAAATAAGGATTGCCATCTTGGTCTTTGGCAGTTCCGGTGATCAGCATACCATGGTCATCAGTGGTCTGGTAATTGTCGAATTCAATCTGGCGCTCTTCCTGCGTGATCTTCTGTTCCGGAAGAGGCTTATCAAACTTATATCGCAACTTGTCTTTATCTGCATCAGACATCTTATCCCATTTCGCTGCTTCCAATCCTGCCATTTCAGGCGCATTTTTATCTGGTACCACAGCCACGCCGTTTTTCCATGAAAATCCTTTTTCGCTCACATCTGCTCCCCAGGCAACAGTATATCCGTTGTTGAGTGAATTATGGATCACTTGCATCAATTCATCCAATGGAAGGTTATATGCTTCATCCATGGCCCAATTATCAGGAATTTCCATTATAAATCTGGAATAGAATGGGTGATGGGTGAATGAGGTCAATTCAATGTAATCATCCGGGTTCAGACCCATCATTTCAGCAAATGACTTGGGAGTATATTCTTTTCCTTTCCATGTGAACTTTTCCGGAACTTTTCCCAGGTAGGCATCAAGAACGCCATCAAATGCCTGGTGCCATACAGGTGTCAGTTTTTTATTAGGATTCTTTATAATAGCATTGATCATGGCTTCCAGCACAGCATCCATCTCGCCATGAACAGGTTTATCTTCCCCGATTACATTTCCTGAATAAGCTTCAGCAGGGATCATCCCATATTTCCTCAGCACATTTATAACATCGTGGGCCTCCCCACCACCGCCAAAATTGTGTTTACCATTAAACCTGACATACATTTCAGCTTTATCCGAGTATGCCTTTCTTACACAAAACATATCGGATAAGTCGAAGGTATCATGCTTTGTGCGGAGTAGTTCAGCTTCCAGAAATCCGACAGTTGAATAGCTCCAACAAGTGCCTGAACGGTATTGATTTTTTACTGGCGTAGCAGGAACCTGCTTTATAATGCTAAAGATATAGCCGCTGTCTGGTTTTTTCGCTGTTTCCTGGCAATGCCCTGATGTAGTTACTGCCATGAAAAGCGAGATCATCAAAATGGATAAAATAGTTCTCATAGATTATTTGATTTAAAGTGGATTAATTGCTGGATTATTTGTTTCAAAAGGAAGTAGATTTAAAGGAGAGCAATCTGAAGGTCATTTATGATCAATAGGTGCAATTAATAACGTCGTTTTTCATATTTTACAACAAATGTAAAAAAATTAATCATGACGGCGGATTTCAAAAAGATTTAAATAAACTTAATATTCGACACTCTCATTTTTACTTATAATGAAATGGATTTTCTTTTTTAAAATCAGGACGATAATGTATCGCACTGTTTAATTCCTGTATCCAACCATTGTAAATACCAAGGCGGTCCATTTCTTCAACAATAATGTTATATTCTTCCTGTGAAACAGTCCTGTCTAATTTGGGATGGCAACTTACACGTGGCGTCGGGTAGTATTGCGACATCAAAGAAATATGCAGCTTTGGAGAAAGCTCTTTTACAATAAAATTTAACACCTTAAGGCTGTTTTCTTTATGACCTGGTAGAACCAGATGGCGGATAATTATTCCCGATTCGGCTGTGCCATCCTCATTAACATGAAGTGTTGCTCCTTTCTGGCGGAACATCTCTCTCAATGCAAGCGTAGTCACTTCCGGATAATCGGGAGCATCTGAGTATTCGCCTGCCAGGGAAGATTCCATGTATTTGAGATCCGGCAGATACACATCAATTATTCCTTCTAATGACTTGAGTGTCTGTGGCTTGTCATAACCATTTGTATTGAACACCCAGACGGGCTTATATCCCAATGAATGAATGCATTGAATAATGATTTTTACCTGTGGAATAAAATGGGAAGGCGATACAAATCCTACCCTGTTGATGCCTGAATCCAGTATTGCAGAAACCTGCCTGATAACCTCATCCAACTCGATCGCCGTCGGATTTATCAGATTGCGATTATCGCTGATCTGGTAATTTTGACAATAGATGCATTGCAGGTTACAATGCGTGAAGAAGATGTTGCAGATGCCGTGTTTACCTCCAATAGCTGGTTCTTCACCATGATGTATACAAATTGAAGAGATATTAAAAGATGCATCACTTTTACAGTAGCCTGGTTTTGTCGAGAACCGGTCAGCATGACATTCACGGGGACAAAGGTCACAATCGTGCAATAGTTGGAGTGGTGCAAGAAAGGAGTTAAAATCCATGAATGATTGCAGTTTTTCTGTACTTTTGAACTTTGTTATTTCTGTTGCAAAAGTACTCATTTCGTGAAGATGGAACCCCCGAAATATACGCATATACTCTGGGACTGGAACGGGACCTTGCTCAATGATAACTGGCTCTGCGTTGAAGTCATGAATACCATGCTGGCCTCAAGGAACCTGCCGTTACTGACCCTTGACCACTACCGTGAAATTTTCGATTTTCCGGTCAAGGATTATTATCTGAAGCTGGGATTTGATTTTGAGAAAGAATTATTCGATATTGTTGGGATGGATTTCATGATCAGGTACAACCAGCGGCAACTGGAATGCGGACTGCATAAAGATGCTGTAAGCAGCCTGAAGTGTATTTCTGATAAAGGATTCAGGCAGAACATCCTTTCTGCCCGGGAACAGAATGAATTACGCCAGGAGACAATAGACTTGGGAATTGCAGCTTACTTTGATCATGTCGAGGGCCTGGACGATCATTATGCACACGGGAAAATTGATGTCGGGTATCGTCTGCTGAAAGAGCTCGGTATAAATAAAAACAATATCCTGTTTGTTGGAGATACCTGCCATGATGCTGACGTGGCGAAAGAATTGGGCATTGATTGTGTATTGATCCCAAATGGCCATCACTCGGAAGCACGTTTACAGGGATCAGGGTTTCCCATTGTCAGATCATTGAATGAATTAAGTGCAAGTCTATGCAATTCAGCCCGTTAAATATCCTTCCTTTTCTTGCATTGGTCATGCTTTCAGAACCCAATGAGATAATTGCCCAGGCAACGAAAGGACAAACCTTTCGCACCCATACATTTACGCTGAGTGCAGTAAAGAAAGCTGAACCCATCCCTGATTCGGTTATTAAGATTGCATTCCTGGGGAATGAACCCTTCCTTAATATGAATAAAGAATCCCGTTCAGCTTTTGATTTTCTTAAATTAAATAAGGGATTCTATCCTGTTTATGTGACTTTCGATGAGCTGCATAAAAACCCTGGACTTCTTCATTCTTACAAGGTAGCCTGGTTCCACAGGCAGGATACGTCATGCTTTACTCCTTCTGAGACTGACCGGACAGTTCTAAAGGGAATTAAAGACTTTCTTTATAATGGAGGAAATCTCTTACTTACGCTGGATGCATTTCATTATCTCAACACGCTTGGAATTGAACCCGTAAAGCCGGCAGATAGTTTGAAACCAAGTATTGATGAAGGTTATGGGAGAAAACTGGGATTTCATGCTTTTCTTAACCATCCTGTATTTGATGGAATGTTCGGCGGTGCTTATATAATGATGCCAGTCAATGATACTGCCTTCAGGGTAACTGGGTATTTTGGTAATTCCGTTCCTGAAAATGGTAAAGTAATTGGTGTTGACTGGGACTATATTTTTCTTAGGGAAGATTCAAAACTGATGCTGGAATACCATGTCGGCAAAGGAAAAGTCATTGCGGTTGGAGGCTATACCTGCTATTCAGTCCCGAATATGAACCGTAATCACCTTGAACTATTTACCACAAATCTATTCAGATACTTTTGTGCAACTGTTTCATCTTCAGTCGGTCATTATTGGAATTACCTTCCAGCCACTGTTTATACATTGGCGCCAAAACCCCAAAGTTCGGATACTTCCTTTGCTTCCATCCCTGGCAGTGTAAAGTGGGAAATCCCGGTTGATCCGTTGGCAATCCGGAACCGCTATGCCTCAGATAATTTCTGGGATGTTGCAGGAGAACGGATGCTGACTATGGGTATTGAACAAGGAGGGATTGAAGAGATCTGGGCGCATCCTTTCATGGCTTTCAGGGATTATGAAGCTGGATTACGGTTTGAATATCAGGATACTATCTATTGGTTGAATGATGAGCGGCCTGAAGTTGAAGCTCATCCCTCTTATTTCGTCCGTAGCTATAAATTTCCTCGTGCTTACCTTCAGGAGATTATCACAAATGACCCTGAACATCCTAGCGGTGTGATCCATTATGAATACCATGGACTTTATCCTGCTGAACTTGTCCTAAAAATAAAAAGTAACCTGAGGTTGATGTGGCCATATTCTGAAAAAGCCCTGGGATCAATAGGTTATCATTTTGACCATAATTACAAAGCCATTTTCGTTCAGGACCAGTCAGGGACCTATGCAGCCATGATCGGGGCTAACCGATCCCCTGATACAGCGTTAACAGGTCAATTCTCCGGTTTCAGGTACGATAAGATCAGGAAAACATTCAATGGAACTCCTGATAGTAACATCATGTTTTCTGGTTTACTGACCTATCCCCTCAAGATGGTTGACCGGCTGGATTTGGTATTTGCAGCAACCAGCGAAGGAAGAAAAACGACACAACAATACTTTGATACAGCTATCCGGAACCCGCGGGTGATAGCCGAACGTTCAAGAATTCACATTGATAGCCTGCTTGCACATAGCCTCATGATTCAGGGTCCTGATCCTGATTTTAATCTGGGTTACCATTGGGCGTTGATTGCGACCGATCGTTTCTTTGTAAATACCCTGGGAATGGGGAGATCGCTGGTGGCTGGTTATTCCACAACCCGGACAGGCTGGAATGGAGGACATAAAGTAAACGGAAGACCCGGATATGGCTGGTATTTCGGTCGTGATGGAGAATGGAGCGGTTTTGCCCTTTTGGATTATGGTGATTTTCAGAAAGTAAGGTCAGAACTGGAATTCTACGCTAAATTTCAGGATCTTTCCGGTAAGATCTTTCATGAAGCCACCACATCCGGAGTGATCCATTATGATGCGGCAGATGCAACACCGCTGTACATCGTACTTGCAGGCAAATATTTTCGTCATACACAGGATACTGCCTTCTTACGGGCGAATTGGACCTTCATAAAAAAAGCTGTCGATTTCTGCTTTTCTACTGACAGGGATCATGATCATCTGATCGAGAATACCAATGTTGGCCATGGATGGGTTGAAGGAGGAGAATTATATGGCTCTCATGCAACCTTATATTTACAGGGGTGTTGGGCTGCCGCCCTAAAAGAGACAGCCAACATGGCCGCTGCGTTAAAGGATCCTGAAGCCGAAAGTTATGAACTGGAATCGGGGATCGTTAAAGGGCTGATCAATACCAAATTCTGGAATCCATCGAAAAAATACTATTCCTATGGGATGAATAAAGATGGCACCTTCCGGTCTGAAGCAACTGTCCTCCCGGCCGTTCCTCTTTATTTTAAATTAGGGGATCAGGAAAAGGCAAAGCCTGTCCTTGAACAATTGGCATCCAATGCTTTTTCGACAAATTGGGGCACAAGGATCATCCGCGAAGACAGTCCATTCTTCAAACCAACGGGTTATCACTATGGCAGTGTCTGGCCATTGTTCACTGGATGGACAGCCTTAGCCGAGTACGCTTACGGGAATTACCAGCAGGGTTTTTCCCATATAATGAACAACCTTGACATTTATAAGTATTGGGGCAAGGGGTTCATAGAGGAGGTAATGAACGGAGCCTCATTTGAGCCTTCCGGTGTTTGTCCTCATCAATGCTGGTCAGAAACTATGGTATTGCAGCCCGCTATTGAAGGCATGCTTGGATTGGTTGTCAATGATGGTGAAAATAAAGTAGTACTGTCACCTCACTTTCCTGCCGGATGGAATTCAGCTTCAGTCAGGAATATCAGGTCAGGTAATTCCACATTCGATCTCAGCATGAAACGGACAGATAAAAGTTATTATTACACATTCACCCCACATGGGAACCAACCGGTTATCGTCGAGTTCTCACCTACCTATCCATCTGGAACGATATTTAACCAAATTACAAGAGATGGAAATGAAACGCAATTTACATCCTTCAATGACCAGAAAAGCACTTCATTGCTTGTCGACCTTAAACTTACAAGAAATACTGTTTTGCAGGTTGAATATAATGCTGGGATAGAGGTGCTTCCGGCAATCACTGATCCCCCCCCCGGATCTCAGCCCGAAGGACTCCGGATTCTTGGCTCAAGGCTATCAGGATACAAATATTTTATAAGGGTTGAGAATGAAAGAAAAACTTTAAGTACCATTGATGTTTACGTTCATAATCAAGAGATTGAAAAAATCGAAAATGGAACACTTATGGGATCAAACGGGGATATTTTTCACATTAATGTTGCCTTTGACCCAGGCCCTTCAAAGTACCAGGTTAAAACAGTCATCATCTACCTTAAACAAGGCTCTGCAACCGGAAGAATTATTTCAATTCCTGAAAAAGAGAATAAAGAATATAGAGAAAAAAAGAAAGAGTATAAGGAAAAGAAAGCGAATTCCCCAAAGTGTCCCCGTTGGTATTAAAACTGAATCTATGCGAACCATTAAAAATATCATCCTTATTCAGTTTTTTCTTTCAGCCATTCTTTTTCCCGGCATTTTGTCAGGCCAGTTTCTGTCCAACCTGGATGCTACAAAAGAAGATGCATTGTTCACGACCTATGCAGCCCCTCTTAACCGTTCATCCTATACGGTTGACCAAGGCTACCAGTTTTTATGGAATGACGATGACAATGGAGCAGAATTCATTTCAGAGGATGGCTTGAACTTTGGGTTGGCGTTTTTCCAGGGAAATGAACTCAGATTCCGGCTGAATGAATTGTACCGTGAGCCTGTCGTCACGGTTTCGTACAGTGACCTGGTTTCATATTATTATTACCCCTTTAGGGATATTCGTGTTGACGTCCTCTTCGATGTTTATTCCTCGCAGGTAGCCATAGCAGATGTCAGGATAAAAAATGAAGGAGCTTTTCCTGCTGAAATAAATATAGCCCCCTATATCTATTTTCCCTCTGAAGATACTGTTAATAACCTGTCGCACGAGTGCCCATTTGATTATTATTCATTTCCTTTTCAGAAAGTCAGGGATCAATGGATGAAAGAACATTCTATTCCTCTCGCAGAAGAAATGCTGGGTTTTATAGCCAGCGATACCCGGTTAGACAGTACATTATCTTTTGTGACGGCCAAAGAAGGACATGTAACAAGAAATAATCATGATCTCTTCAATGAACTAAAAGATCGGTTTCAAAAAAATAGGGGGTCTGGAAGAGCAGTAAAAGGGTTGATCTGTTCAAGGGGATTGAGGATTTATCCCGGTGACTTGTTTCATTTCAGGATGATCTTTGGCCTGGGCGATAAGAAAACACGTATTCCTGACTTATACAGGAAATTCCAGCCGTTATTCGGTCTTGATTGCAGGGAACTGATCGGTGACGATGAAAAGATTTATGAAAAAATTCCACCGCTGTTTTTGCCTAATCCTTCAGAATCTGTTACAAAAACATCTTCTTCCGGTAAAAAAGTGTCTTTGTCTGCTGTATTCAGTAAAAGAGATCTCTTATATTTTTACTGGAGTTGCTTTTCATTGTTACGCCAGTGCATGATGCCACCGGAAGGGAAATGTACAAATAATTACTATGTATTTTCCCGTGAACCGAAATGGGGCTGGGGATTTGGAGGACAGGTTTTTCATGAAAGTCTTTCCATGCTTGCCTATGCATATATGGATCCTGAAGGTGCCATGAATTCCCAAAGGGTTTATTTTGAGCGTCAGCATCCTGATGGCTATATAAATTACCGGACCGGACCCTATCTCGATGAAACAATTGAATTCAAGGGAAAATTGACCAGCTCTGCCCCCTTTTTCAATTATGAAAACCTGGAGATTTTCAGGATAACGCATGATAAGCATTTTCTTGAGGATGCATACAGATCAGGTGCTAAGTTTTATCGATACTATGTAGCAAACAGGGATTCGAACAGCAACGGCCTCTGTGAATGGGGCGGTGAGGCCTCCTTAGAATCCGTGAGGGATGCCAGGGTTGCAGTTTGGGATAATGTCGGCTGGCCATCTAATTTCGAAGGACCTGATCTCAATTCCATGCTGGTCAGGGAAGCAAAATCGCTGGCAGAAATGGCTGGTTTGCTTGGTTATCGTGAAGATGCAAGAAAATGGATGGCAGATGCCGGCAATCGTTCGAAACTTATCAATAAATATATGTGGGATGACGTGAGCGGGTTTTATTATAATGTGAATCGGATCGATCAATCCTTCACTTACCATCATCGGGATGATTTGAAAATTAAAGAAATAATTGGGTTCCTTCCATTATGGGCCGGAATAAGCGATACGGTAAAGACAAGCAAACTGATTTCTGCCCTGGAAAATCCTGAAGAGTTTTTGAGGCCTTACGGCGTGCCAACGCTTTCGGCTAAAGACAGTTACTATAACTCTATGGGATATTGGAATGGACCTGTTTGGGTTCAGTGGGATTATCTTATTTTTCGTGGATTACTTGAACATGGATATCAAACAGAAGCAGAAGAGTTGGCTGTCAGGGTCTTGGATAATATGATCTGGCACTTGAAACAAGATCATGTCTTCTGGGAATTTTATAGTCCGGATGACCGTCAGGCTGGATGGAACAAAACCTACATCTGGGCAGGACTGGCAGCACGCTTTCTGATCGATCTGGGGAAATGAGTTTAAAAATTCATAAAATTCTTAAAATCATTATGTTGAGTTTTTTGATGAAAAGATTTTTCTTGCTTTTTCAGATTGTGATCCTGCCGGTACTGCTTGACGGCCAAACACTGAAAACCATGGCAGATTATCTGCGCATAAATGCAAAAGCAAATGATCCGCTTTATACTACCTATGCAGCAGCCATGGCACGTTCCCGCCTTTATGGGGATAAAGCCTATAAGATGGATTATTATTCCGGGTGCCTGCCCGTGACTTATTCGAGTGATCAGGCAGGAAGTATGTTTTCCATATGGAAGATAGATGGTGTCGTAATCATGAATACTGGGGAATTCTTCAATAAACCCGTTGTCGAATATTCTTTCCCCGACATGATGATCATGGAATATGAGCCATTTCGTGGAATCCATGTCAAAGAGACCTTCCTTGTTTATAGCTCCACTTTGGCACTTGTGGATATGGAAATAAAGAATATTGATAAAATCCCTCATGAAATTACGGTATACCCGGTACTGGAATTGGGAAATGATTCCCTCGAGATCATAGATTACAATGAAAAAGCCGATGGATATATCACGCACCGGTACGAGAGCCCCTACCGCCTGTTCAGCAGCTTAAAAACAGAATATCCTTATCCGACTCATATGCGTGATTTTTTTACAACGAATCAGAAGGTTTATTCTTTTGGAGGATATTCTGGAAATATGTCTGATTTCTATAATAAGATAAAAACCGATTATTATTCGGAAAGGCTCACAGATTCACTTAATCTGAAGCACGAAGGATTTGTTGATTTTATCACACTGCAATTAAAGAAACGTCTGCGCCCTGGTGAGAACACCGATTTGCGTTACCTGCGTGGCATTCAGTCACAAGCTGAATCTCCGGATTCGCTTTTCTCAGAAGCAATGCGGCTGAAGACCATATTTCTGGAGACATTCTTTGAAGATAACCTGATGTTATTCGGGAAGATCCCCAGGATCTCATTTAGTACCGGATCGGAAAAAATGGTATACCTCGGGGCCTTCAACCTTGTGCGGGGTTCAATGTACCCTGCTGCAGGGCGGACTAAGTACAATTTTTATGCTTTCTCAAGAAATCCATTATGGGGCTGGGGACACGGTCACCAGGTACTTCATGAATCCCTGAGTATGTTGTCTTACGTTTTCCTCGATCCCTTGTCTGCAGAAGGATCGCAAAGAGTGTACATGGAACAGCAAGACAGCAGCGGACTTATCGCATACCGTC
>Ga0181533_1002573_pt1 | contig 20994 bp, 16 predicted proteins | sample PEATcosm2014_Bin_45_FD_119772 | JGI IMG/M metagenome (GOLD analysis project Ga0181533, IMG submission 119772) | Peatland microbial communities from MTU Mesocosm Facility, Houghton, MI, USA - PEATcosm2014_Bin11_60_metaG | ecosystem: Environmental > Terrestrial > Soil > Wetlands > Peat | place...
ACTGCGCCTTTTGTTCGAAGGCGATGTCTGGCTGCCGAGCGGCGTTGCCCGGACCTGAGCGGCCAGGAGCACACCATCTGGCCGAGTTCCCTCACGGTCAGATGAAGACCTGAACAGTTACCAACGGCGAAAGGGGCGGCACTGCATCCGGGCGGTAGGAACCATTCGGCGAAAGCGCTCCAACCCAGAAAAGAATCCGGAGACACGTGCTACGAAACTGCGGAAGGTCAAGAAAGTGCGCAGGATGATCGAAGAGGGTCATGAGTTCTTCGTGTATGGCAGCAAGACAACGACCACAGTAAGGGTATTTGACTGCAAGTGCGGTTGTAACAAGGAATCCCTGCGAGCGCTGCATGCATTGCCAGATCACACCACGAAAGACAAGTTAGACGACTTGAGGCTATGCAACTTCCGCTAGGCACGGCGCAACTTCCGCTCGGCACGGCATAGTCGCGTGAGAGCCGGGGGCGATCGTGATGGCCGTTGCAGGCGCCGCTCGGCGATCTCCAGCGGGGGCGCTCAAGTGGCCTGCAGCACCTGCTCGATCGCCCGGGCGAAGCCGCGTCTCGCACTTTCGGCGCTGAAGGCCTGTGCGCGCTCGAGGCCGGCTCGGACAAGCGCCTCGCGAAGCGGGGCGTCGGTCAGCACGCGTTGCACCGCTGTCGCGACGAGCACGGGCGACTTCGAGGCAAGGACGATCCCGGCATCGAGCACCGTCTCGGGAACGGCGGTGACACCGTAAGCCACCACCGGCAGACGGTGGTGCATCGCCTCGAGCAGCGGTGCACAGAAACCCTCGTGGTCCGAACAGCACACGAACACCTCTGAGCTCGCGTAGTAGGCGGAGAGCTCGCCTGAGCTGACCGAACCTGCGAACTCGACCGCTCCGGTCAAGCCGAGCGCGGAGACGTAACGGTGCAACGCGTCGGCGTACGCCGGGCAGCTCTCGCGGCCGATCAGGTGCAGCCGCGCCTCGGGATCGAACATCCTCCGAGCGCACACGAGCGCCTTTATGACGTCTTGATGCGCCTTGTGCGGCAACATCTGGCCGACGAAGAGCCAGTCGTGGCCCCCGCGCGCGCGTGCCACCGCGAGGCGGTCGACCACCCGTTGATCAGGAGGGCAGGAGAAATTGGTCGTGTCAACCATGAGCGGGGCAACCGTCGTGTCGCGATAGCCGGCCTCCTCCAGCTCCAGGCGATTGAACTCCGAGTCGGCAAAGCCGATCTCGACGATGGGGGCCAGTTCCGCCAACTGCTTGCGCCCGAGCCGGATCTCCCCCCCAAGGTGAGGCAACCAGCGCTCGACGAGCTCCGCCGGGCTGATGTTGTGGTAGTCGAGAAGCTTCAGGCCCGGGTGCGAGGCGAACACGTCGGCGGCCGGCGAGCCGATCGAGGCCTGGTAGCAGACCCACTGACGCTCCGGCCGTTCGCGAGGGAGGTCCTCGAGGAGATGGACTCGACCGTGGAGTCCCGGTCCCATGTTGCGTGCATAGATCTCTGAGACAAACCCCATCGAGTGCAGGACCTTCTGGGCCTCCAGCGCGTGGTGGCTCACTGCATCACGCTCGACGATGGAGGGAATGATCTGATCGATCCGAATCGGTCGGGCCCTCATGAAAGGTCGCCGCTCACATCAGCGAGGCGGGAAATGGGCGCCGTGCGGAGACCGCGAAGACGTCCGGCTCGCTCGCGTCAGACGTGCTCGGGTCAGGCTCGAACACCGCCAGCTCGGAAAGCCCGAAGTGGGCCAGGAGGTGGCACCAGGTGACAGGGTGCAGCGGCCGCCCGGGCGCCAGATCGGCGGCCACCGGGTCCATGGCGACCGTGACTTCGGGTCGTGCACTCACGAGCACGACCACTCCTCCGGGGGCCAGGGCACGCGCAGCGAGCTGTGCCAGCGCCCGAGCCGCGCCCGGCCGCAAGCGGTCGACCACGCCGGTTAGCAATATGCCGTCGAAGGTCTCACTTTGCGTGGCGGCGAGATACTCCAAGGTGCCGGCCGCGACGATCTTGCCGGTGCCGGCGGCCCGGACCGACGAGCGCGGGTCGGCCCCACGTGCATCGAGACCCCGGGCAGCAAGCATCTTCACGAACCGTCCGTCACCGCACTCGGCATGCAGGACAAGGCCCGGCCTCCCCGGAACCTCCTGCGACTTGGCGGCGCTCAGGCGCTCGAGCACCCAGGTCAAGAGAGGACCCTCTAGCGCCGGGTATGTCGTCGCGGCAACCGAAGCGGCCAGCTCACGGGGCCGGACAGCCGAGAGGACCCGAGAGGCGAGCGCGGAGCCGGCTGCGAGCCGTTCCACGCGGTCCAAAGTGACGTGCGCCTGGGTCCAGACCGACTCTCCCGCGCGGGCGGCGCCGAGCGCGCTGCGGCGCTCGAGACGGTGAAACGACGACCCCAAGCGCCGGCGAGCGAGCGTCGTCGCCTGCCTGCGAAGTCCCGCCAGGCTCAGGGGGCCTGCCACGCCGGTGACCGGGGTGGCAGAGCCGGTCTCGCCGACCGAAGGCATCCCTGCGCCAGAAAGGCTCGCCTCTGCGACATCCTCGAAGCAGGCCTCGAGCTCGTCCTCGAGCCCCGGGGGCACGCACCCGGACGCCCGCAGCTCGCGCGCCTGTGCCTCGATCTCCGCTACGACCTCAGAGGTCATCCTGCAGCCGATACCGCCGAACCGGACTGTGTCAATGAGTTCAGTTCGATCCTGAGCGGCAATCTCACGAAACCCGTGGCCCTGCCGGAGCTCACGATCGTGAAGGTGGTGGCGGGCTCGAGGCGGGCGTGAATGACGCCGCCCCCGGCATCTTGAATCCAGACGTTGATCGTGAAGGTCCCGTCGAGCAGAGGAAGCTGGTCGAAGTCGAACTCCACGCGGTAGCGACCGGGATCGAGATCGTGAACCTGACCGAACTCGGGCATGGCGCTGTCGCAGTTGAGCACGAGAAAGCCGTTGTTCCCGAGCATCTCGCAACCGAAGGCCACGTCAGTGAGCGGCTCGTTCACTTGGAAACTGAGCTCGAGGCGAAGGGAGTCCCCGGGGGCGAGGAAGTCGCGCCCGGGCGGGCCGGAATGGCGGGCGACCGCATCGGTGATGACCACGCGCCGTTCCGGTTGCAGGAAAGGTCCGCTGGCCCCGGACCCGTCCTGCTCCTCGGGCGCTATCGCAGCGGGAACCTCCCCCGCCAGCAGGCAATCGCGGAAGGCCCTGATCGCCTCACCCGGCGGGCCGACCGTGACCATCTTGCCGTTCTCGAGCACCACGACGCGATCGCACACCTGGCGCACCGTGCCGGCCGAGTGCGACACGACCACGATCGTCCGGCCCTCGGTCTGGAACTGGTGAATCCGGTCCAGGCACTTTTCCTGGAAGCGCTCGTCCCCGACGGCGAGCACCTCGTCGATGAGCAGCACGTCGGGCTCGACGTTCACCGCCACGGCGAAGCCGAGGCGGACGTACATGCCCGATGAGTAGAAACGGACCTGGTTGTCGATGAAATCCTCCAGCTCCGCGAACGCGACGATGTCGTCGAAGCGACGCGCGATGTCGCGGCGCGAGAGCCCCAACAGGGAGGCGTTGAGGTAGATGTTGTCCCTTCCGGACAGCTCAGGTTGAAAGCCGGCGCCGAGCTCGAGCATCGCCGCCAGATGCCCGCGCACGACGATCTGGCCCGAAGTGGGCGTCAGAATGCCGGCAATGCACTTGAGCAAGGTCGACTTGCCCGAGCCGTTCCGGCCGATTATCCCGAAGGTCTCACCGGTGCTGACCTGAAATTCCACGTCGCTGAGTGCCCAGAAGTCCTCGTGAGGCACGTGCCCGGCGTGCAGGATGCGCTCTTTCAAGGACGTGTACTTCTCCTTGTAGAGACGGAAGCGCTTGGAGACGTCCTGGACGTCGATCGCCGTCTGCAGGTGGCTCAGAGCTCCTCGGCGAAGTTGCCCTCGACCCTGCCGAAGATCACCATCGCGCACAGGAAGAGAATCACGGACACGAGCAGGATGATCGAGAGCATGGCGAAGTACCAGTGCTCGCCATAGGTCGCGATCGGAATGGGATGGTCGCGCGGCGCCACCGTTCCGTAGATGAAGCGCTGGAAGGCGAGGACGATCGTCACCAAGGGATTCAAGAGGTAGACCCACAGAAAGCCCACGCGGGTCAACTTGGTGGCGACAGTTGTGTACATGTAGACGATCGGCGCGCTGAAGAACCCCGCCACGAGCAAGACCTCGATCAAGTGCTGGACGTCGCGCAAATAGACCGTGACCGCAGAGAGGAATATGGCGAGCGCTCCCGCGAACACGACGTCACAGAGGAGAGCGAGGAGCATCACGGGCAGGAACTTCCAATCGGGCATGACCGAGAACCCGATGAGGAAGCACACCATGATGCAGGCCTGGAAGAAGAAGTAGCAGATCGAGGTGCCCACCTGGGCGAGGGCGAGTATCTCCCGGGGGAACGAGACCTTCTTCACGATCCCCGCCTGGGCGACGAGCACGCCCGCCGAGCTGAGCAGCGAGTTGTTGAACAGGTTCCAGGGCAGCAGGCCGGCGAACAGATAGATGGCGAACAAGGCGATGTGGTTCTCCAGGAAGTACTTGAACACCACGTAGTAGACGAGGAGGACCAGCGCCGGGTTCAGGAACGACCAGAGAAAACCGAGGACGCTGTTCTTGTAGCGAACCTTCAGCTCCTTGCGGACTAGGAAGATGACCAGCTCTCGCGCCTGCCAGATCTCGACGAACCGATTGCGCAGGCTGACTTTGCCGGAGACGACCCGCAGCGGGAGGTCCCGGTCCTCCTCCAACCCGGGGTGAAGCAGCGGAGCCGTCGGATTCGGTGCAACTTTCATCACCCGAACCCTAGCCAAGAAAGGCTCTCACGGCCGACGCGGCAGCTCTCCAGGCTCGGCGTTCCCCCCTCGGCCCAGGCCACCGGTAAGCTCCGCGAGGAAACGAGGGCACCGAAGGAGACGATTGACCGTGACGTCCATCGGCCGCCGCAGCTGGAGCCAAGCGAAGTCCAGCTTGACGACGAAGTTCGACGACCGCGTCACGCTGCCGCTCGCCGACGTGCTCGAGCGCGTCACCCAGCTGCAGCAGCAGGTCGAGGAGTTGACCAGCATCATCAAGGTGCAGGCCGACGTGGCCAACCAGACGACCGAGCTGCTCGGGCGACTTCTCGCCACCTCCGCGAACCGTCTCGAAGTGCTCGAGGACTCGCTCCGCCAGCTCGCGCCCGCCGGGGCGACGCCCGCCGATCCCCCTGTCTCCGGGGACCCGTCGCAGCACTGAGCCCGGCCCCTCAGCGTGAGCAACGGTCCCGTCGTCGTCGACATTCAGGCCCTGCAGAGCCCGGACTTCCGGGGCAGGGGAATCGCCCGCTACGCCTACGAGCTCACAGTCGCGCTCGAGCGGGGGCATCCCGATCTGATCTGCCGGTACCTGCTGAACCCGGACCTGCCCCCTCCAGGTGATCTCGGACCGCTGCTGAGCTCGGGGAAGGTCGACTACCTGGGGGTGCCCGACTCGGCCCGCGTGCTGCACGTGCTCTCGCCGTTCGAGCTCGGGGTCCCCATCGACCGTGTGTGGCCCAGATGGGCCCATGAGCGCGGGCTGCGTTTCTGCGCCACCGTCTATGACCTCATCCCGCTCGAGCACCCTCACCCCTACCTGGAAGACGTCCGCCAGCGCCTCACCTACTCGGCCCGGCTCGAGGTGTTGCGGGCGGCCGATGCGCTGGTGACGATCTCCCCGGCAACAAGCCGGTCGCTCGAGAGGAACCTCGGTATCGACGCCCGCAAGCTGCACATGGTCGGAGCCGGGACGGCGCCACGGTTCGTGCCGGCAGAGTCCGAGGAGGTCGCCCGTTCGCTGGCCCGAGAGGCTGTGCCGGGCCTCGAGCCCCGCTTCGTCCTCTACCCGGCCGGAAGCGACGGCAGGAAGAACGTCGAGGCGCTCGTAGTCGCTTTCGCCCGCCTGCCCGAGGCGTTGCGCAGCACGGTCCAGCTCGTCGTCGTCGGCCAGCTCCCCCCGTTGATGGCGAACCACTTCCGCCACGTGGCAGCCAGAGAGGGCATAGCGGGCCGAGTCCTGTGCACAGGGCACGTCTCCGAGGAGGCGATGCTTCGCCTTTACCAGGCGACCGAGCTCTTGTGCTTCCCATCGCTCATCGAGGGCTACGGCCTGCCCGTCGCAGAGGCGATGGCGTGCGGCGCCGTCGCGATCGTCTCGGACGTGGACCCGTTGCGCGACCTGGTCGCGCCCGAGGCCCGTTTCGACCCTCACAGCCCGGAGGCGATCAGTAGAGCAATCGAACGGGCGCTCTGCGACGAGAGCTTCCGCCAAGCGGCGCGTGAGCACGCCCGCGCCGGGCTCACGAGCTGGGCGGAGGTCGCGGACCGCACCGCCGCGGCTTACGAGGAACTGCTGGCCCGGCCCGGCTGGCCATGGCACCGGCACCGGCGCGTCGCAATCGTCTCGCCGTTCCCGCCCCTTCCCTCCGGGATCGCGGACTACAGCTTCCGTCTCGTCGAAGAGCTGGCCGCTCTCGGTGATCTCGACATCGACTGCTTCGCCGACGGCCTGGACCGCTCGCCGCGGCCCTCGAGCGCCCCGGCGGGGCTCGCGATCTACGACGCTCGTTTCCTGTCGACCGTGGAAGCCGCCACTGCCGGGTACGACCAGGTCGTCTACGTCCTCGGCAACGGCGAGTTCCACACCGCGGCTCTGGCATCGCTCCGGCGTCGAGGCGGGATCGTCCTGGCCCACGAGGTCCGTTTGAGCGGCCTGTACCGATTCGCGGCGGACTCGACCGTCGCGGTGCCAGATGGGGTCGCCGGGTCGATCCGGAGGATCTACGGCCCGCTCCTGCCCGAGGGGCTGGCCGCCTCGGGAGAGGTCACCGCGGTCGAGGCGGAGCGATACGGCCTGCTCATGGCACGCGAGGTCATCGCTCTCGCCGACCGGTTCCTCGTCACCTCGGCTGCTGCCGCCCGCCTGGCGCGTGTCGAAGCCGGACCGGAGCTGGCGTCTCGCATCGGCGTCGTCGGCTTCGCCACCGAGATGCCCCGAAGCGCAGGCACCTCACGCTCCGGGCTCGCCGGGCTCGAGCCAGGGGCTCGTGTCCTTGCCAGCTTCGGGATCGTCGACCCGATAAAGCAGCCTCACAAGCTGGTGCGCGCCTTTGCCGCCTTGGCCGCTCAGTACCCGGACCTGTTGCTGGCCCTGGTCGGCCCGGTCAGCACCGCGCTGGCCGACGAGCTCGGAGCCCTCGGCCGGACGCTCGGCCTCGAGGGACGGCTTTTCATCACCGGGCGCGTCGAGACCGAGACCTACCTCGACTGGTTGCAAAGGGCCGAGGTCTCGGTTCAGCTGCGGGCGTCGTTCTCGGGCGAGGCGTCCGCTGCGGTCGGCGACTGCCTTGCCGCCGGTGTGCCCATGATCGTGAGCGACGTCGGCTGGATGGGCGAGCTGCCTGATGATGCCGCCGCGAAAGTCCCAGTTGACGTCAGTGCCGTCGAGCTGGCTGAGGCCTGCAGACGGCTCCTCGACGATCCGGCGGCGCGAAGTGCGCTCTCCAGGGGCGCGCGTGACTACGCCGAGGCGCACAGTTTCCAGGCAGCGGCCCGCGCACTTCTCAACATCCTCAAGGGGACCGGAGGCCTTCAGGCGGTCCGCTCCGGCCGCAGCACGGCGTAGAGCCGGCGACGAGCGAGGCGGACGCCCCTCGCCATCGGGCGGAGCAACGGTCGCCGGTCGGCAGCGGCGAGAGCCAGGCGGGCGAGGTCAGTGGGCTTGGGCGCCGCCTCGGGGCCCAACAGGGCCACGTCCGCCTCGGTCATGGCGATGCCGGGTACGGCCAGCCGGTCCCAACCGGGAAGATGGACCGAGTCGGACGACGCGAGGGCGCGCCTCTCGCGGGCCGCCCTCTTGCGCACGAGCTCGAGCACGTCCTCGACCGAGGCATCGGACCCCTTGCCCCATCCGCCGGCGTCGGCATCTTCCTGTTGCGCAGGAGGAGAGCTCACGACGAGACGCTCGGCCTGCTTCCCCACCTCGGCAATGAACTCGGCGCGCTGGTCCTCGCCTCCGACCACGATCCGGTCGGCCCTGCGCCAGACCCGAAGGGCGGCGCGGCCGCTCGGGCCCCCGGGAAGGTCCTCCGGGCGCTCGAGGCGGATGACGACCTGGCGACCACGACGCAACGCGAACGAGAGCGCGATCAGAGACAGCGCTCGCTCCAGGCGACTGGCGCGCACCCGCACGGGCAAGCCCGGCTGCAGCTGCACGACGACCGAGTCGAAGCCTGAGACCATCGTCCAGAGCTGGACGCATCCCGGTATCCCCGTCGCGCTCAGGTAGCGGTGGGCGGTCGCGACCGGGTCCGGAGCGACGACCTCGACGGTGTGCCCTTCGGCGAGCAGGCTCGCCACCTCCTTGCGCAGGGCCTCGGCGCGGGCGCGCTCTGGCGGCGGGAGCGATCCGACGACGAGAACCCTCATGCCCGGCGCCTTTCCTGGCAGCGAGGTTCCTGGCGCAGCGGTTCCTGGCATTCCTGGCAGCGAGGTTCCTGGCGCAGCGGTTCCTGGCATTCCTGGCATTCCTGGCGCAGCAGTTTCTGGCGCAGCGGTTCCTGGCGCAGCCCCGACTGCCCGTACCACCTCACAGGAAGGCCTCGAGCGAACGCTCCATGGCATCGAGCACCGACGGCCACCTGTAGTTGGCGAGCACGTAGTCGCGCCCCTTGCGGGCAAGTTGTGCGGCTTGTCCCGGCGCTTCCGCAACGAACCGTAGGCATTGGCCGAGCTCGAGCTCGTCGCCGTAGAGAAGACCTCCTCCGGACCGCTCGCAGTGCCAGGTGACGACGTCGCTCTGGCGGTTCGCGATGACGATTGTCTCGGCGAGCCAGGCTTCCATGATCGTGCGCGAGAAGCTCTCGTTGGCGCTCGGCTGCACGAAGGCGTCCGCAGCGGCAAAGGCGTCAGGCACCTCGGCCGGGGCCAGGTAGCCGAGATCGACGATCCGCTGCCTGAGCGACGGCGGCGTCTGCGCGTCGCCGACGCCGATGGTCACGAGATCGAACGGCAAGTAGTGGCGGCGGGTGGCGATCCCAAAACCGACCATGAGCTCCTGCCAGCCCTTCCCACCCTCACGTCTGCCCGCGTAGAGCACGTACGGGCGCTGCAGGTCGTGCCGCTTCCGGAAGCCGTCTCGGTCGTAGCTCTCGGGGATCTTCACCGCCGCGCCGATCACCGAGTGGTGAGCGGCCACCGGTGCGAGCCGGTGAGCCAGCTGATGCTCCGGCTCGGAGAGGAACCACACGGCTGCGCACGACACCAGGGCGGCCGCCACGGATCGGAGATAGGCGTACGGCTCGTCGTGCAGGCACGGCATGAGGATCGTGCGCTCGGGAGCGATCCCTGCGCAGTACAGGGTCGACCAGAACAGGTAGGGCGAGAAGACGATCGCCGCGTACTGCTCGGCATGGCCCGAGAGATAGAGATAGAGATCGGGGACGCGGAAGCGCCCGTTGATCCACGCCAGCTCCTCGGCTTCGTCCAGCCGCTCCCCCGACAAGAGCCGCTCTTGGACCAAGCCCCAATGGACGCGGTCTCGGGACTGGATGGTCTGGAAGCGCCGAACGGTCACCCGGCCGTCGACGGTCGTCCCCGGAGGGAACTCGTTCTCCCAGGTGTAATGGTCCAAGGCACAGGTCGTGAGCACGTCGACTTCATAACCACGTTCAGCGAGCCCGTGTGCTGCCTCACGTACCACGGCCTCCGACCCGCCCACGACAGCATCCCCGTAGCGAGGCGTGACAAAGGCGATGCGTCTCCCGCCACCAGGTCGAGTAACCACGTTAGGTGGTGTCATTATCACAGATAGTGGCCATCCTCTAATATCGCGCTCATGGCATCCTGCCGCATCCGCCATCGTGGCATGAGTCAAAGGCTGAGGGCGCATCGCCGCCTGCTGTCGAGCCTGGCCCTGTCTCTCAGTGCCGCCCTTACCGTTCCGGCTTTCTCGGCGGCCTGCGCCGGGCCACTGACCTCAGGGGGTCACAGGGCGCCCGGGCTTGCGCGCCTTCCACAGGTCGAAGATTTCGGGAGCTCGTCATGGTCCATCAGGAACCTGGGCTCGGTGTGGATGAGCTCACCTGTCATAGCGACCATAGACGGTGTCAAGGCCGTCGTTCTCGCAACGCTTTCCGGGGAGATCTACGTCGTCAATGCGAAGACGGGCGCCGAGCTGCCGGGCTGGCCCCAACACGTGCACATCAACAGCCGGACATCCACGGCGGTCGACTCCAGTCCGGCGGTCGCTTACCTCGACGGCCCGGACGAGCCGCCCTCGATCATCGTGGGTGCCGGCTCCCTGTGGCGCCCGGACCAGCAAGGCGGCCTTGAAGCCTTCTACGCCACCGGGAAGGTGCGTTTCGTCTTTCAGACACGACGAACGTTCAACCCATGGGGAGCCGGTCCGGACGACTACTCCGACCCGGTCTTTGCGACTCCGGCGGTCGGCGACATCACCGGCACCGGCCAGCTCGACATCGTCTTCGGCTCGTACGACCACTACATCTACGCCCTGCAGCCGAACGGGCAGTTGGTGCCGGGCTTCCCGATCAACCGGGCCGACACGATCTGGTCCTCGCCGACCCTGGTGGACACGAGCCACACCGGGCGCGACGACATCATCATGGGCGGCGACGCCAGCGGCCTCGAGGGGTGTCATGGCGGCTGGCTCGTCGACTACCGGTACGTGGCCTCCGACCCGAGGCTCGTCTGGCAGCGATGCACGGGCCAGACGATCTGGTCGAGCCCGACGGTCGGGATCCTCAACAGCACAGGGCGGCCGGCCGTGGTCGTCGGGACGAGCTACTACCCGAACTACCACAGCGCGGCCACAGACGAGGTCCTCGCCGTGTACGCCGACAATGGCAGCAACGTGCCCGGTTGGCCGGTCACCGCACGCGGCCCCACCTTCGGCTCGCCGGCCATCGGGCGCATCGACGGCCAGCTGGCCGTGGTGGCGACGTCATGCGCCCGCTGCCTGAACGGCCCGGCGGTCGTGAGCGCCTGGAACGGCTCGGGCCACCGGATCTGGTCCACGGTCTTCGACGCCCACAACGAAGCCACCTCGTCCCCAGTGCTCGTGGACGTCACCGGCGGCCGTGACGACGGAGACGACGTGCTTGTCGGCGCCGCCTGGGGGCTGTACCTGCTCTCGGGCAGGAACGGGAGCTTCCTTTACAACACCGGTGCGTGGGCGTCCACGCTCGACATGGGCTGCGACTCCCCCAACAGTTCGGCCGTCGCCTACGTGCCGGGAGCGCCTCGAACCGGCTGGATGCTCTACTCCGAATGCGGCGGGCCGACGGAGCCGGCAACGCTTGACGCGTATCCGTTCCCGGTCGCGCCCGCGGCCTCCAATCCCCCGGCGTGGCCCGAATGGAGGGCGAACGCCGATCGCACTGGGATCGCCGACCCTCTCTCGGTCCCCCGGACCTGGTGCGGCCCGACGAGTCGCGACCCGCTGGGGTACCGCCTGGTCACCAGTGACGGCGCCGTGTTCGAACGCGGCAACCTTCCCTACTGCGGAGGCCTGAACACCTCCGTGCTGCCCTCGCCAGTGGTCTCGATGGCCAGCACCCCCGACGGGCGCGGCTACTGGCTCCTTCTCGCCGATGGCTCGGTCTATGCCTTCGGGAACGCAACCTGGTACGGCGACCTTCGCGGCAGTGACTGGCGGGGCGGCCCGGTGCCGCCCGGGGCTCCCGTGGTGGGCATCGCCGCAACGCCGGACGGAAAGGGCTATTTCCTCGTGGCCGCCGACGGGTCCGTGTACGCGTTCGGTGATGCGAGCTATCACGGTTCGCGGGGCGGCCAGTCGACCAACGGCCCAGTTGTCGGTATCGCGGTCGATCCGGCGACCGGCGGCTATTGGATCGCGACCTCCCGCGGTGCGGTCTATGGCGAGGACGCCCCGAACTACGGGCCGGCTTCGCGCCACCCGCTGCCTTCCCCCGTGGTCGCCATCGCGGCCGCGCCCGATGGGGCCGGCTACTGGCTCGCTGCGCAGAACGGCGTCGTCTATTCCCGTGGCGTGGCCTCGCACGGATCAGCGGCCCACAAGAACCTCGGCTCACCGGTCGTCGGCATCGCCGCCAGTCCCACCGGGAACGGCTACTGGCTAGCGACGGTCGCCGGCACCATCCTGCGCTTCGGGAAGAGCGGCACGTACGGCGAAGTGCCCGGAACGGCTCACTCCGAGCCGATCACCGCCTTCAGCTCGTCGTCGTAGGCCCTGCGTTCTCGGAGGGCACGTCGACACCGGCCCAACGCCGGTAGACCTCCTGGCTCCTTAGAGCCCGGCGGCGGCGCAACTGGGCGCGCTGTGCCAGTGCCGCCGGGAAGGCACGCGGCAACACACCTGCGACGCCGTCGTCGCCTCCACCCAACCACTTCCTGCGGGCCTCCCGGAGCGCCAGGGGAAGGGGGGCACAACGCAGAAGGGTGAGGATCCGGTTGCGCTCGGCGAGAAACCGCGTGCGTGCCGCCAGCGTGCCGCCGCTCGTCTGGCCGCGGACGTGGCGGACGGTCGAGGCAGGCTCGTACATGATGCGGTAGCCCTGCAGGCGTGCGCGCCAGCACCAGTCGGTGTCCTCGTAGTAGGCGAAATAGCTGCGCTCGAAAGGCCCGACCCGGGACAGCACCGCCGCGGTCGTCACGAGCGCTGTGCCGCTGACGGCAAAGCACTCCCTGGGAAGGCGCCAGCGATCGTCGTCGGGGAGCTCGGCCCCGCAGTCGCCTGCGTAGCCGTCCGCACGGAGATAGGAGCCGGCGCTGTTGACCAGGTCGACAACACGCCGGACCGGTACCGGCTCCCCGTTCAGCACGAGCTCGAGGGCGTCTCCGCAAGCCTGGCTGAGACCGCCTTGGCTCTGGTCGCCAAGGTCCGGTTTCCCGGGCAGCGGCACGTAGAAACAGCGCCGCCCTGCGGTCCAGCGCCACCGCTCACCATCGGGTGCCTGCTCCAGGCGGTGCACGCCGGGACCGATCAGAGCGCTCAGCACGTCCTTGCCGTCGATCGTCGCCGATGTGAGCCGGCGCCCGAGCGCTCGAGCGTCGCCGGGAGCGAAGTGCTCCTCGTCGTCGAGGGCGACTTCGCCGAACGGGCTCGCCAACAGGATCCTCGGAGCAACCGCGGCCACGTCACAGTCCTCGAGCGCGCGTTCCGAGGTCTCCAGCCACGATGGGCAGGCGACAGCGTCATCGTTGAGCAGCGCCACGACGTCTCCATGCGCTGTGGCGACACCCGCGTTCACACCGCTCGCAAAGCCCTCGTTCTCCGCCAAACGGAGGACCTGCACTCCCCGACGCCCGTATGCTGCGACCGATCCGCCCTCCGAGCCGTTGTCCACCAGGATGACTTCGTCAGCCTGGCCGACAACTGAGTCGAGGCACCGCCCCAGCCATTTCGTCGGCTGGAACGAGACGACGACTACCGAGGAGCTCAGGTTGTCGCCTTCAAAGTGGAGCGGTCGATCACGCGGTCGATGAACCCGTACTCCAGTGCCTCTTGAGCAGTGAACCACCGGTCACGGTCGGAGTCGGCCTCGATCCGGTCGATCGGTTGGCCGGTGTGCTGGGAGATCCGCTCGGCCATCATCCGCTTCAGGTAGATGATCTGCTCGGCCTGGATGGCGATGTCCGCGGCCTGGCCCTGCATCTGGCCCGAGGGCTGGTGCATGAGGATTCGGCTGTGCGGGAGGGCGTAACGCTTGCCCGGGGCGCCGGCGCACAGCAGGAACTGCCCCATCGACGCGGCAAGCCCGAGGCAGATCGTCGACACGTCGCAGCGGACGTACTGCATCGTGTCATAGATCGCCAGGCCGTCGGTCACAGACCCACCTGGGGAATTGATGTAGAGGGAGATGTCGCGCTCCCTGTCCTCGGCCTCGAGCAAGAGGAGCTGGGCACAGATCAAGTTGGCCGAGGTCTGGTCGACCTGGGTTCCGAGAAACACGATCCTTTCGCGCAGGAGGCGCTGGTAGATCTCGCCCGCCCGATCGCCCGGGGCGTACTCGGAGTTGATCGTCACTGCTTTGATCCCTTCGGCGATCGGAAAGGACATGTTTCCTCCTTGTCGGGCCCGACGTCGGTCGGACCGCGACCGCAGATTACCGGAGCGGCACGTGCGTGCAGGCTCCATTCATGTCTCGGGAGGTTCCGGCGGACCCGGGTTCCGTCAGAGGTACGCTCTCGGTGGTCACGCGGGCGTGGCGGAATTGGCAGACGCGCCGGGTTTAGGTCCCGGTCCCTTCGGGGGTGGGGGTTCGAGTCCCTTCGCCCGCACAAAATAGCTGTTTAGCTGCAACAATACTTTGCTATCGGTGCTTGTCCGCTGACGGTTTTAGTGGCCGAAGCACCCCGCCTCGGTCATGCGAATATCGCCATCACGCTCGACACGTACTCCCACGTCCTCCCGAACATGCAGGAGCAGGCCGCCGAGCAGGCAGCTCAGCTCATTCTCGGCAGCTGACGAACTTACGACTATTTGGAAGTCAACTCCGACGAGTGTCATGGTGTCTCGCGTTGTCTGTCGGCGTGCTCGATCGGTCTTCAGCACAGGTCGTTCTGGCTTCCACGGGCGCATGACCACATCTGGTGGCAGAAGGACCCTGCACCTGCCGAGGGCATGGCCGTGGGAGGCGCAGTTCAACACGATCCTCGCCAGGTTGCGTTCCATTCCCCGGCCGGTCGTTTGCCTACACGCCTGATCCCTGCGCGATGACGGCGTCCCGCCACTTGTGCCCGGCGCCAGCAGACGACGGTCCCCCCCGGCCCTTCACGGGGCCCGGTCCGACACGCACCCTCTGTCGCCTCGGGGGCTCATCAGACACCTCGACCACGGGTCCGATCCATCCGAGCTGGTTCAGTGCCCCATAGACGATCGGCCGATGTCTTTCTGTGGTTCGGGGCTAAGCCGTGACAATGGCTTGCGCGAGCTGGAACGGATCGACCGAGACTGCCGCGCTGAGGGCGCCGACAGCCAAGATATGCGCCAGTCGTCAGGGTTTCGAGACGGTGATCAAGGTACCCCGACCACCTGCCTAACTTGCCATCAAAGCGCGAGACAGCTATGGCCGTTCGCTTGGTCGGTCGACCGTGGAGCAGGGCGACAAGGACTGAGCAGCCTCGAGTCGCGCCGTGGCGTAACCCTGTTGTCACACAGCCCGCGGCCGGGCGAGCATCGAGATCTGACGATAAGGCCCGAAGCAGGCCGCGACCTGGTCGAACCCGGGCCAAGTCATCATCGAGGTCCCCTTTGAGAGCCCGGTGATACTTTACATTCATGTTGCGATATAGTTACGTACACGTGCCGGCCGAAGACGGAGAGCATCCATTTCGGGAGGGCAGCTGATGTACAGGATCCAAACTGTCGCCACAGGGTTGCTGGCAGTCGCAAACCGCCTTCCGAAACCCCCTGTGGCAAGAGGCCGGCAGTAAGGGCGAGTGAGTGAGCCGGTATGAGACTCCTTGTCGCTAACCCAAACACGACCCCTTCGATGACCGTCGCCATCCGGCGGTCTGCTGAGCGTCACGAGGGCAGCCCAACAGAAGTGCTGAGCGGCGGGAACCGCGGCGGGCGCGTTCCAGTCCGGACAGTGCGGCTCAGGAGATCTAGCTGCCTCTTCCTCGTGCCGGCCGCCGTGCGGCGTCTTCGTGGCCCCGACCGGTGGTGCCTCGCTGTGCTGGTGGTGCTGCCGCTGGCCGTGTTCGTCCTGCCCGCGCTCCTCGGGCACATGGCCCTTACCGGCGACGACGTGACCCAGAATTATCCGTTGCGTGAACTGGTCGGCAGCCAGATCCGCCTTGGACACCTGCCGCTGTTCGACCCATACGTCTGGAGCGGGGCCCCGCTTCTCGGGGGGTGGAACGCCGGGGCCGCGTATCCCTTCGTACTCCTTTTCGTCCTCCTTCCAGGAGCGGCCGCATGGACGCTCACCCTGGTCGTCACCTGGTGGGTGGCAGGGATCGGTTGCTTCGCGTTCTTGCGGGCGTCGCGTCTCGCCTCGGTTCCGAGCTTCCTCGGGGCCTTGTCATTCAGCTTTGCAGGTGCGATGACCGCGCAGATAGCTCACATTGGTCTCGTGGAGGGCATGAGCTGGGCGCCGGTTGCGCTCTTCGCCTTGTTGCGGCTCTCCGAGCGCGCTGGAGGCGCCGCCAAATTGGCGGAAGTGCGCCGTACCACGCGCAAATCGCCGCTCGGCTGGATGGCACTGCTAGGCGTGGCAGGGGCGATGGTCATCCTTGCCGGTGAACCTCGGGCGATCACCAACGTCGCTGTGATCATCGCCTTATACGCGACCTGGCGGGCGGTGCGCCTCGGGCGCCGTGCTGGCCCGTACTTGTTGTGGGTCGCGGGCGGCGTGTTACTCGCGGCGGCGCTCGGTGCTGTGCAGTGGCTGCCCGGGGTAGATGCGGTGAGCACCTCACAGCGCGCCGCAAACAGCGCCTCACTTTTTAGCTCCGGGTCGCTTCGCGACAGGTGGCTCCTCTTGATGGTCGTCCCCGATCTCCTGGGCGGATCGGGATCGTTCGGACAGCCCTCCTTCCTCGCCCACTACAACCTCCCCGAGGTGACCAGCTACGTCGGCCTCATGCCGCTCGTCGCTGCGTTCGCGCTGCTAGGCCGGCTGCGACTGCGGCGGCCTGCGCCAGAATGGCTCGTCTGGCAGGTGACGGCGCTCGTCGGGATCGTCCTGGCTCTCGGGGGCAACACCCCCCTCTGGCACCTGCTGATCCGAGTGCCTTTCTTCGGGGGCCAGCGACTCCAGAGCCGCAACATCCTCATAGCCGACATGGGTTTCGCCTTTCTTCTTGCCTACTGGTCCGACGCGTGGCTCGCTGACGCGCGAGCGCGATGGGGCTCTCGGGTCAAGCCAGTTCTGGCGGCAGGGCCTGGGTGCCCAGGCGCGAGGACGACTCCGGTGCCCTTGGCAGTCAAGTTGGGATCGGTGAACGAACGGAGGGCCCGGATCCTCGGGGCGGTGGCCGGGCTGGCGGCTGTCGCGACCGTCGCAGTCGGGATGGCCTGGGGAGCCGGTCTGCTGCGGTGGTTGGGGGTGAGCCTCGGGTCGGCCACCGAGGACGGCGGCCTGCGGTTTTGGTTCTTGCCCTTCGGTGTCCTCGGCCTCGCAGCCGTGGCCCTCGTCGTCTGGGGTCACCTGCTCCAGCCTCGTCGACGTACCCGGGCGCTCCTCGGCTTGGTGGTCGTCGACGTCGTCACCTTCACGTTGATGGCGGTGGTATCCGTGCTTCCCAGTCCTGGTCAAGCCTCAAGTGGATCGATCACCCCCGCTGCCGGCGACGCCACGAGCAGACCCGCGATCGGCGCCCAAGCGATCTTCCCCAGGGCAGTCGCCCTCATTCGCGCGCCTGCCGCCACGATCGCCGCCGCAACGTTCACCGGCTCCGGACGCTTTGCCGTTTACGACCCGAACGGTATTGACAGCAACGAACTCAGCGAGATCGAGACACCGGACCTGAACGTCGTCGGCGGTGTCGCGTCCGTGCAGGGTTACGGCTCGATCGTCGACGGCACCTACGCCTCTGCCACCGGCTCGCACTCGCCGACCGGCAGCGGAATCGACATTCTCGATCCTCGCGCTATAGGAGACGGGACTCTCAATCAGCTCGGTACCACGGTCCTGTTCGCACCGCGTGACTACTTCCTCGTCTCCGCCAGCTCGGATCCGGCGCCACCCGATCCTGTAGCAGGTGAGCGCCGGTTAGCTGCCGGTGGGCGCGCGACGTGGTACCTCGGCGAGGACCTGGATCTCACGAGCATCGTCCTGCCCGACGCGAGCGCCAAGGCCGATCTGAACAGTGGATTGCGGTTCGGAGTGGTCACCTCCAGCGGTGCCACCCTGTGGGCGCCTGCGGCCACCCTTGATAGCGCGCACCTGTTGCGCGTGACGTTTGCTCAATCCGTGGAGGCCGTCGCTCTGGTTGCCGATGCAGGCCGGACCCGCACCAGTCTCGGCTCTCCTTCGGTCACGACTGCGAACGGTGCCTACTTCGTCGCCGACGGCCAGCTCGAGGCGGTGGTCGTGCCCCCACACTGGGTATTTCGAGGCATGGACGGATCCTTCGCCGTGTTTGTCGATGAGTTCACGCTTCCCGCTCTTACTCTTCACGGGTCCTCCGGGGCGTCGGTGCATGCGACGGCGGGTCTGAGTTTCGCTCCGACTGTTGCTGCCGTCTCCTCTCCCCACGGGGTGGAGGTCATAAGGTCCGAGGCAGCGATCCCGGGGTGGACAGCCACGTGGCGCCCGAACGTCGGCCCCGCACGGAGGCTGTCAGTGCGACGCGTCGGCGTGGTACAGGGGGTAGATGTCCCCCCAGGGAGCGGTGTGCTCACCTGGACCTACGACCCGCCAGGCTGGAACCTCGGATGGATGCTCTCCGCGTGCGCGCTCGCAATCCTGCTGGCTCTATTGCTTTGGGCGCTGGTGATCGGTCCAAGGCAGCGGAGGCGACGCGACAGCTCGTGGAGGCCTGACTCGTACCGAGTGGTGGGCTGCTGACAGTGCGGGCAAATGACGCCGTCCGGGCTGGTTTGAAGTAGCCGATCGAGGTGCTTGAACATCGCTGCCCGGAGCAGAGCATCTGAGGCTTCAGGCGGCTCGATCACTATTGGATTTGTAGCACCACGGGACCGCGTCAGCAGGGTCGCCATTCGAGGTAGAAGGTCTTGCCCGGCGCTCGATCGAGTCAGCTGCCGTCGTGTCCACCGGTCTTGTTGCGATCCCGGCTCCGCGCGTACATTGCCTGCAGGAGGTTGCCCATGAACTACAGCAGCTTGGGTAAGACCGGTCTGCAAGTGTCCAAGCTCGGTTACGGCGCCTGGGGGATCGGAAAGACCATGTGGCTCGGGGCCGACGACGACGAGTCGTTGCGCTCGCTCCGTCGGGCGATCGACCAGGGTGTGAACTTCATCGACACTGCCCTCGGCTATGGGGACGGTCATAGCGAGAAGCTAGTGGGCAAGGTCGTGCGAGAGGCAGGAGGGGTTGTTCATGTTTCGTCGAAGGTGCCTCCAAAGAACCTCAAGTGGCCCGCCCCCAAAGGTGTACCGGCCGGAGAGGCATTCCCGGCGGACTGGATCGTGGAGTGCACCGAGCGGAGCCTGGTGAACCTTGGGCTCGAACGGATAGACGTGCAGCAGTTCCACGTCTGGTCGGACGAATGGATGGGCCAGGGTGACTGGATGAACGCGATCGAGCGCCTCCGTTCGCAGGGCAAGATCCGCTATTTCGGCGTCTCCATCAACGACCACCAGCCTGCCAACGCGTTGGCGCTTGTCAACTCGGGGGTTGTCGACAGTGTGCAGGTCATTTACAACATTTTCGACCAGAGCCCCGAGGACGAGTTGTTCCCGGCAGTGGAGGCCGAAAAAGTCGGTGTAATAGTCAGGGTGCCCTTTGACGAAGGTTCATTGACCGGCAACATCAAACCGGAGACCGAGTTCCCCGAAGGTGACTGGCGCAACAGTTATTTCGGCGGCGACCGCAAAGAGCAAGCATGGGAACGCGTCCAGGCCATCACCAAAGACCTCGGTTCCCCGGTCGAACGCCTCCCGGAAATAGCTCTGCGGTATTGCCTTTCGCACCCTGCCGTCTCGACGGTCATCCCCGGCATGCGTTCTCTGCGCAACGTCGACGCCAACGTTCGTGCGGCTGAGCTTGGTCCGTTGTCTGCTGAGGAGCTCGAAGTCCTTCGCCACCATCGCTGGGTGAGGAACTTCTACCAGGCTCCTTAGCCCTTCTCTCAGGCGCTCCGGCTCACCGGGTCGATCGGCGCTTGCCGGTCCTCTATGTCGTGGCTTCATCTAGCTGGGGCGCGACCGCCCACGCGCGGGTCCTCGCCGAGCTCTCCCGGCGTGATCTCGTGCCGGCGATCTGGCTACCCGGTACGCGGCGGACGTCAGGCAGGGGTGAGCGCACTTGGGGCACGACTGTCTCCGTCGAGTGTTCATCGGGTCTTCACGATCCTCGACCAGCTCTTAGACGCAGCAAGTGGACGACAACCTGATCGTCGCCAATGCGGCGGCGAGAGCCCGTTTGCCCCGGATCAGTCGAGTCGAGATGCGTTATCTCACGCCCTTAGAGCTGGAAGTGCGCGCCGATACGATCGCCGCGCCACACCGGGCGTTCGCGACCGGCGTTCAATCTCGAGGACTCGGACAAGGCGCCCCACCGAGTGGCTCTGGTTCTCCGTCTCGGTGCAATGGGGTCAATTCCGACGAGAGAGTCCGTCTCGACGGTACCAAGCGTCTGCAAAGACGGGACCTCCTTTATGTCGCGGTACTCGGGATCCAATCCCCCAAGCTCGTGTTCAAACGCTCATCTGCTTGATCAACTCGGCGACGAGATGTTGCGCGTCGTCCAGTCGGTTCAAGATCCCGCACAGGTCACACAGGCGTCGGTTCTTACATGGTCCTGACTCGCGGTGCTTCCGCTTGATCCGTTCGCCCGAGGGACAATTGTCGTGGTCGTGGTAGACGTTCTTGTCTCGCGGGTACCGCTCAATACGTTCGGCGTGGTAGGTCTTGGCCACGAACCAAGGCGAGTGCTGACACGAACTGACCCGGGGAGACACCCCGGGTCAGTTCGGACACCAACTGTCTGACAATTGACGGTACTTGGGATAGCAACCCAGTTGGCGGATTTCCCCAACGTACGAAGCAAATCCCCTAGTTATCCTCCGTATGAGTCACACGAACACTGCTCGCGGGCAAGTCCGAACGGTCGTTCGAAGCCTCTTGGGGCGGCCACCGGATGGCGATGCGCCGTGGCCCTGCCCTGGGCGAGTCGACGGGGGGAATCGCACCCCCCGCCGCTCTCAGGACCGGACGTGACAGTCTCCCGTCATCCGGCCCCCACAGGCCGGCCGTCGGTGAATGCGACGAGTTGCCAGTGGGCGAAGA